>Ga0114932_10003847_pt1 | contig 14398 bp, 14 predicted proteins | sample 2SBtaG_2_FD_87286 | JGI IMG/M metagenome (GOLD analysis project Ga0114932, IMG submission 87286) | Deep subsurface microbial communities from Kolumbo volcano to uncover new lineages of life (NeLLi) - 2SBTROV12_ACTIVE470 metaG | ecosystem: Environmental > Aquatic > Marine > Volcanic ...
AGACCAGCACCTGGCCGTCGCAGGCCGGCCCGGCACCGATTCCGATGGTGGGCACGTCGACGTGGGACGTGACCTCCGCCGCGAGCGCAGCTGGAACGGCTTCGAGCACCAGGCAGAAGGCACCAGCGTCGACGACAGCCTGCGCGTCACGCAGGAGCTTCGCGGCCCCGGCGTCGCTGCGGCCCTGGACCTTGAAGCCGCCGAGCGCGTGCACGGACTGCGGCGTCAGGCCGACGTGCCCGACCACCGGGATGCCGGCTTCGACGATCTTGGCGATCGCCTCGGCGCTGCGTTCGCCCCCCTCGAGCTTGACCGACTGCGCCGCCCCCTTCTGCACGAGGTAGCCCGCGGACTCCAAGGCCTGGGTGGCCGACACCTGGTAGGACATGAAGGGCATGTCGACGGTGAGGTGGGCCTGGGTGAGGCCACGGGCGACGCAGCGGCCGTGGTAGGCCATGTCCTCCAGCGTGACCTTCAGCGTGTCGTCGTGACCCTGTACGACCATGCCGAGGCTGTCGCCCACGAGCACCATGTCGACGCCGGCCGCGTCGACGATCCTGGCCATGGTGTAGTCGTAGGCCGTCACCATGGCGATCTTCTCGTTGTCGGCCTTCATCTGGAGAAGGTCCAACGCGTTCTTCTTGGGCACCGTCAGGCTCCCTGGTTGACCCCCGTTCCGAAGAGACTCGGCTGTTCCTCCCGCTCGCTGGGCGATGCAGGGGAACCGACGGGGCTGTTTGGATCGGCGAGCCAGGCCCGGATCATTCCGAGCACGGTCTCCCGGTCCGCGGGATCGTCCACGTAGTTCAACGTGGTGGTGTCGAGCACATGGACCGGGGCCGCGTCGAAGCGCGCCCAGAGGGCCAGGTACTTGTCACGTAGCGAGTCGAGGTAGTCCGCCGAGATGACCTGCTCCGCGTCGATCGCGCGCCGCCGGATCCGCGAACGGATCACCTCGGTGGGCGCGTCCAGGAACAACACGAAGTCGGGCTTGGGAATGCCCTCGGCGAGCAAGCAGGCGAAGCGGTCGTAGAGCGCCATCTCGTGACCGGTCAAGGTGAGCTCGGCGAACAGCCGGTCCTTGTCGAAGAGGTAGTCGCTGACCACGAGATCGTGGAAGAGGTTCGCCTGACGAAGGGCTTGTTGCTGCTGGAACCGGCTGGCCAGGTAGAACATCTGCGCCGGAAACGCGAAGCGCTCCGGATCGGCGTAGAAGCTCGCCAGGAAGGGGTTGTCCTCGCAGGGTTCGAGCACCAGCTCCGCGGAGAGCTGATCCCGGCACAGGCGGCAGAGGCTCGTCTTCCCGACGCCGATGAGGCCTTCGATGACGACGTAGCGGGACACGGGCCGACCGGGCTCGGGGGGTACCAGCGTGGTCTATAGCGCATCGGGGAACCCTTCACCTCTCGCGGTAGGCTGCCGCGGTGACCACCCCCCCCCTGGATCCGCCGGCGCTTCCTCGCCTGGTCGTCGTGGACGACGAGCGCCTCATCGGGCTCTCAGTCAAGCGCCTGCTGCGGAGAAGCCACGACGTGCTGTGGTTCGAGTCGGCGCGAGAAGCGCTCGCCTGGCTCGACGAGGGCCACCAGATCGACGTGCTGCTGACCGACATTCGCATGCCGGGCATGGATGGCCCCGCCTTCCTCGCCCACCTGAGGGTGGCCCGCCCGGAGCTCATGGCTCGGGTGCTGTTGCTCACGGCGACACCGCCAGCCGAGCTCCCGGGCGGTCTGGCGCCGTGGGCGGACCGCCTGATCGAGAAGCCTTTCCACGCGCCGGAGCTCCGCGATCGCGTCGCCGCAGTCCTCGCGACCGCAGACTGAGGCCGCCGGGCGCGCGACAGCCCTGGCGAGCGCTCGACAGGGTTGACGGGCGCACGACACGCCGGTGCCAGCAAGTTCCTGAAATCACATGCTTGGCCGCCTGGCACGCCCTTCGCACCTGCCCTTGGTCCCGCCGTAAGGCACACACAAGGAGGTCACATGCGGGACATCAACAAGGTCTTTCTGGTCGGACGGCTCGGGTTGGATCCCGAGATCCGGATGACCGCTGCCGGCAAGCTCGTCGGCAAGCTGCGGCTCGCCACCAACCGCCCCGTCCGCGAGGGTGAGGGCTGGGGCGAGGCGACCGACTGGCACACCGTCACGGTCTTCGACTGGATGGCGAAGCGCGCGCAGAACCACCTGCACAAGGGAGACGGCGTGGCAGTGGAGGGCAACCTCCGCACGCGGAAGTGGACCGACAAGGAGGGACGCGAGCGGTTCAGCACCGAGGTGATCTCGCGCGAGCTCAACATCTTCCCGCGCCGCGACCGGCACCCTGCGCAGACGGCCGCCACGCCGCCAAGCGCTGAGACCACCGCTGCGGCCGAGGCCGAGATCCCGTTCTAGCCTACTCGGGTCGAAGCGCGCCGTCCTCCGCGGCGGCGCGCTCGACCCGGCGGCGCAGCCGCCACGCCCCGGCACCGATCGCCAGCGCGACCGGCGCGACCAACACGGTGTCCTCAGACCCGATCCAGCCGAGCTCGAAGTGTCCCCGCCAGACGGGCCAGCCGAGGAAGTAGCCCACCCCGAAGTGGTGCTGGAGCAGGTCCACGGCTTGATGGAGCGCGCACCCGAGGCAGAGCTCGGCCCAGACGCGCACGCGCTGATCGACCTCGGCCCACGCAAGCGCCAACAGCAGCGCGAGCGCGGCCATGCCGGCCGGCATGTGGAGCACCTCGAAGCCATACACCAGGGTCGTGGGCACCGGGAAGCCCACCTGCTTGGCCTGGGTGAGCAGCATCGCCGGGACCCGCGCCGCCAGGTCGGGGAGCACCACCCCGACGACGAAGACCGGCGTGAAGCGTGTGCCGAGGCCCGCCTTGACCAGCAGGGCGCTACCCACATGGGTGACGAGGTCAGCCACGAAGCGCCACGCCGTCACGCCGAAGCCGAAACGCGAAGGGAAGCCAGAGCACCACGCCGACGGTCGCAGCGATGCCGAGCAGCTCCTTCTCCTCGCGGAAGGCGTGGAGGTAGCGTGAGGTCTCCGCCACGGCCAGCCGATCCGGATCGAACGCGCCCTCGACCGACACGGTGTCCCCGACGGCCAGTCCCTCGGTCGGCCCGGCCACCACCACGGGTCCGCTGGCCTTGAAGACCACGTAGCGGTCTTCCTGCACCTCCACGACTTCCCAGATGGGCAGCACGATTCGTTCGCCGGCACACGCCTGAGGCTCCGCGACGCAGGCAGCGAAGCCCGGATGCTGCGTGGACGAGAACACCGCGTAGTCCGCGCCGATGGCCAGGAGCCACGCGAACGCAGCGAGCGCGACCCACGGTCGCCAGCGGTCGGAGAGCAGGGACGCGAGCCACGTCATCCGTCCCCATACCCCCTGGTACGCTCGCGTGTGCCGTCGATGCCGAGCCAGTGGGAGTGGGCTGCGCTGGCCGCGGCCGCGGTCGGCGCCGTGCTGTGGCCTCGGCTTCACGCCCGCGTGCCCCGAGGCCTACGGGTGGCGATCGAGCACCTCGCCGGACCTGTGGTCTGCGTCGCGGCCAGCGCGGCCACCTGGTTGACCTGGCTGGAGCTCGCCCCGTCCCTCGCCCCGGCGGGCGCGGACTACGAGGGCTACTACCTGTCCGCGCTCGCGTTCGAGACCGACCAGTTCCACCTCTACGCGCGCGACCGGTACCCCGGCTACCCCTGGCTCGCGAGCCTGCTCGCCCGGAGCGGCCACCAGGTGCACCTCGCCGGTGCGATGTTGAACATGGGCGCCCTCTGCCTGAGCACTGCGGCGATCTACAGCCTCGTCCGAACCATGGCGGGCCGCGGGGCCGCCTTCGTGGCCGTGCTCCTCGCCCTTCGGCTGAGCGTCGTGCTCGACCTCGGTCGCACCTTCACGCACTACCCCCTCGCCGCGGCCCTCGACCTCGGACTCCTCGCGGCAGCCGTCCACCTGGTGCGGACACGCCACCTCCGTTGGGCTGGCGCGATCGGTCTCCTCAGTGCCGCGGCGGCGAGCACCGACCCCAAGCAGGCCGTGGTCGTGCTCGCCGTCGGCCTCACCGCCACCGTGAGCGTGCTGCGCGCGCCCGCAACTCGGGGGCTCCGAGCCGTAGCCGTCGGCTCGCTGTGGCTCCCGCTGGAGCTGCTCAACCAGGCCGTCGCCCGCCTTCCGGTGCAGCTCTACACCCTCGAGGAGGTCTCCACCCGGGTCCAGCTGCACTTCACCGTCCATCCGGACCTGCTCGCGCATGCCGCGGATGGGTTCCGGCTCGGGGAACCAGGCGCTTGGCTGGAGGTGCTCGGCAGCCTCTGGCGTACGAGCCGTGGCATCACGCCGGAAGCGGGTCAGGAGGGACTCTTCAGCCCGCTCGCGCTGGAGGGCCTGCAGCTGGTCTACGGCACCACGTCCGCGTTCTGGCTGGGCGGATGGTTGCTGCTGGTCGGCTTGGTGTTCGTGCCGCGAACCGACCGGACCCTGTCGCTGGGGGGGCCCCTGGACCGGGCGATGGTCGCCGCCTTGCTGCTCCTCCCAGCTGCCGTGGCCTGGCCCAACCTCCACCTGCACTACCAGCATCGCTACGTGATCTTCCCGGCCGTGGCGGCCGTGGTGTTGGCGATCGCGGGGCTGGGGCGGGCAGCGCCAGGTGCCGGGCTGTTCGCAGGCGTCGTGGCGGTGATCTGGCCCGGCTCACCCTGGCAGGGTGTGGACCTGGACTACCTCGAGCGGGAAAACCGCCGCGCCGACCTCTGGGCCGGGCCCGAGGCGGTGGTCGACCTGCAGACGCTGAGCTGGGCACAGGCCAACCTTCCCGCCAACGCGCACGTGTTCGACATGGCCGAGTTCCGCGCGATGCCGACCCTCGCGGCCGCGTTCCCCTACCAGCGCTGCAACACCCAGCACGATGCCTGCGCCGAGGCCATGGCCAACGCTGACGGCCCCCTGGTCGCCAACGTCTGGACCCGGGAGAACCTGAGCGCCCGCTTGCCCTCCGGGCCGCAAGGCACCCTGCCCGGCAGCGACCAGCCAGGGGGCGGACTCCCCGGCGTGCTGGGCTCCTGTTGGTCGCTGGTCCTGGACATCACGCCCGACAACGGCTTGTACGTCTGGTCGTGCCCGGACGCCCGGCCCAAGCCCTCCCGTGTCCAGGTGGCCCCACCTCCTCCACCGCCCCTGCCGGACCGAAGCGGTGGATGACTCCTCACCCATGTGTCGGGGCGCACTCGCCACAACGCTGTGCTCGAGCCGCTGAGTTTGACGTCGAAGGCCGCCCGCGCGAAAGCTCCAGGAAAGCAGTAGGATTTGCCCGTTCGACTGGAGCGCCCATGACCGCAGCCCTCGCCACCGACCGCTAGGCGCTGATTCTCGAGCACTACCCGCTCGTGAGGAACATCGCCGGACGGATGGTTCGGCGGTTTCCGGCCAACGTCGAGCTCGATGAGCTGGTCAACGTGGGGGTGCTCGGGCTGATCGATGCGGTCGATCGCTTCGATCCGGCACGGCAGGTCCCCTTCCGTGCCTACGCCGAGATTCGCATCCGCGGCGCGATCGTCGATGCGCTCCGCGAGACCGATTGGGTTCCGCGGAGCGTGCGCCGGAAGCACAACCGCATCGAGTCGGTGCGGTCCGAGCTTCGCAAACGCCACGGCCGCGAGCCCGAGCAGGACGAGATCGCGTCCTTCCTCGAGCTGGACATCGATCGCTACCGCGCCATGGAGTCCGACGCGCGCATCAAGCAGCTCATCAGCCTGGATGCACCCAGCGACGATCACCGCGGGTTGACCGCAGGCGACCGCGTCGCAAGCGGCGGCGACGACATCGCTGCGCTCATCGAGGCCGTCGAGCTGCGCAGCCAGGTGGAGCGTTGCGTGCGCAACCTACCCGCGAAGGAACGCGAGGTGGTCGGCCGCTACTACCTGCTGGGCCAGACCCTTCGGGACATCGGCGAGCAGATCGGCGTGACCGAGTCCCGTGCTTGCCAGCTGCGCGGGCAAGGGGTCCGCCGCCTGCGCTTCCGCCTCGCGCGGATCCTGGACATCGACGCGGCCTGATTCGGGGCATCGTGGAGCTTCGGGCGGCCAGACGGCCGCCCGTTCTTGTTGGATCGCACGATTCCGGCGCATCCGGCCTCAACCGATCCCGCGAACATCCGATAGCCAGCGACCTGGTATCAGTGATGATACGGGTTAGTCATCTCTTAAACCATTGAAATTAGGCATTTTCGCGCGGTCGCGATCTTGGCACGGTAACTGCATTGATATCGACCGTCCCCACGGGAGTCTCGCCATGTCCGCCATCGCCATCACCGCCCCGAACGCCACCGATGACCGCCAGGACATGATCCTCGCGCACTACCCGTTGGTCCGCACCATCGCCTGCCGCATGGTCCGCCGCTTCCCCGCGAACGTGGACGTGGACGAGCTCATCAACGTGGGCGTGCTCGGCTTGATCGACGCCATCGACCGCTTCGACCCCGAGCGCTCCGTGCCGTTCAAGGCCTACGCCGAGATCCGCATCCGCGGCGCCATCGTCGACGCCCTGCGCGAGAGCGACTGGGTGCCGCGCAGCGTGCGTCGGAAGTCCCACCGCATCGACGCGGCCCGCCAGACTCTGCAGTACCGCCTCGGCCGTGACCCCAGCCGCCAGGAAGTCGCGGACGAGCTGGAGCTGGGCGACCGCGAGTTCGACAAGCTCGAGCGGCAGTCGGTGGTCCGCAAGCTCGTGAGCCTCGACCTGCCCGTCGACGACGAGAACCACACCACGCTGGTGGAACGCCTGCCGGGTGCCCACGACGACGCCTTCGACGGCATCTGGGGTACCCAGAAGCGTGAAGCGGTCCTCGACGCCATCGCCAACCTGCCCGAGAAGGAGCGCGTTGCCGTGAGCTGCTACTACCAGAAGGGCATGACCCTGAAGCAGATCGGCGCGCAGCTCGGCGTGACGGAGTCCAGGGCCTGCCAGCTGCGCGGCCAGGGCGTGAAGCGCCTGAAGCTCCGCCTCAACCGCATCCTCGATTGAAGCCACCTGCTCACGACAAGGACGACACCATGCTCTGGGACCTGCAGAACCGCCAGGCGCGCCTCGCCGCCTTCCTGCCGCACCTCCGCGCCATCGCAGAGGACCACCGTCACATGGCCCAAGGGCGCCTCGGCCCCCGGGAGCTGATGGCGGCTGCCATCGACGCCTTCGAGCTCGCCCTCGACCGCTTCGACCCGAAGCGGGACTACGATCTCCATGCCTACGTCGACATCGTGGTTCGGGGGGCGCTGCACCAACGCGTGCTCAACAGCCACCGGCGCAGGGCACGGTTCCAGGCCGCTTGACGCCCCTTCGCGCAGGGTTAGAGACGTCCGACCGCGGGCGATTAACTCAGCGGGAGAGTGCTACCTTCACACGGTAGAAGTCACTGGTTCGAATCCAGTATCGCCCACTTCGAACGGCCGCCTTCGGGCGGCCGTTTTCACCTCCGGGCGCGTCACTGCCGGCACGGCTCGAGGGGCCGCCGCCGTGTCCTGCCCCCGTCCGTGAAGTTGTACGATAGCGACACACCGGAAGGGTAGATGGCGCGGTTCGACACCACACTCGTCTCTGGCGACAAGTCGCCCTACACCTCCTGGGTCTTCGTTGTCGTCCCCCCTGATGTGGTCGCAACCCTTGGGGGTCCCCGTCGGCACCCCGTGCGGGGGACCCTTGCCGGTTTCGCCTTCCGCGGCACCGTCGCCCGGGGTGAGGGCTGCTACCGGATTCCGGTCCCACGCCAACTGCGCGAAGAGGCTGGCGTCGGCCTGGGCGACCGCGTGCACGTCGCGATCGAGTGCGACCCGGATCCTCGGCCCATTGCGGTGCCCGTCGAGCTGGAGGCCGTGCTCTCTGGCGATCCTGATCTCCGACTTCGCTTCGATGGCATGGCGCCATCCATGCGGCGAGCCTGGGCGAACCACGTGGGCAGCGCCAAGCGGGAGGACACTCGGCTGCGGAGGGCGCGGGCCGCCCGCAAAGGGATACCCCAGGGGCGCTGGCCACCCTGACCCAGCCGGTGCGTCGGCCCCGCATGGCCTGGCTCGGGTCGCCCCGTCGGCTGCTCCTTGCCCCTGACGACCGTCTCCCCAACCAACACTGCCCGGGACTGGCGCGTCGCGGGTGGTTCGCATGAATCCGTCGTCCAACGCTCCGGAAGCCGGGCAGGTGGCGCTGGGACGTCGACGAGCGGCGCAGCGGGCGTCGCCTTTGGACGGAGTCCTGACGAGCTTGGCGAGGTCGTTGCGCCAGGTCGCGATGTCATCCAGGCTGAACCGCGACCGCTGGTCGCGCCCGCAGGCCCAGGGGACCGCCTCGCGGAGCTGTTCGACGACCAGGACCGCGCTACCCTGCGTGCGGAGGTTCCGATGCCACACCGCTGCGTCGCCACCGGGGTGCTCCTCACTGCACTCGTGACCGCCTGTCGCGCAGAAGGGGACGACGCCTTCCAGGGAGTCGTCGAGTTCGACGAGTCGGCCCTGGCCTTCGAGGTCCCTGGGCGCCTGGTAGCGCTGCCCTTCGAGGAGGGGGACGTCCTCACCGAAGGCGACACGGTGGCCCACCTCGACGACGTCATCGAACAGCTGGCCCGTGACGCTGCCCGTGCCGATGCCCACTACGCCCGTGCCACCCTCGCCCTGCTCCGTGCGGGCGCCCGGCCCGAGGAGATCCGTATCGTCCGTGCCGACCTCCGTGCGGCCCGGGACGAGCTGGCCCTCGCGGAGCGAACCACGGAGCGGTTGAGCCTCGTGGCGCCGGCGGGGGGCGCCTCCGAGGCCCAGCGGGACCAGGCCGAGACGACAGCCGTGGCAGCCGCCGAGCGGGTCCGCCACCTCGAGGAGCAGCTGTCCCTGGTTCGGGGCGGCGCGCGACTCGAGGAGGTCGAGCAGGCCCAGGCTCATCTCGATTCAGCAGAGGTGCGCCTCAAGCTCGCCGAGGCCACCCTCGAGCGCCAAACCCTCTCGTCGCCTCTCGCCGGCCAGGTGCTCGAGACCCACGCCGACATCGGCGAGGTGGTGGGAGCGGGTGTGCCGGTGGTGACCGTCGCGGACGTCAGCCATCCCTACGTTTCGGTGTTCGTGTCCGAGGATCGCATCGGCGAGGCGCGGGTCGGCCGCCCTGTCCACGTGGTCACCGACGCCACCCAGGAGCGTCTCGGCGGCGTGGTGGAGCACATCGGCCGTTCGACGGAGTACTCCCCTCGCTACCTGTTCAGCCCGACCGAGCGGGTGAACCTCGTGGTTCGGGTGCGCATCCGCATCGACGATCCGGAGGGCCTGCTCCGTGCCGGGACGCCTGCCTTCGTGACCTGGGCCGGCCATGGTTGAGCCCGTCGTGGAGGCGCAGGCCCTCGGACGCACCTTCGGCTCCCTCGTCGCCGTCCACGACCTGACCTTGACTGTCGGGCGTGGGGAGGTGTTCGGCCTGTTGGGGCCGAACGGCTGCGGAAAGTCCACCACCATCCGCATGCTCTGCGGCGTGCTCGCGCCCACCTCCGGTGGCGCCAGGGTCGTGGGCTTCGACGTGGCCACCGACCCCGAGCGGGTGAAGTCCCACATCGGCTACATGACCCAACGCTTCTCCCTGTACGAGGACCTCACGGTGCTCGAGAACCTGGAGTTCTACGGGGCCATCTACGGGGTACCCGCGACGCGGCTGGCCCAGCGCATCGCCGAGCTCCTCGCCTCGACGGGGCTCGCCGAGCGGAGCCGTCAGATCGCCGGGACCCTCTCCGGAGGTTGGAAGCAGCGGCTGGCCCTCGCGTGCGCCATGGTCCACGAGCCGCCCCTCATCTTCCTCGACGAGCCCACGGCCGGGGTGGACCCGGTGACTCGCCGCCAGTTCTGGGAGCACATCCACGCGATCGCGGTCCAGGGCACCACGGTGCTCGTCACCACCCACTACATGGACGAGGCAGAGCGCTGCCACCGGCTGGCCTTCATGGCCCAGGGCTGCATCCTCGACGAGGGCTCCCCCGAGGAGCTCGTGGAGCGGCGCGAGCTCTCTGTCGCCGAGGTGGAGGTGGCGGACGTGGAGGAAGCCGCCGAGCGGCTGCGGGCCTCCGGCGCCATCGAGGAGCTCTCCCACCTCGGCACCGTGCTGCGGATCACCACCCACCGGCGAGGAGCCGAGGCGGTGATCCGCCAGGTCCTCGGGGAAGGTGAGCTCGTCCACGGGCAGGTCCGACCGGTGCGGCCCACCGTGGAGGACGCCTTCGTGCACCTGGCCAGGGGGCAGGGGTGAGCCGGCTGCTCGCCCTCGCGCGGAAGGAGCTGCGACAGCTCCGACGGGATCGCCTCACCCTGGCGATGATGGTGATGCTCCCCGTCGTGCAGCTGCTGCTGTTCGGCTACGCCATCAACAACGACGTGCGCCACATCCCCCTCGTCGTCCTCGACCACGACCGCAGCGCTACCTCGCGCGACATCGTGCGCACCCTGAGCGCCACCGGCACCTTCGACGTGGTGGGGGCCGTGGCCTCCTATGGCGAGGTGTCCCGAGCGCTGCGCTCCGACGCCGCCCGGGTGGCCATCGTGCTGCCGCCAGGGCTGGGCGCCGCGATGGCCACGGGGGAGCCCACGGAGGCCCAGCTCGTCGTCGACGGGAGCGACCCCCAGATCGTCGGCTCCGCCACCCAGACCACCGCGGGGGTCGCGGCGGCCTACGGGGGCCCGGCCCGACCTGGCTTGATCCGCTTCGAGCCCTCGATCTGGTACAACCCCGAACAGCGCACGGCCGTGTTCGTCGTGCCGGGTCTGGTCGGGGTCATCTTGACCATGACCATGGTGATGCTCACGGCGATGGCCATCGCCCGGGAGCGGGAGCGGGGCACGCTGGAGGCGCTGATCGTGTCGCCGGCCAGCCGCTTCGAGGTCGTGCTGGGCAAGATCCTGCCGTACATCGTCATCGGCTACGTCCAGACCACCCTCATCCTCATCCTGGGCTGGTTGGTCTTCGACGTGCCGGTCGTCGGCTCCATCTCGCTGCTCTACGTGCTCTCGTCCCTGTTCATCGCGGCGAGCCTGGCGGTCGGGCTGGTGTTCTCCACGATCGCTCGCACCCAGCAGCAGGCCATGCAGATGTCCTTCTTCTTCCTGCTGCCGAACATCCTACTGAGCGGCTTCATGTTCCCCTTCGAGGGCATGCCGCGCCTGGCCCAGTGGCTCGCCCAGGCCCTGCCGCTCACGCACTACCTCCGGGTCGTGCGGCGGATCGTGCTCAAGGGCGGAGGGATGGTCGACGTACTCGATGAGGCCGTCGCACTCGCAGTCATCCTCGCGGTCCTGATCGTGCTGGCAGCCGCGCGCTTCCGCAAGCAACTGCTCTGAGGTCGAGGTGCGGCCCAGGCCTCGACGACCACGCACCGGGCACCTCGGGGAAGCGGCCGAGCGGAGACCACAGGTCTTCTGCTGGAGAGGTTTGGACCACGCACCGCCCCGTCACAGGATCAGACGGACGCCCCCCATCGCCTCGATGCGATGGGGGAAGCGGTCACCCGGCGTACCGATGAACATGTAATTGAGCGGTACCCCGAGCTTCTCGGAGAGGGCGGCGGTCAGCTCCGGCCCGAACGCGCCCTCCACCGCGAGGAAGTCGATGCGCAGCTCCGGATAGAGGTGATCGATCTCGAAGAGATGGCGTGCCAGCTCTGGGGGGATCTCGGCTTCGTCAGCGTACACGTGCACCACCGTCAGCTGGGTGGTCAGCTCATTCTCCAGGACGTACAGAGCGGCGCGGTTCAGCTCGGCAGGGTCGTCGCCCTTGGCGAAGTAGACCACCCGCTGGCTGTTGATGGCGTCGATGGTCCGCAGGACCCGCTCCGACACCCACTGGTTGATCTGCGACAGCCGCTCGATGAGCGCACGGGCCACGAACAACCCAACCCTGAGCAGCTGAACTCGCAGGAACATGAGGGCCACGAGCCCCGCGCTGACCGCGAAGTAGCCACCGAACACACGAACATAGGCCGGGTTGGCCAGCACGTTGCCCACCAGGCCGAGCACCACCGCGCCCAGCGCAATGGACACCGTGAGCCACGACGCTCGAGTGGCCCTCGGCAGGCGCGCGCGCTTGACCTTCAGCAACATGTTGCCGATGGCGAACAGGGCCATCACGGACAGGAAGGAGAGCGTGTACACGCCCGCAAGCAAGGTCACCTCACCGCCCGTCACCCACAGGATGGAGCAGCACACGGCAAGGAACGAGAGGATGATCCAGTGGTTGGTGCCCCGCGACCTGTTGGTGGCGAGCAAGGCCTGGGGAAGGCAGCGGTCGATGGTCATCCGACGCATGAGGCCTGTGACACCGACAAAGCTGGTCAGGACCGCTCCCGACAGCACCAAGACCGCGTCCGCGCTGACCCAGATGCCCAGCCACTGGCCGACCGAGCGCTCGCCCATCTCGGCCAGGAGGTCCGGCGGCACCTGCTGAATCTCCGCGAGCGGCAGAACAGCCAAGGACAGCAGGCTGAGCAACGGGTTGAAGACGGCGACCGCCAGCCACATGTTGCGCAAGGTCTTGGGGAAGACCCCCTCCTTCTGCTCCTCGATGAAGTTGGCGCTGCTCTCGAACCCGCTGATGCCCAGCATGGCGGCCGCGAACCCGAAGAACAGCGCGTGCAGCAGTCCGTCGGGATGGGGGGTGCCCCAGTTCAACGAGAGCTGCTCGGGGTGCTGGAGAGCGAACCAGGCCCCCCCGACGCACAGCACGACCAGGGTCACCATGTGGAAGAGGAAGATCCCGACGGCCACCACGGCCGACTCGCCGATCCCGATGAGGCTGAGCAGCGCGAAGAAGCCGAGCAGGCCGACGGTCGCCCAGATCACCGGGAGACCCGGGATGAGGTTGTGGGCGTAGTGCATCGCTTCGCCGGCGCTGATGACGGCGGTCGCAACGTAGGACAACAGCGTGAGGCAGGCAGCGGCGGCAGCGAGGCGCTTGTTCGTGGTGTTGAGCAGCACCGTGTAGGTTCCGCCGTTCAGCGGCAAGGCGCTCCCGACCTCGGCGTACACGCGACGGAAGAGGAACAGCACCAGCGCAACGATGGCGAGCGCGATGGGGGCGTAGACGCCGGCCGCCGCGGCACACAGCGCCGAGACGTAGAGACAGCTCGAGGTGATGTCGTTGCCACAGATGGCGGTCGAGGCGAGCTGCCCCAGCCGGGTCCGGTGCTCAGGTTCCCGGCGTGGCGTAGCGAGACCTTGGAGTCTTGCCGCGCTTCCCCAGCCGGCGAAGTCCATGGACTGCTCTGGCGGTTCGGTCTTGTCGCTCTTCATACCCATTCCCGTCCTTGGCATCGCGCTTCACGTCCGGCGCTAGAAGGTCCTTGACGAACCGGGCCGACAAGTCTGCTCTACCCGCAACGCCTGCCTTGCCGTCGAGGGCGCGGCCCGGTTCGCGGCCCCTTCGCCCCGAGGTGCCCCCGGCCGCCGCTCCCTCCTTGAAGGACAAAGCCCTGAGCACGAGGACCCCGACTTCTCGCCGGCCGGGATGAGCGCCCGAGCGCCGAACTGCCGATCGACCCAGGAGCCGAGACCCTGGAGCAGCGTTTGCGCACGCCCACGCCAAGCCGCACCCGCACGAACCCGTTGCACGTGCCGAGGGACGAACCCCACGAGGCCGTGCTCAGAGGCGAGATGCCGCCCAGGTGCCACGCCCCGCGGACGCATGTCCGGACGTGCGTGTCCAGGATGAGTCGCGCCACACGACCCAGCACGGCGTACAGCGCATGCACTTGGAGCAGGATCTCGAGGCAGTAGCGGCCGTCCTCGACCATCTGCAGCGTTCCTTCGGCCTGACCGATGACGCGGCGCAATCGATTGGTCACCTGACGCCGCTCGTCGTCGCTCAGCACGCGCACCTCACTGGACCGAACTACCCCCCTGGGGGATATAGCGCGCCACGGGATCGACAACTGCCCCCCCAGCTGGCGGCGATCGGTGGTGTCGACGGCTCGTGGGGACGCGTGAGCGCTGAGCGGACCGACGAGCCTGGCGTCACTCCCCGTCCGCTTCGGATGCCTCCGGCGCGGCAGCATCACCCGATCGCTCGGCCTCTTCGGCCAGGAGCTTCTCGAAGCCTCGTCCGCCCAGCTCGTCCACCTTCGGCTTCTTGCTCTGGAGGAGCAGGTTCTTCGGGTCGAGGGCCAGGGTCCACGGTGGATCGAGGCGGACCACCTCGTCCACCCAGGCCCGCCCATGCTCCACGCGCACCAGGAACTCCTGCTCGCTGCCGTCGGCATCCACCGCCACGAGCGGCACCTCGAAGATCCCGAAGGGCACGCTCGTGGTGAGCTCTCCTCGGACGCGGAGGTAGCCGCCCCAGGCCTCTTCCGTGCCGTAGCGGAAGGCCAGCTCCGGAAGTTGACCGCTGTGGATCCACGTGTCGAAGAAG
>Ga0114932_10003849_pt1 | contig 14396 bp, 12 predicted proteins | sample 2SBtaG_2_FD_87286 | JGI IMG/M metagenome (GOLD analysis project Ga0114932, IMG submission 87286) | Deep subsurface microbial communities from Kolumbo volcano to uncover new lineages of life (NeLLi) - 2SBTROV12_ACTIVE470 metaG | ecosystem: Environmental > Aquatic > Marine > Volcanic ...
AAACTAACTTTAATCGTGCTAAAAAAACTAATCCTTATGCCTTTATATCCAAACCTTTTAAAAAGTTAGACTTACAACGTGCTATAGAGCTTACGGTGAGTAGAGTTATGGCCGAAGGACGTCATAAAAAATTAAACTCCAAACAAAATTTATCGTTAGTATTAGAGGATAGAATTTTTGTAAGGCATAATGATAATATGGTTAAAATTATCATTAAAAATATATTATATATTGAAGCAGAACGCAATTACTCTCGCATTTTCACTAAAGAGAAAGAATATGTATTGGTCATGACGCTAAAAGAAATGGACACTAAGCTTCCGCCTGAACATTTTTTACGTGTGCATCGTTCGTTTATTGTTAACATCTCACAGATAAATGAAATTGGTCACACGCATATTGTAATTTCAAAAAAGGTGATTCCGTTGAGTAAAAATTTAAGATCTAATCTGTTAAAACGTTTGCAAACAATTTAAAACTAAGCCACATTGCTGAGTTTAAATTCAAAAGCTACAACAGTACCATTAGATTTTACATGTTTCATAGTACCATTAAGCTGCTGTGTTAACAGCTGTATAAGTTGCATTCCAAAGCCAGTGCCCTTGGTAAAATCGTCATCTTCTTGACCAATGCCGTTATCAATAACCTTTAAAATTAACTTATCAGTACTTTTTTGAGCTAGTTGAACCTCAATTTGACCTTTCTTTCCTTTAGGAAATGCATACTTTAATGCATTTGTAATCAACTCGTTTACAATTAAACCCAAAGGCACTGCTGTATCTACATCTAATTCTAGAATATCCATAGCACATTCAAGTACAATGCGTTTGTCTGCTCCAAAAGAATCCAAAACATGACTTCCTAAATTAATTAAATAGTCTTTCATTTCAATAGTCCCTAAGTTTTTTCCTTGATATAATTTTTGATGTATCATACTCATGGATTGCACTCTGTTTTGGCTTTCTTGCATAGCATCAACAACTGTACTATCACTAGTTTGAGCCGATTGCAGCGATAATAAACTAGATACAATTTCTAAGTTGTTTTTAACACGATGATGAATCTCTTTTAATAAAAATTCTTTCTCTCTATTCTGTTTTTCAAGAAGCTTATTTTTCTTCTTATCCAACTTAAATGTTTTATAAAGAATAACTAGCAACAATAACAATAATACTGCTATAATAAGAATTAATGTTTGTCTAGTTCGCTGCTGATTTAACTTTGTTTGCTGCTGCAGAATTGTATTCTCTTTTTGTGCCACATCAAATTCAGTTTGTAATAATGAAATATGCTTATCGGACTCAGTGTTGAAAATTTTCGCTTTCAAATTGTCAAACTTGTCAATTGCATCATACGCATCTTTGTAATTATGATTTCCAGCATAAGCTTTCCCTAAAGTTTCATAAACTTGGCTTAAATAGTATGCATCACCAAAATTTTCTGTGGCTACATCAATAGATTTATTGAGACTCTCAATAGCCGAAATGTATTTCCCCTCGAGGTGTTGTGCCTTTCCTAATGATAACCACGAACGCATTAACATAAAATTATTGTCTAATAATTCAGCATATTTAATGGCCAGTTCACCAGCTATATTAGCCGCTTCATAATCTTGTAAATATGCGTATAAATCAACCAAAGAAATATAAACGTCGCTTAGATTATTATAAAATCCATAACGTTCTCCAATGGATTTAGCATGCTCGAAATACTGTAATGCTTTATTATAATTTTTTAGTTCCAAGTAGTTATTTCCCACTACATATAAAGTAAAATCGTAATCTAAATCGTTAATTCCTCGATCCTCAAATATGGAAAGTGACTTAAGACCGTATTCCAATCCTTTTTCAAACTTAGATTGCTTCCAAAATAAATTACTCAAATCGCTATATGCTACAGCTTTTGCCTTCTTATCATTAAATTTTTCACCTATTCGTAGAGCTTCTAAAGCATAATCTATAGCCATGTCTAGCTGTCCTCTTCTTTCATAAACATATCCAAGTTGCGTATTTAAAAAGGCTAAATCTCTTTCATTTACTTTATTTATAGCTCTATCTAAAACTATATAAGCACTGTCCAATTTTTCTTGTCGTAATAAAATTGAACCATATACAATATTGAATCTACCATTCCATAATGTATCTTTTTTACGCTCAGTAAGGTTTATCCCTTCCTTAGTAAACTGTATTGCTTTAGTTAAATTACGGGTATGCCAATAATAAGCAAGATCTTGTAACATTGAGTATTGTATTGAATCATCTAGAACTAGCTTGTAGTTATTTGATAGGATATCGAGATATGTTGCTCCAAAATTATCGGTTTCTACAAATACTTTTTTATAAGGATGCTCCCGATTTAAATCTACGATTTGTGAAAAAATCAAGCTTGTATTTAAGTTAAAACAAATACAAAGAACGAAAATAGTTAAATGCTGTTTTTTCATTTATTTCTAGACAATGTTTTGTTTTAAGCACTTTAAAGGTACAAATATTGTAGTTATGCTTGATAATTAAAAGCAATGCTTCGGACAAGAAAAATAGTCTTTCGTCCTAGATTGCTTTCTATAGTCCACAACTTTCAGTTATTTAGTAGGACACTATTTATTATTCTCCTCCTTACTATGCAACCTGCAAAACATTAATTTATGAAAGTTGCCAGACTAGTGCTTATAGTCATTGTTTTTAGTTTTTTTGGATGTAATACTTCAGAAAATAAAAGTAATTCGCAAGAAGAAATAATTAAAAAAACCTTAAATAAGTATATAGAACTGTGCTGGAATAAGCGAGATACTATACAATTTCTAAGTATGGCATCTAATAATTTTTATAGAATTGTTAATGGTATTAAAGTCGTGTCTAATAGCAATGAAATGGAAGCTCACATAAATGTTTACAAAACTGCTTTCCCTGATTTAAAAGTAACCATAAATGAATCCCTAACTACAAATAATTCAGTTTGTATTCAATGGACATTTTCAGGAACAAATACAGGGATTTATGGTGAAACTAAAGCCACTGGGGAAAAAATAAGCATTAGTGGTAGCTCAATACTATACTTTACTAATGGCAGTAAGCTATTGGGAGAAAAAGTTCAATATAATGAGTTGGACTTGTTACAGCAATTAGGCTATACACTCAACTCTCCTATTGTAGAATAAATCTATAAATCAATTATTATTAACAATTAATAAACATATTTCAAAATGAAAACAATTTTATCACTATTTACAGCAGTCCTATTATTCATATCTTGTACAAACAATAAAGTCGATAAAAACATAAAAATGTATTCTAATGTTTGGGATGAAATTATAAATAACGGCAAATTAGATCTATTCAATGAAGACAATTTTGATACAAATATTACACTCATTATGAGTCCTGAAAATGTTGTAGGTATTGAAGCTGCAAAAGACTTTTATGCAAACTACATAACAGGATTTTCAAATGTTGAATTTACTATTGAAGATATCTTTGGTCAAGATGATAAGCTTGTAAAACACTGGAATTTTAAAGGCATTAATACTGGAGAATTTTTTGGTATGCCTCCTACAGGAAAAACAGTAAATATTGATGGTACCACATTGGTAACAATGAAAAATGGAAAAATAGCCCAAGAACAAGATTTCTTTAATAATATGTTATTTTTACAACAACTCGGTATTGTATCTTCTCCTGATAATTTATCAATCATTCAAAAACTCTATGGCGATTTTGCTAAAGGCGATATTGAAGCCGTTGGGAAAGCTATGGATGAAAAAATAGAATGGAATGAAGCTGAAAATTTTCCATTTGCCGATGGTAATCCTTATATAGGTTTTGATGCCATATTAAAAGGTGTTTTTAGTCGTGTTGGTAGCGAATGGGACTATTGGAATCTTGCCGATCTCAACTATAATGAAATGGCAAACAATAAAGTTTTAGTGACAGGTCGCTATCAAGCCAAATATAAAAAAAATGGAGCTGTTATCAATTTACAAATGGCGCATTTTTGGACTTTAAAAGATGGGAAAATCACTAGTTTTCAACAATTTGCTGATACTAAAGGGATAGCTGATGCAATTAACTAATACAATAATTTAAAATGAAGCAACGTATTTATTATCTATTAATGGTTACAATATTCCTTTTTGGATGTGTTGAATCAGAAAATAAATCGGATACTAAAACCGAAACTAAATCAAGCTATTTAGACTATTCTAATAGTGACGACCAATTTACAGGAGGCATTAAAATGATTCCTATTACCACACCAAAAGGCACTTTTAATGTATATACCAAACGTGTGGGAAACAACCCAAAAATGTGTGTATTACTACTTCATGGAGGTCCTGGAGGTACACATGAAGAGTTCGATTGTTTTGATGGCTATCTTCCAAATGCTGAAATAGAATACATTTACTACGATCAATTAGATTCTTATTACAGCGACAAACCCAACGACTCTTCACTTTGGACTACAGAACATTTTGTAGAAGAAGTGGAGCAAGTTCGGAAAGCACTCAACTTAAATAAAGACAACTTTTACTTATTAGGGCAATCTTGGGGAGGTATTCTCGCTATGGAATATGCCTTAAAATATCAAGACAATTTAAAAGGCTTAGTTATTTCTAACATGATGGCTAGTGCTCCTGCGTATGGCAAATATGCAATGGAAATTTTAGGACCACAATTAAAACCAGAAATCTTTAAAGAAATCATGGATTTAGAGGCTAATAACCAGTTTGACAATCCTAGATATACGGAGTTGTTAATGAATAATTATTATACCGAACACATTTTGAGAATGCCTTTAGATAAATGGCCAAAATCGGTAAACTTACTATTTGAACATCTTAACCCAAACATTTATGTATTTATGCAAGGTCATAGTGAGTTTGGTATGACACAGAATGCTACACTCAAAAACTGGGATGTTACAGATAGACTAAAAACCATTAAGGTTCCTACACTAGTAATTGGTGCCACTTACGATACTATGGATCCTAAACACATGGAATGGATGTCTAACGAAGTACAAAATGGTCGCTTTTTATTATGCAAAAACGGAAGTCATTTATCGCAATATGACGACCAAAAAACCTATTTCAATGGATTGATTCAATTTATAAAAGACGTGGATAAAAACACATTTTAAAATAAATAGTTATATTGTAGCAGTTGCCCTTTTGATATTTTGTTTTAGTACAAAACTACTGTCGAAAGGGCGAAATTTATAAAACCAATGATTAATTTCTCCTATAAAAACAAAAATTATTGTCATTCCGACAGAGTAAAACGACGAGGAATCTCATTATGAGATTTCTCACTATGTTCGAAATGACAAAAACAAAATAATTTATGATTAATCTTTTGTAAATTAATAACCGCTAAAAAACATTACTAAAACCAACAATATGAAAACTCTAATTAAAATCCCTAGTTTCACTTTACTTCTACTTTTTATAATATATCTTTCTAGTTTTAACCTGAAAGCACAAACTAAACTTATGCAGCAACCTGCCTTAAGCGATACACATATAGCTTTTATTTATGCTGAAGATTTATGGGTTGCCAATAGAGATGGTTCTAATCCGCAACGGTTAACGATAGATGAAGGTATAGAATCCAGCCCTATTTTTTCACCTGATGGCACTATGATTGCCTTTAATGCACAATATGACGGCAATTCTGATGTGTTTATTGTACCTGTAAATGGAGGTGTTCCAAAACGCTTAGCATCCTTATACCGATTTGGTTAGAGATTTTTCTGCTGATGGCAAAACCATTCTGTTTGCTTCACGACGAAACTCTTTCACTAATAGATATTTTCAATTGTATGCGGTTTCAGTACAAGGCGGAACAATAGCACAACTAGATATCCCTAATGCATTTTGGGCAACGTATTCTGATGATAATTCGCATATTGCATATACACCTATTGCTGATAGATTCAACCAATGGAAACATTATAGAGGCGGTACTGCAACTCGTATTTGGTTGTATAATACTAAGTCTCACAACGTAGAAGAAATTCAAAAACCTGTTGGTGGCAGTAATGATGCACAACCAAAATGGATGGAGAATAACGTGTATTTTAAAAGTGATAGGGATGGAGAATTTAACTTATACAGCTATGATACAAATTCAAAGGCCATTGATAAACTCACAGATTACAAAGATTTTCCAGTTATAAATATTTCAGCGCATAATGGTTCTGTAATTTATGAACAAGCAGGAACGCTTCACATTTATAACACAAAAACTAGTGAAGACAAACAACTAAACATTACCATAACTACCGATTTATTAGAACTACGAGAACGTTTTGTTTCAGGGAAAAATTACGTACGTTCAGGAGGCATTTCACCCTCAGGAGCAAGAGTTGTTGTTGATTTTAGAGGAGATATTGTTACGGTTCCTGCTGAGAAAGGCAATCCTGAAAATATAACAGCTACAACAGGAATTCATGAAAAATATCCAGAATGGTCGCCAGATGCTAAATCCATAGCCTATTTTTCTGATGAATCAGGAGAATATGCATTGCATATTAAAAATAATACTACTGGAAACGTTAATATCATTCCATTAACTGGAACAGGGTTTTATGCGAATATACATTGGTCTCCAGATAGCAAAAAAGTGTGCTTTGTAGATAATGGTCGTAATTTTTATGTCACAGATATTGCTAATAGAAAAATCACCAAAATAAATACTGATGTGTTGTATTATCCTGGCATTTTTAGAGAGCTGTTTGGGAGTTGGTCGCACGATTCTAATTGGATTTCTTATACCATAATTACAGACACAAATTTTGAAAGAGCATATGCGTATTCGCTATCCGAAAATAAATCCTATCCACTTTCCGATGGTTTATCTAATGTTTCAGAACCCGTTTTTGATCCTAGTGGAAAATACTTATATATGTTAGCTTCAACAGATGCTGGACCATTAGTAAACTGGTTTGATCAATCTAATATTGACAAAGAACTTTCGCAATCTATTTATTTAGTAACACTTCAAAAAGATGTACCATCACCTCTGGCAAAAGAAAACGATGAGGAAAAACCTAAAGCAGAAAAAAAGGAAGACGATAAAAATAAAAAGGACGACAAATCACCAACGCCTTTAAAAATTGATTGGGATGGTTTTCAAGAACGCATACTAAATTTACCAATTCAATCTGGTGTTTATAGTAATTTGCGTTTAGCTAAAGAAGGTGAATTTTATTATCTATCCTCTTCTTTTCATTCTTCAAAATCGAGCTTAAATAAATTCGATTTTAAGAAACGAAAAAGTGAAGAATTGATGTCAGCTAACGGTTTTCAAATTTCGGCTAATGGCAAAAAAATGTTATATCTAGATAAAGGTTCTTGGTATATTTCTGATTTGGGAGCAAAATCTAAAAAAGGCCCCATTAATTTAAACGCCATTAGTGTAAAAATAAATCCTAGAGCCGAATGGACAAATATTTTTAACGAAGCATGGCGTGTTAATAGAGATTATTTTTATGATCCAGGAATGCATGGTGCAGATTGGGATGCTATGAAAGTAAAATATCAGCCCTTTTTAAAAGAGGTGTCCTGTAGAAGCGATTTATATCGTGTGATGCAATGGATGTTTAGTGAACTCTCTGTTGGTCATCATCGTTTTTCTAGTCGTGGTGATAAGCTCAATAATCCAAAACGAATTGCAGGCGGCTTATTAGGAGCCAATTATGTGATTAAAAATAATCGCTATCAAATAGCTAAGATTTTTGGTGGTTTGAACTGGACACCAAGTTTACGCTCACCATTAACCGAACCGGGAGTTGCAATTAACAAAGGTGATTATATCATTGCTGTCAATGGAAAAAATGTTTTAGGAACTGATAATTTGTATCGCTTTTTTGAAAATACAGCTAATAAAATAGTAACATTAAAAGTGAGTAAAAATGCCAATGGTTCTGAAGCTAGAACTTATAAAGTAACACCAATAGCAACCGAATGGGCAATACGAAACAGAGATTGGGTAGAAGGCAATATGAAAAAAGTACATGAAGCTACTAATGGAGACGTTGCTTATGTGTATGTACCAAATACAAGTGTTGCAGGTTTTGAATATTTTAAACGCTACTTCTATCCACAAGCTAATAAAAAAGCCATTATTATTGATGAACGCTTTAATGGTGGAGGCTCTTTAGCCGATTATTATATTGATATTTTAAAACGACCAAAACAAGCAAACTGGAATTTTAGATATGGGAAAGATTTAAAATCACCAAGTGCTTCTATACAAGGTCCAAAAGTGATGATTACTGATGAAACTGCTGGTTCTGGTGGCGATTATTTACCTTGGATGTTTAAAAAATTTAAAATGGGAACTATTGTAGGCAAACGTACTTGGGGCGGACTTGTTGGTGTATTGGGTTATCCCGAATTTATTGATGGTGGTATCGTTACAGCACCTAATGTAGCCTTCTATTCAGACAAAGGGTTTAGAGTGGAAAACGAAGGTGTTACTCCAGATATTGAGGTGGAACAATGGCCAGATTTAGTGATAAAAGGACACGATCCACAATTAGAAAAGGCCATTGAAATAGCAAAGCAAAAACTTAAAGCTAATCCGCCAAAAAAGGTACAACGGCCAGCATATCCAATTAAAACTAAAAATTAACACACTATGAAAACATATTTCAAAATCCTAACTATTTGTTTCCTTGTATCGTCTTATTCCTATGGACAAATACAATCAAATTTAGAGCTCATTGATATCTTTAATATGGAATATATTTCAGGTCCAAAAATATCTCCTGATGGAAATAAAGTTATTTACGTCAGACACTTTAAAGATGTCATGACAGATAGAAACTTATCAAACATTTGGATTGCTAACTATGATGGTTCAAATATGCGACCATTAACTACAGGAAACCAAAATGATTTCGGTCCAAGATGGTCGCATGACGGAACAAAATTAGTGTTCAAATCCAATAAGGAAGATAACAAAATGAAACTCTATATGATGTGATTGGACACCAAAGAAATAATGCCTCTTACAAATTTACCAGAAACACCAGGACAAGTTTCATGGTCTCATAATGACAAATTTATTGCGTTTAATATGTTTGTTCCAAAAGCACATGCATCCATTATTAAATTACCTGCAAAACCAGAAGGTGCTAAATGGAATAAACCTCCAATGTTTGTTGATAAAATGAACTACAGAGGTGATGGACAAGGTTATCTAAAATCTGGAAACAGGCAACTCTTTACCTTATCAACCGATGGAGGATCACCTCGTCAACTCACATTTACAGATTTTGATCATGGAGCCCCTATTTGGTCTGAAAATGATACGAATTTAATTTTTAGTGCCAATTTTCATAAAGATGAAGAATTAGAACCAAATGACAGTGAAATTTATCAAATAAATATAGCTTCTGGGCAAATTAAAGCATTAACAAACAGATATGGTCCAGACCAAGGTCCAGCATTATCACCAGATGGAACTAAAATAGCGTATACTGGATATGACGATACCTATCAAGGGTATCAAGTTACAGAACTTTATGTGATGGATGTCAATGGATCTAATTCCAAAATACTCTCAAATAAATTTGACAGAGATATTGTCAATATTAATTGGGATACCAATGGGAAAGGGCTTTACTTTCAGTATGATGATAAAGGCAATACCAAAATTGGTCATATAACTTTAAATGGAAAAGTCACTACATTAGTAGAAAACCTTGGAGGTTTATCTTTAGGGCGACCTTACAATGCTGCAACTTATACAGTGTCTAATAATGGTAAATTTGCTTATACTTTAGGAGGCACAAGTCATCCATCTGATTTGGGAGTTTCTGATGGTAAAACAACAAAAAGATTAACTGCTGTAAATGATGATCTATTTTCCTTCAGAAATTTAGGTAATGTTGAAGAAATTTGGTGGAAATCTTCTTATGATCAAAGAGATATACAAGGTTGGGTAGTCACGCCACCAAACTTTGATCCTAATAAAAAATACCCTTTTATATTAGAAATTCATGGAGGTCCTTTTGCAAGTTATGGCTCTGTATATTCTGCCGAAATACAAGCTTATGCAGCAGCAGGCTATGTTGTTTTATACTCAAACCCAAGAGGAAGTACAAGCTATGGACAAGAGTTTGGTAACTTAATACATCATGATTATCCACATCATGATTATGACGATTTAATGTCTGGTGTAGATGCTGTATTAAAAAAAGGTTATATAGATGAAAATAATTTATTTGTCACTGGAGGAAGTGGTGGTGGCGTTTTAACAGCTTGGATAGTTGGTAAAACAAATCGCTTTAAAGCAGCTGTAGTTGCAAAACCTGTAATAAACTGGTACAGTTTTGTGTTATATGCTGATGGCACACCTTTCTTTTATAAATATTGGTTTGCTAACAAACCTTGGGAAGATCCTACAAATTATTTAGAGCGTTCACCTTTATCTTATGTTGGTAATATAACCACACCAACCATGCTTTTAGTTGGAGAAGATGATCACAGAACACCAATTGCAGAATCTGAACAATTTTACGCTGCACTAAAACTGCAAAATGTAGAAACTGCTATGGTTCGTATTCCAGGGGCATCACATCATATTGCCGCAAGACCTAGTAATTTAATTGCCAAAATTGCTAGTGTATTAGCTTGGTTTGAAAAGTATAAAAATTAGATACTTTAGAAATATCCGTAAACGTCATTGCGAAGCTTGCCAGAGGCAAGATGTGGCAATCTCTCAAATTAGAACTCAAAACTGTCAGATTACCACGTCACTCCAAAAAAATGGAGTTCCTCGTAATGACAAAACAAAATAAACTAAACTATAATCCAATCAATTAGGCATTTACAAATCTGCAATTACTCAAATTAAATTTTTACTAGAATTAATAGAACAAAACACTAGTTATTGAACATATATGAATACATAGTTCTATCATTTTAGAACCAAAAATAACCCTATCTTTATCGTATGGATGGATTTAATATCGTTATGGTAATTGCCATTATCCTTTTTGCAAGATTAGGAGTGCGTTTAGTTACTGGTTATATAAAAATGAAAAAAGAAGACAAAGGCGATACTAACAATAGTAAAGCTTCAAATCAAGAATAAATAATTGACACTCTAAAACACTATGAAAAAATATCTCTTTCCAATTATCTTGCTAACTATTTTAGCGTGTAAAAAACAAGACAATAAAACAGTTGAGCAAAGTAATACAGCTGTATCAACTCAAACAGATACCATTAAAAAACCACAACGTCCAAGTGCTTATAACAATGGAAAATTCTTTGAAGTAAACGGTCGTAATATGTTATATGGTGGCAAAGACAGTATTCAACATTTTGATATTACAGATTATGATTTAAAAGATAAACAATTTCATTATGGTATTGGTCGTGAACGTTTTCCTTCATTATTAAAGCCTGAATTTACAACTATTGAAGCTGTAGATTCTCTTTGGAAAGATGAAGACAGGTTCATCCTTGCCCATTCTGGTGACGATGTAAAAGCCTATTCGGTAAAAGATTTAACACGACACGAAGTTGTAAACGATGTCTTAAATGGAGAACCTATAATGGCTGTATATTGCGTATTAGCAGATTTAGGTGCTATTTACGACAGACAATATGGTGATAATGAACTCACTTTTGCTTTAAGTGGTTATACTTATTATGACAATGAAGTTTGGGATGGATTAGATGGCTTTGTACTTTGGGATAGAGAAACTGAAAGCTTATGGTGGCCGCTTATAGATAGGGCTGTTTCTGGAGACCTTAAAGGTGTAGAACTCCTAGAAAAAGATAAAGCTAATTGGAAAGATACGACTTGGAAAGATATTAAAAATAACTTTCCAAATGCTAAAGTACTTATTTCAGGACAAGATTACGAGCGACCAAAAACATGGCAAAAATTGGATGATGTCTCAGATATTGTTAAAAATTATAGTACTAATAAATAGCAAACTGCCAATCATATGATTTTAAATAAGAACAATAATATTTAAAATATGATTGAATAAATTAATCAATCTCTAGTAAAACACACTTAATAATGCTATCTTTAACCATTATTAATAATTTTTTTAACAGTGAACGGAACAGTAAAATTTTTTAATGGAACCAAAGGATTTGGTTTCATAACAGAAGACGATTCAAATACAGAGTACTTTGTACACGTGTCTGGATTAATTGACCAAATTAACGAAGGCGACAAAGTCGAGTTTGAGTTAACAGAAGGAAAAAAAGGAATGAATGCTATAGACGTAAAAGTGGTATAGTTTTATTTTAATCTTTTAACAAAAGCCTATCAAAATTGATAGGCTTTTTTTTATTTTCAAAATTAAATTATGTAATTATTTAATCTTATCATGGAATTAAAACTATTTTCCCTTTTACTTCTTTGTTAATCATTGCATACATTGCCTCTACCACTTTTTCTAAAGGATATTCACCATGAATTTGGGCTTTTAATTTGCCTTGAGCAAACCATTTTACTATCGTCATAAAATTTTCTGTATTTTGTTGTGCTTCATTTTTAAAAAAAGCACCCCAAAATACTCCTACTATCTGGCAGCCTTTTAACAATACCAGATTTAATGGAATTTTAGGTATGTCTCCAGCAGCAAAACCAACCACTAAATAGCGTCCTTTCCAAGCTATTGCTCGTAAAGCAGGTTCAGAAAACTTATCTCCAACAGGATCGTAAATTACATCAGCTCCTTTTCCGTTAGTGAGTTCCTTTACTTTGCTTTTGAGGTCTTCGCTTGAATAGTTAATAGTATAATCGGCTCCGTTTTGTTTACAAAATTGTAACTTCTCTTCGGTTGAAGCTGCAGCTATTACAATAGCTCCAAGTGCTTTTGCAATTTGTATGGCTGCTGTACCAACACCTCCTGCTGCTCCAAGAACCAAAAGTGTTTCTCCTTCTTTTAAATTAGCACGATTAACAAGCGCATGGTATGATGTTCCATAGGTTAACATTGATGAAGCAGCTGTTGTAAAATCCATTGTTGGGGGCATTTTAAAAACATCACCAGCTTTTGCTTTTACTTCTTCTGAAAAACCACCAAAAACACTTCCATACATTACGTTATCTCCAACTTTTAGATGTTTAACATCTGCTCCTATTTGTTTTACAACTCCTGATATTTCTCCACCAGGTGAAAACGGAAATTCTGGTTTAAATTGGTATTTCCCTTGTACAATAAGTGTGTCTGGGAAATTTAATCCGCAAGCTTTAACATCTATAATTACTTCGTTTTTTGAAGGTTTTAAATTTGGAATGTCTTCAATTGTAAGATTATCTATTGGTCCAAACGATTTACATAAAACAGCCTTCATTTACTCAAAAATTACGTTGTCTCCCGAATCAAACCAAGATTTATACATTGGCATGTGTATTTTTTCTACTTGACTACGTTTTAATTTGAGTGTTGGTGTCATCAATCCATTTTCTACAGTCCATTCTTCACTCATAATAACAGCTTTTTCAATTTTTTCATGTTTTTCTAAAGTTGGATTAATATCCTGAATCATATTGCTTAAATTTTCGCTTAATTCGTCCTTACTTATTTTACGTCCTTCTTCCGATAAAACAATTAATAAAATAGGTTGTGGAATTCCCATCCCAACTATACAAACTTGTTCTATATAAGGGTTTTTAGAGAGTTCTAACTCAATAGGTGCTGGAAATATATACTTGCCTTTATCGGTTTTAAACTGGTCTTTAGCACGTCCTGTTATAGTTAAATAACCATCGTGATCATATTCGCCGACATCGCCAGTTTTTAAGTAGCCTTCGTCATCAAAAGATTCTGCAGTTGCTTCTGGATTTTTATAATAGCCTTTCATTAAACAGTTATTTAAAACGCAAATTTCACCATCAGGAGATAATTTTGCTGTTGCACCATAAGCAGGTTTTCCAACGGTTCCAAATTTATTAGCATTAGGCATATTAAAATGAGATATAATACAATCTTCGGTCATGCCATAGCCTTGTAATATGGTAATTCCTAACTTATTATACCACTCTAAAAGACTAACAGCAATTGGTGCAGCTCCAGAAATAATATGTTTAGCATTAGTAAGTCCTAATTTTTTTTTAATTTTTTTATTAACAATATTACCTACAATAGGAAGTCTTAATAATTTGTCTAACTTTTTTTGAGGCATACCAATTAAAATTTTCTCTTGGAATTTTGCCCAAATTCTTGGTACGGCAAAAAACACATCAGGTTGTGTAGCTTCTAAATTACTAGCAAAAGTTTCTAAAGATTCGGCAAAGGTCATTGAGCCACCTCTAAACATCGCTCCTATTTCAGTAATCGCTCTTTCTGCTACATGTGCCAATGGTAAAAATGAGAAAAATTTAGGATGTTCTTTTGTTTGAATTAAATTTGTTCCG
>Ga0114932_10003852_pt1 | contig 14393 bp, 14 predicted proteins | sample 2SBtaG_2_FD_87286 | JGI IMG/M metagenome (GOLD analysis project Ga0114932, IMG submission 87286) | Deep subsurface microbial communities from Kolumbo volcano to uncover new lineages of life (NeLLi) - 2SBTROV12_ACTIVE470 metaG | ecosystem: Environmental > Aquatic > Marine > Volcanic ...
CTTGATACATAAATTAATTTTTATTTTATAATTCCAAGTCTTACAGGGCCCGTAGCTCAGTTGGTTAGAGCATCCGACTCATAATCGGCAGGTCGAGTGTTCGAGTCACTCCGGGCCCACCATATTAATCAATAACTTATGCCAATATCTCTCTATTTAGGACAGAGATATTGGTATTTGTTGGCTGTACTGTTGGCAGTTAATGTATTTATAACAAACAGGTTTACTGCGAAGTAATTTCAGCTAACGGCTGGAATTGTTTATCTGAAAATGGCGAGAAATTTACAGGCCATTTTGAGGTTAATTTACACATTACTCTATATTGAATAGGGGCATTAACATTTACTTGTTCAACCTCTACTTTTACATTTTCTACTCCATTACTCTTAATAAGCTGACAAACTTCAGCAGAATAATAGCGTGGCAGATAACCAATTAATGATACCGGGTCATTTGTCCTCATTAATAGAGCCATTTTGTCGTGAGGATTTTGTAAATCCCCCATCAAATATAGGCTTTCTCCCTGACATAATGTGCGAGCTCTATCTTGATTATCTTTATACATGTGACTTAATCCACGGCTAAAAAAATGAATCTCATAATTATTTTCACCCACTGGTTCTGGATATGGAAACATTTCTAACGAATCAGTAGCGCGCAATCCTGCTGATCTAGATAACTCCTCCATAACATCATGATTCTCAGCATTTAGTCCCAACCATCTCATATAGTCTAAATATTCTGGTCGAGATTTTGGGAGAATCCTATTTGCAAATAATGGAAACAATTTATCTGATTTATAAACTGCATCAAGCTCATTCATACGACCAAACGGTTTAAAGTTTTTACTGTCTTTAGCTCCTTCAGTATATGCAAATCTGAAAAACTCATGATCTCGATTTAAACGCCCAACAGTTTTCCAGTCCCTCGTTTCAGGATCCTGCCATGCTACAAAAATTGTATTCACTTAATTTATAATCTCCAACCCAAGTAATCTTTGCTTATTTGTGACCAATATTTCAAGGGCAAATTCCCTTCCAATATCACTTATCAAAGTTTCAGGAACCTCATTTATTATATATTCAAAATCAATATTTTCTAATTGTTCAATCCAAAATTTAGCGGATTCTGGACATAATTTAACAACCTCTGTAAACGCATCAATTGTGCTTAAAGGTTTGATACTAGCTGAATTTTTAAAAAAAGCTGATTTTGCCCTCTTAACATAAGATTCAATATTTCTACCTTTATCATTCGTTGTTAAAATATCTCGTCGTTTGTCATCAGATTCATTCCGTCCCAAACTAGAAGCATGATCAAAAGTAGGTGCTAGCGATAAATTTCCTTTTACAATCAATAGTCCCCAATTTTCATGATGTCTATCTTGATTACTAATGAGAGCATCTAACATTAAATAGCCAGCAAACACATCAGCCGCATTTCGAATGTGTTCATGAACTTGATATTCTTTGGGAACATCAATGACTTTACTGGACGCAATAGCAATGACTCTACTAACAGTATGTTGACGAGCTAAATAACGCTTTTCTTTTTCATATTCTTCAATAATTGTCCCCAAAAGCTCATTACCTAAAATGAGCCTTCCGCCTTTAGGTACAAAAGATGGTGAAATCACACCTTCTTTGCCTCCCCATTCTGCAAATTCATAATGAGCATGTGGCAAATCTAATGAAGCACATATTTCGCAACTTATTTTTTCTGCCCAATTTTCTCCAGTATTTGGCCTTCCTTGTTTAAATAGGGTTGATACTTTATTTTCATCCCAATACCAGAATTTAGATTTTGTACCTAACTGCTCAAGCTGAGTTGGCTCAAATTGGGGAATATTTATTATAGAGTATGTCACACTTATTCTGTGTTTGTGGATTTTATCAGTCTAAAAATTATTTACTGTGATGAAATCATTGTATTCATTTAAATATTACACTATTTCATGAATAACTGATTTATAAAATCCGCACAGATTCCTAAAGAAAGTACAATATTAAAATCTAAATTCGTACTACCATGTGCAGCTTCATTTCTTAAATTAGGCAAAGTTCTTATTAACCTTCTCGAATATTCTTGAATATCCTCACCGAAATCGATATGCCTAAAGCCATGATCCATTATTAATTCTTGATTCACAGCTTTCTCTATTAAATTTCTAAACGCTGTTTTTTCATCATCAAATTTAAGTCTTAATGCATGCTCCATATCGACATATGTTTTCAAATCCATCACTGGTGCTAACGAATAAGAGAACCAGGTATATATAGCTAGATTTTTAGTCACATTGAATTGGCTTATAACGTCATCAGGAACGTTGTCATTTAAAACAATAGGCTCGATCTCGCTGTGTAAAATTTCTAGAGTGTATGGACAACCCGTTACCTGTCCAATTAGACCATGACGTTTATCTGGTTCGCTGACTTCATCAAGTTTAATAAATTCTTCCATGCGCTTATAAAATTAGCTATGTTAGATTATTTTTTATTGGTGTGCTCAATGAGTTAGCTAATAAAATTGCTGCATTTGTAATAGCCTCAAACTCTGTTGGCTTTGGTTTACTCATATAAAATTCTTTTTCTTTTTTAAATTCTGCCCTAAACAGTCCATCTCTACCACGAAGCATGTATTTCCATCCGTGCTTTTCTAGATGCTGAACTACTTCCCTGGCCATAGTAATATTACGACTATGAAAAGGAATAAATTTACTCATGTAATCTGCTGGATTATTTCTTCTCTGCTCGCTGTACTCAAAATCTACTTTTCTAAAACCACATACAGTACATATTAATGTAGTGACTTCATAACGGCCGTCTACTTTTGTTTCGGTTGTATGGTCAGGATGATTGCAGTCATCAAATATGAACTTATTAATAATTAAGTCGTCTTCTATTCCCATATTGTTTAAATAAGTATCGATAAAATATTAAGGGTTAAAATCTGACGAATCATGTACTTGAATAACAGCACCATGAACTATCGTAAACCAATTTGAATTTCTTACTATTCCACCGAATGCATTCTTCCCACGATAATCACAACCAACTAACCATCCTGATTCGGTATGGTAGACTTTTGTACATCCATCAATATCAATACTATCTGGATCATTGGCAACTCGTTTTAAATACTTAGTTACTTCTAAATAGCTACCATCCCAACTACTAATGACCGGTGGCTCACCAAACTTTGCCAACCGCTGCTGACGTTCCTTAGTTGCTTTTGCTTCCTGGGCACGTTGTTTTGCAGCAATCGCATCAAGCTTGCCTTGATAATGGTCGAGTTTCTTTTGATAACTTTCGTTGTTTGGATTCAGCTTCACCAACTGCCTGTAAATATTACGGTTCGCTTGAAAATTACTCGCGGGAATTTTAGCGACCTTTTCTAGCAAAGTTTTTTCACGTAGTTTATTTTTAAAACTAACTAGCGCTGGATCATCGACTAGGCTAAACCCCTTCAAAATATCTTCAGCTTCGCCCTGCTTGCCGTCGTTAATCAGTTCCGTAATTTGCTGAATAATAATCTCGCGCTTTTCAGTAAACAACGTCAATTGTTGCTTTTTCGCCTGTTGCTGCTCACGTTGCTTAGCCCGTTGTTGCTCAATCCTTTCCTGTGCTTCAATCGCGCGTTGTTTTGCTGCCGCAGAATCATCAAGGGACTGATTGATAAAACTAATTAGAATAGAAACAACAAAGAGTATAAGTAGAAAAGCACCACAGCCGAATTGCTTCGGCTTATTTTTAAAGCCACAATGAGGACATGTATCAGCCTTCGAACTAACATCATGACCACACTCTTTACATTTTTTTAACGCCACTTTAAAACCCTTGAATAATTACTTTTGACGGAACAATGTCGCTTTTATTTCTGCTTTTTCTGGTGGTTTACCTGATATAATCTTATTAAATTGCACCATGAAATCAGCATCACCCCGATTTTCATAGAATACAAGTCGACCACTATACCTATAGTTATAGTCTTTGTATGAACACTCAGATATAGTCACATCTAATTTAAGCATGTAGGGAGCTATACCAGGAGCTGCAACACCAAGTAACTTACATCCATTTTCTTTGCTAGCTCCAGTCACCTTTCCATGCGGCTCAATCTTTAACATGAATGTATTAACGGAATGGGCTGACTGAACTACCTCAGTGCCTATAGTGGCTTGAAATTGTGCTTGGCCTGTCCATGTGCCATTTAAATTAATTTCATTAGCGTGCAATGAACTCGCTGATATTAATAAGCATATAATAATTATATATTTCATATTATTAGATAACCTATTATTTGAATATTTTCATCATATATATTCCATAACAGTATCAAGAATATCTTGTAGATACTCTTTCTCTTCAGGATTCATGTTTTGCCTAAGTTCAATAGGAATAAAATTGTACCAGTCTTCCTCAGTATCAGGGCGCCTATCTACAAGACAGGAAATCATCTTTTCGCTTAAAATACTTTTATCTCTATTTTTATAGTATGGAGATATATTTTTTGTCCAGAATCTTTCAAGGGCATCTTCAAGTGATTCTTCTAGTATCTCTTCTTCTTTTTCTAGCTCAAGTTCAGATGTATGTTCCGCAATAGAAAGTATTTCATCCTCTAATTCATTCTGTGGAATTTCTCGTGATTCTAATCTTTCTTCATCTAGACGTTTTTTTAATATATTACTTAATTTATCAATTTCAATGTTCCTCGATTGAAACCAACTTGTTGACCATATTCTATGAATACACCAACCCTTATCTTCTAGAATCTTTTGTCTTAAACGATCTCTATCTCTTACTGATATTGCAGAATGGTATGCCGCCCCATCACATTCAACACCTAATAAATATTCTCCGGGACGATCGGGGTGTCTAACACCAATGTCTATAAAAAATCCTGCAACACCCACTTGTGGGGTACATTCATAGCCCAAATTATTAATAATATTCATCACTGCAATTTCAAAATCACTATCTGGCTCTTTAAAAGTATTTGTTCCATGTTCAGAAATCTTTCCTGTACTAGCATATTCGAGATAATCCCTTAGGGCTCTAGCACCTCTTTTTGAATTTTCACCAATATGGATGTCGGTTGGCCTTAGAGATGAGAATACTTCAACCCTTTGTTTCGCCCTAGTTGCAATTACATTTAATCTTCTCCAACCTAGGTCAGAATTAATAGGTCCAAATCTTTGATAGACAACACCATCTCTCACCTCTGGCCCATAAGTTGTAGAAATGAATATGACATCTCTCTCATCACCCTGTACATTTTCTAGATTTTTAATGAATAGAGGCTCATCAATTTTATTGCTTATTAACTGGTCAACAGCAGGTTCTGTTTTTCTACGTTTATCTAATAAATATTGAATTTCTTCTGCTTGGCGTTTGTTGAAAGCCACTACTCCAAGGCTTCTATTTTTATGCCTATGAAAGTGATGAACAATATTTTCAACTACTAACTCTGCTTCTGCTCTATTTTTACCTGTCTTATAATTTGGTTCCTCTACAAATGTATAATGAACACCAAAATCACGGGCATCACCTCTCGGTGAAGGAAAGACTATTAAATCATCATTGTAGAAATTTTGATTTGAAAACTGTATCAATGACTCATGTTGTGATCTGTAGTGCCACCTCAGTCTTCTAAAGGGAAATTGTTTCAAACAAACATCTAAAATTGATTCTGTATCATCTAATATCGACTCTTCGTCACTCTCATAATCATTCGATGCCGTATCAAAGAATGAAGTAGGAGGTAGTTGTTTAGGATCTCCTACGATAATACATTTATTTGCTCGAGCAACGGCAGACATTGAATCTTCAGGTCTGAGTTGAGATGCTTCATCCATAATTAATATATCAAATTCAATTTTCCCCGGTTCTAGATATTGTGATACAGATAATGGAGACATCAAAAAACAAGGCTTTAGCGATTTAATCGCATTAGGAGCACGATTAAGTAATTGTCTTATTGGAATATGTCTCGCTTTTTTCCCAGCTTCATGTTGTATCAATCTTTTTTCTGAATATTCAGCAACTCTACCGTGACCAATTCCTTCTGGAACATTTGCATTACATAATTTTTTAGCTATTTTTTTACTGTTTAATGTGAGCACTTGATTATCATAATCAGCAAATCTTTTTCTTAGACTTTCATAGGTGGTTTCATTAAATGACTTTAATGACTCGTTATCATTTACTTTGTTAGCTAATAGGCTTGAATAATAACAATATTGAAATGCAGTTTTTGAATTATTTTCTGTTAGTAACCCATCGGCTATTTGACTTGAAAGGAAGCCAAGCCCCTTGTTTTGCACTTGCTTATCTAGTGACGACCACCTTGTCATTAACGGTAAGTATTTAATATTTTGTTTAGCGGATTGTATTTTATTTATTAAATCATTGAGTTTTTCACCATCACCCAACCAATTTATAATATTTATATCCCCATATTTTGATAACGTACTATTTTGCTCTTCTATATTTTTTTTAACGTTGGTTGCTTGATCAATTAACTCTCTAAATCTATCGAACCTATAGTCACTGGTATCTGGAACCACAAACTTTAATAGCGAAGCATTTATTGGTTCTTTAATTAGCCTTTCCTTAAACCAAATATTTAGTGCTTCAAGTAATTTTATATTTGTGTTTGATTTTTCCCAATATTGTTGAAGCAAAGTATTAAAGTTTGGATCATCTTCAATACTTTTTTCTTTTCTTTTTACTTCTGAATATTTATTAGAAATTGTAATTGCATAACTTAAGGTTATATCTTGTTTGCACCATGGCTGTAACAAAACATCAATCGTTGACTCGAGTTTACTATCCCAAGGCTTAAGAGTTCTAGATATTTCATTTACTGGTCTTTGCCATAAAGACTTAGGGAATGGATGAGTGGCGGCATATTTTTTTATTGCTTCAATAGATTTTTTAATATTTTCATCAGAAGTTAGCATTAAATCTATATGTGTATCCCAGTCACCTATGATTTTCTTAGCTTTTTCAAGGCCATAGTTTTCTCTTAAATTAATGGAAAACTTTATGATTTCATTTAATTTTTTCCAATCTGTGCTTACCCCTTGGAAAAGACCTCCTAACGATTGTTTGTATTCAGCATGACCATTAAACAAATCTCGTTGGCAACAGTAATCAACAACTTCATTTAATTTCTCTATGAATACGCCATCTTTTTTAAAAGTCTTTTTGTCGACAAGTATTTTTTTAATATTCTTTTTAGACTTTCTATAGTCTTTATTAAATATTGAGAACCATGAATCTAAATTTTCATTAATAATTGCTACATCATGTTTGAGTTCTTCAGTTTTTAAATGATTATCAAATTTAAATAATTCCAATTTAGTTTTTTTATCAACCAGTGTTTTGTATTCTGTGCGAGCCAGATCAAAATAATTATTAACAGTTGGTTTTGCATGGAACTCATACCCATACAATGACAATGAAGGAGGGCCGTCTGTTAGTTTTTTTATTTCAATTAATGATTTTTCGTAATCATCTAACGTTCTTAGTATTTTATCATTGATCTCTATTACTGGTTTACAAAACTCTTGCAAGGAATCGAGGGAATTAATAACATCGTTAATATAACTATGTTCATTTTTTAAATCTTCGATCTTTGTACTTGAATCACAACAAACATCGTTTAACAAAGTACCGTAGTGATTTAAATTACTAGCGTAAGTGTCAGACTCATAAGACGCGTAATCAAATACTGCATTTATAACTTTTACGTCGTCTAAATAACTGTTAACTTTCTTGATGGATACGGAAAAATCATCAAATAGTTCTTTATGAATAATTTCATGAACATAAGAAATTTCTAAGCCATGAGGCAAATCCGGTACGTCAGAATTTTTATTTAGATCTCCTAGCTTAACTAATTTTATTGCCTCATAAAAATCAGGCGCAAAATCTTTTAAAGAATTATTTTCTAGCCACTCTAATACCTGTTTTAAATTCTGAATAGATTTTTCAAATAGGTCGTTAATAATATCGGCATGTTTTTCTTTATATGAATTAGGCATAAAGCCATTCCAGCTTTGTCTAATTTCTACTGGAATTGAACACCAATCTTTCCCGAGATCATCAAATAAATTGCTTATACTTTGGAACTGTTCATAACTTAATTCTTCGACATTTGTAATATGCCTAAAGTCAAACTTGTCAGGCAAGTTTTGCTTTAATTTTTCAATTCGCCATGGGATTGCATATAAAGGTAATTCCTCAGGTCCAATACGCTCAGATATTATTGTTGAAAACTCGATTAATTCAGCTTTAGTTAACTCAAGATCAGTTTCTACCTGATCTAAATCAAGTTGTGTATCAATGGACAAATCAATTCTATCTTTGAGGGAGCTTAACAAATCTTTTTTACTGGTTTTTAAGCCATGTAGTTGTAGACAAAAATCACCTAAACCGGTGCTCTCTAATCTTGAGTAAACAACATTTAGAGCTGCCATTTTTTCGGCAACAAATAAAACTGATAGCCCCTGATCTAATGCTATTGCAATAAGGTTAGCTATAGTTTGAGATTTACCAGTTCCGGGTGGCCCTTCTATAACCAAACCATCTTCTAATTTAATGGAATCTATTAATGCTGAATATTGTGAAGAGTCTGCATCCAAGATAATCGGTAGTTTGACTAAAGGCTCACCATCAGTTTCTTGATCTTGAGCATATTCAGTTGTTATTTGTCCGGAAAAACCATTGTCTTCTTCATTACCAATAAAAATTCTTTTTATGACACTTTTATCAAGAATTGAAGAGTGAGCAGGCCATCTTTTTGGATCTAGGTCATGCCACATTACTTGTTTGCTAAAACGAAATAATCCAAGGGACATCTCGTGTACGATGTTCCAGTCATCATAGTTTTTTCTACTTACAGCATGTTGAACCTTTGACCAATAGTCTTCTGGATATTGTTCATCTTCAAGAGTTGGAAGGTCAATATCAAAATCCTTTTTAAGTTTTTCTAATAAAGAATAATTCGTATCTAATGCTTCATCGTCAAAAACTAATTTGAAATCTATATCAGAGTATCCCGTGTGTTTTTCTAAGTGGACTGGTACAAGCACTAATGGTGAACGATAATGTCTGGTTTCACCGACTACTTCAGTCCATTCTAAAAAACCACATGCAAGATATAAGTTATTAGCGCCAGTCTCTTCTATAATGCTTTTATGATCGTAATATAGCTTCCTTATTTTTCTATCTAGCTCACTATATGGATAGGGCGTTTGGAGAAAATTATCACTATATTTTTCCTCCTCAGCATTTTCTATTGAATCAGGTAATGTTCGTTCTATTTCCGTAAGGTCTTCATCTTCTTCTGCTTCATAAGAATAGAAAAAAAATTCATTTCCCTGAATAGCTAAATGGTCAAATACCTGATTTGGCATTTCATCAATTATCGCAATATCTCTGGCGGTTTCTTTAAAGTTTAATAGGCGATTTCGGCGTGATGTATCAAGCAGTTTAGTTCTTGATTTTTCAAGTACAGATACTAAATACTCATGATTAGTGGTCGTTATATCTGGCATAAATAAATCCGTTTTTATGTTTTATATGAAAATACTGATATTAAGACATACAATTACCATAATTAGCTTATGTTTGAAATCGTTTATAGTTTATAAATAACAAAAATACTCCTACAATTTATCTAAGCAATGCTGATAAATTTGGATCAAAAATACCTACAGCCTGTTAAATACAATAATTTACATAAGGAGAATTAAAATTGGGAAGGCACGGGTTCTTAGCTAAAGGAAAAATTACAAAATATTCTGCTGGTGTCGGAAATGCTACAAACCTCATAGCAGAAGAATCTAGCATAGAAATTGAAGGTCTTGTTGTATCTTACTCAAAATTTAAATTCCTTGATGTCGAAATTTCAGATAATCAAATAACATCACGTGTACATATCAATTTCTCTAAAGAACCTGATTTAGAACAATTTACTTATAATGAAGGACTAGATATTTGCATAGGAGAAATAGAAATTACAGGTTCAAGTGATGGAATCATTCATTCGAATATCCGGCTAATACTCAATGATGAGGAAATTGGGAAATTTAATTTTTTATCTCATGTTGAATTTGAAGTTGAGCCCATATTTCTAGATTCATTATCAAATGAAGAATTAAAAATAGAATGGAAAGAGAAAAAATTGTTTTACCTTCCAATAAGATCAGTATGTTTCAATTATGATAAAAACACATAAAAAACCCAGGTAAACTTATGAAGAGTCTGTTATTGACACCATTAACTCTTATCATAATGACAATAAATAATTTCTCCCACCGTGTCGGAGTATTTGACAGTCAAGAACAGAGTTTAAATGTTTTATACTGTTAATAACTATTACATCTTCTTCTATTTAGTAACAGAAAACACTGCTTAAACAGAGCCTCGTTTGTAAGTTTTTCCTGATAAAAAATCTTTAACTTGTCGTTCGTCTAATGCGCCTACAATTTTTGTTATTTTGGTTATTGAAATACTTTCAGAATGTAATCGACGTATCTCTTTTCTCTGGTCTACTGATAGTCTTTTGGAGTTAGCCTCATTAATTTGCTCATAATGATCATCGTCTTCCCACCAAGACTTTATGAATGGGTTTGGTATACCTTTTCTCGGGTTTTGTCTGGCATATTCAGAAATGGCTCGATCTCGTTCTTCGAGTGAAACGCCAACTTTATTTGTAATTCTATGTTTGTGAAGGAACTGAAGCCCCTTGAATCCACCCGGAATCATATTTAAACCGTAATGATCAGCCGTAATTTCATCAACATGCAATTCTTCCCAATTCATAACTTCGTCGTAGCTTTGATTGATCTCCATTAAAGAAGATGAATAGAGAACATTCTGCCAACCCGAGCTTTCACGCAATGTTTGATAGAACACCCGTCTGTTTCCACGACGTGTTTCCGCTATGTGTTCTCCAAGCCGTTCTAGCCAATTTCGGCTCGTGATACCAACATAGTAATAAGTATCTTCGTCAGACATCTGACGAGAAATAAATTCTTCAACCCTCTCTTTTCTAGGTACGTTCTTTGAAATCGTATGGAGATAACCTTGATGCCCTGAGTTTGCATCTCCCCAATTTTTTAGCAGAAATTGTAATGGAACTATTGTCTTCCAAGTCATTCCTCCTTCATATTCGATCACAGTATGTAAGTACGCTGGACCGGGAAAAGGTTTATCCCTTACCTGTGTATTTATTCCTTTTTCAACGACATACAATGCTTGAGCAATATCCAATTGGATATTCAATAATCGCTCAGAGCCACGCTTTTTGTTTAACGTATTTTCATTGTGATCGATCAGTTTATCAATCAAACCTCGATACTGTTCTGTTTTATCATTTATCTGACACAAGCAATGATCTAGTCGTTGCAACATTGGCAACCCGTGCCCCATAGGTAATAGAGCATGACAGTTCCGCTTGTCCAAATATTTTAACTTCATATCTCCATCTCGTTTATGTACTTAAGTGATGTGTCATAAGATTTTATGGTCTTTATCTAGAGCATTTCTATGTATTTTATATGGAATTATTTTATTTTAATGATTGTTTCATATTGTTTAATTTGTATTGATGTACTATATTATCACTACGCCGATTTGAACTCAGCTTGCAGGGCGTATTAGAAATACTGGCTAAAGAGAAGGTAAGCCCACTTTAGCAGACGCAGAGTGGGTTTTTTTGTGGGTGACCGCCCCGTATAGCGGCTTGGTATTTGATTTTCAGATTGTAGACCAAGGCAACGTGCCAAACTACTAAAGAGGAGAACGAACCATGAAAGATCACTTCATCATTGGTGAACTAGCCGTCTTACAACATGCCCGACATCTTCATGAGTATGACGGGTATTTATGTATTGTCTTGAGTTCATATGAAACAAGAGTATGCCTTGACTTAAATACAATGGAATGGGTACAGGCTTATATTTGTGATGTACTGATATTAACTCATACTAAAGTACCGGGGTCTAAGCGTAATATCATCTGTGTTCGACCTCATCAAATTCGTAAGCTGAGAGAGTCTGATTTGAATGATAAGGAAAACCTGAAGAAATACAAAGCACATAAACAATTAGGAGGCAAGACGATACCACTAAAAGATTTGGAGACAGTGGAATCATAAAACAATATTTCTAACTTCACCAATTTAAACAATAACCTGCGAGGCGATTAATAATTACTGCTGAAGCGTATAGCTAAACCTGTTATTAATATCGCATCTTTTCTTTCTGTGAGGATATAGTCCCATGAATAACGAAAATAAAAGAAAGCCAATAATTTTATTAATATTAAAAATATTATTTGTTTGTTTTACATATAGCCTAATTAGTTATTTTATACTTGATCCGAAGTACGATGGATTATCTTTACTTGAAGCGTCTATACGTCATATCATACTTAACTCAATTCAGATTCTCATAATACTAATTATCCCGACATTCTTCTTTATTTGTATTGCAAAAATACCAAAAAGTAATAGAGGTAATTCTATACTGCCCTATATTGATTATGCGCTAATTGTTACTTGTGTAATTCTTGCTTTATCCTTGTATGGTCAGTGGATAGCATATGAGCGCACATCTACACTAACACCCAATAAAGTTTCAGCTAAACAAACTTCTTCTAAACAATCATCAGAAATAAAACCTATTATAGCAACTATGACAATTCAAAGTTCTGAAGGTGTAACAGAATTAGATTTTAATCAATCTCTTCTTGATACTTTTGAGAGTTGGACAATAGATACTTTGATTAAGAAAGGAAAACAAAGTATAGCTGATATGGGACATGACCCTAGTACCTACAATCCTAAAATTTATGCCGATTCAGTATACATAGATGTTAATGAGAAAAAATTAGCCGTGATGAAATTTAATCTTAATAATGTTGCGCGAATGGTAGTTTTGATAGGTATAAAAAAAGATCAAATTTATCGTGTTAATTGTTTACGACAAAGTAATCATGATATTCCTGTTTGGTCTGATGCTTGCGGTGATAAAATATATGAAGCCTTTGGGGTAAGCATGCAAGATAATTAACTAATTCTGCCGCTTCAGAATATTTGGAATGTCGTGTCAGAGTAAGTGACATGCGTGACAGAATATTTGATGTCTTTTTTATGTTATCTCGGCTACTTCATAAACATTCATATTATTTCATCATACCTTATTCTTAATACTTAGTTACTTATTACTCATCTACTTGTTTACTTACTTACTTGATTACCAATTACTTACCTACCAAGCAATCGTGTCTCCCTACCACCTACCAACCAAGATGATGTTCTATTTGAGTCACTGTAGATTGTCCTTTTTTTGATTGCGTAACATTAATTTTAAATACCTCATCAAGAAACAAATTAACGGGATCAATTTCAACTGGGATGCTGCCATCACCAATAACTTCATAAAAAAGTTTCTTAATGTCAGTGCAGAACTTAGACATCGGTCCAAACTCAGAACCAGTCTCTTCAGCTTCTTTTTCACTACGCTTATTGTAATAAAGAACAGCGCGTTTTCCGGAATGAGCACCTTCAACAATGGTGAAGTAAACGGCTATCTTCCGGTTATTAAGATACCTATATTCAACATCAACCTTTGTACATCTGGCAACGTATTCACCTGCGGGTGCCTCTTCCCATATGTGCCCCCCAACGGTTACATAAACTGGTTGTTTTTGTTTTGATATAGGAAGGTCTATTACTTTTGATATTGGGGCACTCATGTTTGCACCCCCATATTAAATTTTACTCCTTGCGAAACATCCAATTTGACCACTTGGTAATACCTAAGTACGTTATCTGGTATCAAAGCTTTAGTTTTAGGTCTTACGTCATAAAGTGGGCATTTTGGACAGTTACAAAGACTAACTTGCTGAAGCCATGTGCCAGCAGCTAAATCGTCGTATATACAATCACGACACTTATCATTAATTGCTTTTCTAAGAGAACCTTTGCTGTTCTTATGTGGTTTGTTACTATTCGCGTTATCAAGACTTGAATAGCCCGTTTGCCCTTTACCCGGGGCGGCGGGTTTTCTTTTTTCTGTCATATCGCACCTCCCTATGCAACATGAGTAGATTTCGATTCTAGCCAAGCGATGATGTCCGATTCGCGCCATGCTTTTCCTCCCAGTCCTGTATCAATAGGTGTTGGAAATTCACCTGCATTGACTTTGCGCCAAATGGTCACGCGTGAACCATAACCACGTGACTCTAGATCACGATAAGAAAGAAGATTAATATTTTGTGTCATTTTCGTTACCTCATCTATGTAAATAATGATTTGAAACGAAACGATACAATGGACTTTTGATCAAAAAAGCATTACTTGATCAACTTTTATTTATA
>Ga0114932_10003854_pt1 | contig 14391 bp, 15 predicted proteins | sample 2SBtaG_2_FD_87286 | JGI IMG/M metagenome (GOLD analysis project Ga0114932, IMG submission 87286) | Deep subsurface microbial communities from Kolumbo volcano to uncover new lineages of life (NeLLi) - 2SBTROV12_ACTIVE470 metaG | ecosystem: Environmental > Aquatic > Marine > Volcanic ...
TATCTGACAGAAACTATTTTTACCAACTTAGGATTAGACCTGAGTTGTAGAAAAATAACTCGGTTGTACAACCAATGCCTTGATATTGGCCGTATCGCCGCTTAAAAAATTACCGGACTATTGATAATAAAACTTTTCTTTTATAATCTGCCCGTCTACCCAATGTTGAACGGACACCTCAGTCAAGTTGATTTTTTTATCGCCCAGCCCACTTTATTGGGCTGGGAGTGTATCAGAAGATTTATGAACACGTGCTTTCTAGCAACACTGAATTTTCACTCGATGGTAAATGATCTTGTTTTGAATTCTCGTTATTCAAAAAGATGAAGACATTAGTTATTAAGAGAAAGTATCATTGTGTTAAAAAAGTCCATTTTTAAACCCTTTCCTCTGTTCACTAAAATAACTCTTGAATGAAAAGTATATTACTGACCCTAAAATTGGCAATATACAAATCATATAAATTAAGTTAAATCTTTGCCTTTTGCTTAATGCTTTATTTCTGGTTACATCATAAACAGCATAAGCTATGGAGGCAACAGCAATTATCAAAAGAATAGCAATAGTAATTGTTTCCATAATAGCTTTATTTATTAAGAGCCTGTTTAAAATTTGTTTCAGAAATGATGCGCAATACTAAATCTACTTCTTTTTAACGATTTTGAAAATGTCTTTCTGTAAAAACGTTATCACACAGATGGCTTCAGCTAGATCAGTGGTGATTGAAACAATCATTTTTCAAATTAATACCAATAATTGCGCTCATCTATCAAATTCTGGTCAGCACCTGTATAATTTGTTGGAGGTGGCGTTGACTACCCCGAATGATTTATATAGTGAGGCAAGGGAGAAATTTTTAAGGAGTGGCGAGGTCTCTCGGCAGGCCCTTCGACTCACTTCGTTCGCTCAGGGTGACGACCTCGGGATGACATGATGCCTTCAAGATATAAAAAACTGAAAAATCTTACGGTAATCCCTAGCCACCAAAAATGACGAAGAACCAACATGGGCCAGAGTCTACATTTTAATGAATAAACTTCCAAGAAATATTCCTAGCTATGCCGAGGCTGGTATAACCAATGAAATCGATCCTTTCATTTTTGATAATAGCAATAACTACAATGTCTATGTAGATAATGATCGAATTGGATTAAGAATCAGGCCCTAACTTCTTTTTTTTATTATCATTTTTTACACTGCTCCAGTCATACAAGGGAGCGCGGTCGATCCTTACATCCGCAAGAATTCCAGAAATTTCAATCCGGATTATACAACCCGTTTCTAATGGCATAAATAACAACGCCTGCCGGTGATCGCACATTCAGTTTCTCGTAGACCCTTGCACGGTTATTTTCGATGGTCCGGATAGACAAACATAAATCAAAAGCCATCTCCGGATTCGTCTTTTCTTCACAGATCATCCGGATGATCTTCAGTTCGATATCAGTGAACTGCAGATTGGGTGCTGTTACGTAAGGATTAAAAGTGCTCTTGCTCAAAAGCCGTAACATCTTGGTGTTCGTTGTTAAGCAAAAATAAGGATAGCCCTTAATCAGCTGATCCAGGGCAGTAAACAGATCCTTCTGGGGCATGCTTTTGGTAATATAACCATTGGCGCCTGCCTGCAAAGCCTCTATGATGGATAAATCGTTGTCGTAGCTGGATAAAACAAGACAATGCGTAGGGGGACTGATCCGCTTGATCTCCTCCACAGCCTTGGCACCACTGAGAATCGGCATACGAAGATCCGTAATGACAATATGCGGGAGATGCGTTTTAACCTTTCTAACGAGTTCTTCCCCATTGTACGCTTCGTCCACCACTTCATAAACGTCCTGATCGTTGAAAAACGCTTTTAATCCGCCTACATAAATCTCGTGATCATCTGCAATGATCACTTTAATGGGATAGTTTTCAGACATCCTTTGCAAGCATTTTTTTAATCGGTACCTGTATTTTCCATATAGTAAGTCCCTGTTTCGAATAACTGATGTCAATCGCAGCGTCAATCACTTCAGCCCTGTTTTTGATATTCTGAAGTCCGTTGCCCGCCACGGTCAACCGGCCGGCAGGCCAACTGAATCGCTTACCGTCATTTTCTATTTCCACCATCAGCCACTTGGCGCTATAATAGGCTTTGAACCTGATAAGACCGGCTCCTGCATGTTTCAATATATTCGTCAACACCTCCTTCACGATAAGAAAAAGATGCATGGAGGGAACCATGTCCAGATTTTTGTTGTTCAGCCTTACTTCATAGTTTAGTTTGCCCGCGTGAAGCGCACGCATGTCCTCCAGCAGATCGGCCAGCGCGAGCTCGAGGCCCTGGGAGTGTAACAGCGGCGGCGCCCAACCATACACAATCTCTTTTAGTTTCTGACGTTGTGCGTCAAGCAGGTGAATCATTCGTTGCTGGTTCTCTTCAAAATTAACCGAATCGGTCTTTTGAAGCAGGATCGCAATGGTTGCCAGGTTACTTCCGACCTCATCATGCAGATCAGCGCTCAGCCTTCCCCTCTCTTTATCTACCCATTCAATTTCCCGTTGCAATCTTTGCTTGTAACTGCGTATCCGGTAGTCAAGCAGTCGATACAGCGAAACAATAAACAGCAGCAATAATACCGTGAAGAAAGCCAGGCTGATGATCAGATAGATATTATGGGTCGATGTTTGGGTATCCATAGGATGGCGAACATGAAAATCAGGTTAGCAATCAGGTTAACAACACTCAATATTAGCCACAATTGCATATAAAACGAAATATGCAAACCCACTGAAACAACGTAGAAGGAACGCAGGAAGGCGCTATACACAAAAAAAACAAACAGCCCGATCCCAAGCAGCAGATCCGTCTTTCGGTAAACTGTGATGCGATCACTAAAAACGGTCCGATTAATATGCTCAATGCTCAACCAACTGATGGTAAGGCAGGCAAAGATTCGGAAGTAACTATTATCATCTCTGATGCTATGCAAATAAAAGTTATCCAGGAGCCAGATGACAACGCCCGTCACAATGTATAAAAGGCGCCAGGATAACTTTTGCGGTGTAAGGCGAAAAAACAACCAGAGTAATAAACCGTATTCCAACAACGAATAGATATTGGAATTAACTATGTTGCTTTGATGATTTCGGATCAGGTAGAAGCTCAGCCATTCATTGGCGGCGCCAATGGTAAGGTAAAACGCGAACGGCATATACCTGTTTCCTATCCGGCGTATATGAAATAAGATCGCGACAAGTGGAATGCCAATGGAGGCAGCCGAAACAATCGTAACAACCCAATAATAAGTCATAGGCTTATTGGTTTAACGGAGAAGCCGGCGGGCAAATCGGCGGGCAATGGAATGCATCCTCCAGTAAAATGCCGTTATTATTAGCTGGTAAGTCTTGCAGTTGCGTTGGAAGCATATCTCTTCCCAGCGCATCCACTCCTACCAATACCGAACAGATCTGGCCGCTTTCCTTTCTTCCCAAATATAAGCGAAGTGAGATACATGCGGGTTGGTTCAGCAAAGCCAGCACAGAGGCTGCTTCATAGGTTTCACAAATGGGCAAATCCGGGCCTGGTCGTTCGCGAAAACGTTTGGTAAAATCAATGGCTGCCTGGAGCGTAATTTGATGTGTAAGCATATAATATGATTTAGGATTGCAACATAAGGGCAATTAACGGCCTGGGCAATGTGGTAACTACTCTATTTAGTCTCTTTGGTTTGATCTTTGGATAAAACAACCCATCCACGATAGATTTTTAGGCCATGGAAATCCGTTTGAATCAACGACCGATACATTTGTCCGACGTCATCCCGCCGGGTTGGGAGCAGTACCATCTGCCGCGCGCCCGCCGGCAGGCCTGGGAAGATTCGGCCGGCTTGATCTTCGTCCAAACAGTGCAGTTGCAAAATCATTATTTCAAACACCTGATGATTACACCGGGCGGTCATCATTCATTATGCATAGACAGCAAGGCGGAAGGATTCAATGTATTGATCGCACTCAGGGGGAACTGGGAGCTTAACAACAAATCAGGTACATCATGCCGCCTGAAAACAACGGAAGCCTGCATTTGTTGGGGGACGCAGATGGTGCTCTACACCATGACAGAACCCGGCAGCGACATCATCTTGCTGAATATTTGTTTTCGCGTTGTGGAGGCGCTTCAGTGGGTGCATCATGAAAATCCCTTCCAACGAACCGGGCAAATGGGGCCGCAGGTCTTGAACTTAGCTGCACTAGACCTCATTGATCAATTGCTGCATGGAAATAACCAACGGGATCAGCAGTCCGTTCATGCAAAAATCAGTTGGCATATACTTCGGGAAATTTACCTGTCTTTTGAAAAAAGCGCAGACCCATATTTCCTGCTTGGCCAGATAGTTATAGAACAAGTACAAAAAGTCAAAACCCATATAGACCAGCATCCGGAGAGCCATCTCTCCTTGAGCGCCCTGGCCGGGATGGCAGGCATGAACAGGCAAAAATTACAGGACACGTTCAAGAAATTATTCGGCGTAAGCATTTATACCTACGATCTACAAAACCGCATGAGCATCGCCAAACAAGTGCTCAAAACAACCAACAACCCCATCAAACAGATTGCTAAGCAATGTCGCTACAAAAACCTGAGCAGTTTTACCGCTGCATTCACGAAATGCACCGGCCTCACTCCTACACAGTACAGGCGACTGAAAACATAAATGTTACTGCATATTTAATAAACGGAGCTGGATAGCTTCGAGGCATGCAAAGGATATTTATAAAAGGCATCGTCTTACTTCTTGTCGTGCTCTACACATACACCGCATGCAGTAAATGGTTTGACTTCACCCGCTTCAAAGAAGCAATGCTGCATCAGCCATTAGCGGATTGGATCGCCTGGCCCTTAATATACACGTTGCCCGTCTTAGAGCTCGCCATCGCACTGGGGTTGCTGTCCGATAGATTCAGAAAGGCGGCCTTGTTAGGCTCCTCTTGCCTGCTGGCGGTTTTTACTGCTTATACTGCCCTCATCCTGCTGGGCGGGTTCAACAGGATTCCCTGCAGTTGCGGTGCAGTCATCAGCGGTATGGGCTGGAAAGCACATCTTGTATTCAACACATCATTTTTAATACTAAACGCCTATGGTGTATCCCTTTTAAAAAAGCAAGGCGCCTACGATCAGTGATCGTAAGCGCCAAGGGTTGGTCGGCCAAAAGACCGTTGAATAGTACTTATTTCAAAACCAAAGTTTTTTAAGGTAATCTTTTTTTGATTCAAAAAAAGGCCACAAAATGCAAATCAAACTTTTTTCAAAAGCAAACCTGGTTGCTGTAGCCGCACTGATGATGGCAACCGTAACCATGTCGTTCAAGTTATCAGGTCCAATGCGCGGCAATCTGGCTACCGATTATCATTATAAGATCGCCAGCACCGATATTACGGACCTGAGAAATATCAATAACTGGGAAGTTGGTACCACTACCGGTACCGATTGCAACACAGGACCAGATGTCCCCTGTGTGATTCCTTACACTGCAACCCCGTCCGATCCAACCTTCCAGGATTTTCTGAACAACCGTACGCTGGATCAGTTAAACGCAGACGCTTCATCTCGAAAGATATCTCAGGAATAAAGCGGTAACCCTATCTCGGGTTTTGCTGCATACCGGAGATAGCAATAACGTCTTCCGGAACAGGAAGCGCAAATCTTGGGTCATTAGGGGGCAAACTATACTTAGCGGCGCCAATCGTTCGCTGAAGGGTAATGTTTGCCCCTTCCTTATTGAGTCTTTTTACGTCCATCCACCTAAGTCCCCTCATGAGCAGTTCTTTCCTTCTTTCAGTAAGAATAAATTGAAGCGCCTGTTTTTTATCAGTAAACTGCGATCCAGTATAACCCGTTATCCGGTACTTCAACAGCCCATCCATATCTTTTCCCGCCGTGATCAGATCTTCATTCCTGGCAGAACATTCTGCGTGTATCAGCAACATTTCATCGGTAGCCGGCCCGCAAAAAAGAGCCGGATTCCCATTGTAACTTCCCCGGAAGCCCACAGAGCCATCCGGGTTGGGCCTGAAGAACAACTGCCTTCTTACATCATTACTGCCATAAGCGCTGTATAGCTCGTTAACGATTTTTGCTTTGACAATGCTTAAAGGCCGGGGTGGCGGCGCCGTACTGCTGTAAATCACCTCGCTGTTAAACGGCGGTAATGGATAAGTTTTAGAGGCGGATAAACTGCTGTAATCCAAAATACCATTTTTTATTTTTAAGCAGGAATCGGCATACTTCAGCGCTTCGTTGTATTTTCTCATCCATAAATAGGTCCTTGCAAGCAACCCATAGGCGGCAGCCTTTGAAGCCCGCATTGCGTGGAGTGGTTGTTCGGGGAGCAGCGATGCGGCGGCCTGTAAACCGGTTGTAATTTCACTGTACGTTTCACGAAGGGATGCGCGTACCGACTGCTCGTTAAAATCCGTTGTATTTCGCAATGGTAAACCCAGGTCTGCGCCTGAACTGCTGGAATCATAGGCAAGACAGAAAACAGCCGCTAATTGCAGATAAGCCTTTGCTTTGATAAACAGCGCCTGTCCTTTAACGTTATCCCATACTGCTGCGTTATCCTTACCCCTTTTGATATCGCCTATCTTTTCCAGCACAGTGTTGGCATAATAAACCAGCGAGAATCCATTCGACCAGTCATTAAATGCATAGTCAAACAAATAATCGTTCGCCCAGGTGTACATTCTTCTGTCTCCCTGATTGGGCATGGCCATCCAGTCATTCTCCGTCAGGTAGTAATCATCAGCGCTTACCTCGCCCGAAAGTATATCCCGGCTATTGATCGTTCCATAATTATCCATCAAAGCTTGCAAATCTTCCAGCGTATGGGGAATTGCAAGCGTGCTGTCTGGTTTTTTATCGAGAAATTTTTTACAACCGGATAACGGAAGGAGTATCATCCCAATGATGATCGTGGCGCTGAATACCGAATGAATATATTTTGACATAATAGTTGAGTTTAAAAAGTTCCTTTAATACCTATCGTAACACTGGTTGGTTCCGGGATACTGCCCATAAAGTAGTCCGGGTCTAACCCGTCTTTATTAGACCGCCACAGGATGCCGATATTATTGACGTTGAAATGCAAACTGATCTTCTTGAACGGCAATCCGCTCCTTATCCAGTCGTAGGAAAGCGCAATGTATTTAAGGCGGATATGATCCCCTTTGTCAATCAGCGCTTCAGAATTCGTATAAAACCGGTCGCGGCTGCTGTTAGCAGGATAGACCATCGAAGGGACATTTGTCGTGCGCTCATCTCCCGGCTGTTGCCACCGGTTGGAGAAATCGGCATTCCCGATTTTGTTGGCAAACAGTGAAGTGTAATCGATTGAGCGTTTCTTGAAGTAATGCCCGAATTTTCCCATCAACCGAAACGTTAACGATACATTTTTCCAGCTCACGGTATTCCCCAGGGTGGCTATCATCCTCGGCGTAGCAGGACCGTTATATTGCAGGTCGGTAACCTGCACGGAAGAACCAGTCAGCGCCGTATAGTCTTTGCTAACGGCTCCCTTAACATATCCCCGCGGGTCGCCGGTTGCAGGGTCAAGCCCCGCCCATAGGTAAGAAAAAATGGAATAAACCGGTTTCCCCTTCAGCCCCGCAATCTGTGCTCCGCCGTTAAGAAAGCTGCTTGCGTCGTTTGAGCTCAGGTAGTAGTCCGTCACTTTGTCCTGGTAATAGTTAACATTCAAATCCGAATACCATTTCACTGTCCTGTTCATATTGATGCTACTCAGCGAAATGTCCACGCCCGATGCGCTCATGGAAGCAACATTCTTTAAAATAGTAAATGCCGCCACACTGGTATAATCCACCGGCACGGTTCCAAAAAGATCAACACCTTTTTTCTGGTAGTATTCCACGCTGCCCGTCAGGATGTCGGATTTCAGTTTAAAGTCGATGCCCAAATTCAGGGTGGCTACTTTTTCCCACTTCAAATTGGGATTGGGAAAGTTTTCAAACCTCGCATATGGAAGCAAAGTATAGGGTGATACGCCATTATATATGATTGTTGTAACGGCAGCTCTGCGTGTATCCACATTGCCACTGTATCCATAAGTAGCGCGGAGTTTTAAGAATGGCAATAACCGGCTGTGGTAAAAGCGTTCGCGGGACATGGTCCAGGAAAATCCGGATGACCACAGCAGGTTCCATTTTTCATTGGCATGCACACCGAAAAGATTAGAAGCATCTTTACGCCCGCTGGCTGAAAAACTGTACCGGTTATTGAGTGTGTACGCAGCATTGGCGTACAAAGAAACAAACCGGTTAGATGATTGCCTGTTTGCCGACGGATCAAGGATAAAATCGGGGCCACCGCCAAACCACGAGGTAAAGGGCCGCGTATAGTCAACCGATCCATGTGTAAGCAAATCTTCATCAAAGCCGTATAAACGATAGTTGCCGCCCACTGATGAGATATCTCTCATTTCAGCGCCCGCAATGGCCGACACACTGTGCCTGCTCCAGGTATTTTGATAGTTCAACTGTCCCCTCACCTGGTGAGAACTGATCACATTGTTCGATTGATCCCTGATCGCCCCCACCGGGATATGACGTACAAAAGCACCGGTGGCGTCAATTTCAGAAAAACGGTTTATCAGGTTTCTTGTAAAATAGCTGTTCAGCCCCTGGATGTTTGTGATATCGGTTGACTGTCTTCCATATTGGTATTTTATTTCTGCCGAAAGTGTTTTGAAGATCTGATACCCCAAATCAAGATTGGCTGTGATGTCCTGGCGCGTGGCCGTCATGTGCTGAAACAAATAGTCTTCCGCCGGGTAATAGTTCCAGTTCAGCAGCCTTCCTCCCCCGGCGCTGTCAATATAGGGTTGCCGGTAGTCCTTCATAATGGAAAGCGGCGCACCACCTTCATCCCGGAACCGGGCGTAGGGATATAAGGCACCGCTGGCGGTGGAAATGCTTCCGTAACCGGGCCTGCCGTTGGTTTGTGATGCCAGCGTATAAAGCAACGAAGTGGTGAATGTCCATTTTTTAAATGGTTTGTACGTATGGCTAAAGCGAAGGTTGATACGGCTATCTTTTGCATCCAGATTGCTGATGTTGCGGTCAACACCGGAAGAAAATATCCAGCTATGATGGGAGCCTCCACCCGAAAGATTCAAAAAATACTGCTGGTTAAAAGCCTTACGGTAAACATACTTCGCAAATTCGTTTCTTACATCGATCTTACGGAGCGCAGCGGTTTTTTGCTGGTAGTCATCCGCCGTGATGGCTCCGTTTTCTTTTTGTATCAGCAGCTCAATAACCGGTGTGAGGGCCGGCCTGTCTGGAGAATTGATCCAGAAATTGTAATAACCTTTCTTATACAATAACTCCTCCACATCAATAAAATCCGAAGGACTAATCGGTTTCAGATAAAAAAGATCGGGCTTCGCAGTTGTCGTCAGGTTGGCGCTGAAATCTATTTGCAGCGGCTTGTTAAAGCTTCCCTTTTTGGTGGTAATAACAATGACGCCGTTTCCGGCCCTTGTTCCCCATATGGAGGCCGCTGCGGCATCTTTCAGGATGGTGATGCTTTCTACCATATTCGGGTTAATGTTTGCCAGGTCGCCCTCGTAGGGAAAATTATCTACGATAACCAGCGGATCGGTCATACCCTTGATAGTGCTCATGCCCCGCACCATATTGCGTTGCTGCCCGTTCTGTCCCCTGTAAACGGAATAGCCGTTAGCGATCGCTTCCAGCCTGTCCATCACGTTGGTGGTTACCTGTTGATTGAACAGTTGCTCGCCGATCGTGGTAAAAGACCCGGTGGCGCGTTCTTTGGGAAGTTTTTGGTAGCCGGTTGACACGGTAACTTCTGAAAGCAAGGCGGTCCGTGGTTCCAATAAAATGTCTATATGCTTCGGATAAGGAGCCCTGTAGGTTTTTTCCCAGGTAGTGTACCCGGAGAAAGACAGTTTTAAGGTAAAGCTGTCTTTATGTACAGCGATGCGGAAATTCCCCTGGTCGTCGGTGAGGGTGTTTTTTGTTTCATATTGTACGGTGGCGCCGGTTAACGGCAAGCCTGTTGCGTAGGACAACACGGTTCCCGTAACGGATACCTGCCCGCTCGTGATGCTGCATACAAAGAGGCAGCAGGCTGTTATGATACAGTAGATTCTCATTGGTAGTTTTTAAAAGTTTAAAAAAATGGGTCACTGGCGCCCTGGTCATTGAGCGTCCTTATCAGCTAAAACAAATACACGCATTGGTCTTTTGCCGGTAACTATTTCCAAACCGTATGCTTGCAGTTTCTTTTTGATTAATTTAAAATCCAACGGTTCATGCAAGGGTAAATCCAGCTTGCCGCTGAAACCGGAAGCATTCACCACCGGCAGTTTAACAGCTTCGGACTGGTTTAATATTTTCACCACTTTTTCGATGGCAACCCCGGTGGCGGATGTTCTAACCGACGCCCCGCTTTTTTGAATAATGAAGCAGGGGATTGTTTTCGTTTCAATGCTTCCATGATAGGCCGAGTAGCGATTTAAATCCTGGAGCATGTACGCAAATAAATTGCGGGCAGCCTTTACGGGAACGATCAAATCATAATTGTAAAAGTTTCGGACTTCATTATTGGGATCAGTGAAAGACATCTGGACTGCGGCTGTATCTTTTACTGTAAGGATGAGCAGCTTCCGGTTGTATGTCAATCCCGCTTTTTCAAACAGCGGAAATACGGCAGCTTCGTAAAGCTCAAGTATTTCCAGATTGGTAACGGCCCTGCCCCTTAATATTTCTCCGTATCTTCTGTATCGGTTGCCACTTGGCAGGCCGACATATCGTCCCTTATAGAAAATAGAGTAACATGAGTTGCTGTCCAGTTCAATATCTCCGCCAAGAAACAATGGCTTTTCACCATTCAGTTCAACTTTGTTAATAATGCCATTGGCGGTTTCGGCAAGCGCAGATTTTATATTTGGCGAAGTGATTTCTTCAGGCCCCGATTGCACCAGGAAACGTCCTCCGGGACTTATCCAGATACAATGGGGTATTGTTCTGTGATGAAAGTAGGTGCCGAGCGTTGTATCGGCTACAACCGATGCTGTGTTTGTCTGTTTGAGGATAGCGTTTGTTTTGAGGAAATCCGAAATTTTATCCCGCCCTTCCGTTGTGACAGGCAGTACCACCATATTGTCTTGAAATTGTTCCTGCAACTGGTGCACCCTCGGCATGGCCTTGATACAGGCGCCGCACCAGGTAGCCCAGAAATCCAGTATGATCAACTTGCCTTTATAATCGGCAAGCCTGATGGTTTTCTTTCCCTGTGGGTGGTTTACGACTTGTAATGTTTGATGCCAAAGTGCATCGGGTATGGTGTCACCGATGGTCAGTTTAAATGGCCCCAGCTCATTGACAGAGTCGGGGCGTTTGCCCTTAACCAGGTACACGCTCACATCAGCCAGTGGTTGAAAGGGAGTCACGGCTGAGTGGGTAATACCGGAAAGGGTGCGGGAGAGATAATTCGTTCGGGCTTGGCTTTGCCATGGGCAAAGCAATAGCAGTAAGCAAAAGTAGCGCATATTTTTGCAGTTAGGTAAGTGAGGAAATGGATGACTAAAATGAACGGGACCGCCCTACTATACCGGGTTTTTCGGCTTCTTTGCGTATTGGGATTTCAGGCGCGAGAGCGCTGCACCCTGGGGGGAGATTAGGATGATCCTGCTGGTTTTTCGGAAGTCTTTTGTAAAGGGGCAGACTTTAAAATGATAGCGAGGAAATGAAATGCCTTCTTTTTGAGCGCGAAGATGCCTTTTAACAAAATGGCACAAAACAGTGTCCAGTGCCTCTTTGTGAAAAAGGCCCTTTCGTATCAGCGTTTCTAAGTTAATATGTAAGGTCATGGCACGCATTTGAAGGATATAGCTACATAGATGGTGATTTAATGCACTCGTTTATAAACGCTTCCTCATAGGTGATTGTTCAGGGTTAATGTTTTTTCCACTTTTGATTATGCCCAATAGGCAAGTGGATAAAACGAAAGTCGATCTCTTTGTGATTGAAAAAGTCAAGGAAAAAAGGATCGGACTGGGTATGTCCCAGGCTGATCTGGCTTATGCCCTTGACATGTCTGTTGGCTTCATTGGTAAGATTGAGAGCCCCAATTATCCTACCCATTACAATGTCAAACACCTCAATGATCTGGCAAAGGTGTTGAAATGCAGCCCCCAGGATTTTTTACCTAAGAAGCCATTGTAATCTTTCTGCTTCGGCAAACAAACGTTATTCTAAAGCTAAAATAGAATAATTTCTATTAATCACCAACAGGAAAGTGCAAAAAGGAAGAAAAAATTGCTTCTGTTATGGTTAACAGTTCCTTTCCTGCCAGCTCAGAGAAATTTACCTTCGTTCTGATCTTTCCTGTGATACTGGCCTCAATCTTGGCGATCTCCAGTTTTTCCCGTCTTGCTGGATGACGAGGTTTATTTACCGATACAAAAAATGACTTGGGCTGATTCTAGTGGGTTTCAGGGGAATTAGTCCAGGAATAGTAACTGGTTTCAATCAAGCAGACAGTATTATTCTGTAGGTGTTTAAAACGATGTATTTCTATTTGAATATCCTTAAGTAATCATCAAAAACATACACTTTCTTCCTCTGCCCTCCAGTAATTTCTTTTAATATTTCTAGTCGCTCCAATTCCTTTATAAGCAAGTATGCTGATGGAAGGGATATTTCAGCAATTCCAGCAACCTTTTCAGCATTAACTATAGGCTTATGATATAACTGATTAATTACTTTCTGGGCATTTGCGGCTCTACTACCTAAGGTTTGTACCTTTCCTTCAACTTGTTTTTGTAATCCCAAAATGTTGTCGAATGTCGCAATACCATTTTTCGCTGTTTCAATGATTCCTACCAGAAAGAACTTCAACCATTGATCTATATCATTCCGCTCCCTTGCTCTCATTAAATTATCATAATAATGTGTTCTGTTTCTTTCCAAAAAATCTGACAAGTACAATATTGGCTTACGAAGTATTCCTTTGCTCACTAAATATAATGGTATCATTAATCTTCCAACACGGCCATTACCATCTAAGAAAGGGTGGATTGTTTCAAATTGATAATGAACAATTCCAATTTTCAGCAATTCTGGTAAGTATTTGGAGTCATCATGAACAAACTTTTCTATATCTGCCATCAACTCCGGAATACTTGTATGTATCGGTGGAACGAAAATAGCGTCATTGATACTGGCTCCTCCTATCCAATTCTGGCTTGATCGAAATTCTCCAGGTTGTTTTTTGGAGCCACGCACACCCTGCATTAATACCTTATGCGTTTCCCTTATCAAACGTGATGAAAATGGCAATTGATCTAAAGCTTTTACAGCAACATCCATTGCATTGATATAATTCTGTACCTCTTCCCAATCATCCCTTTTGTCTAACGGAACATCTTCCTTGTCTAATAGCGCCTCTTCGATATCCGTTTGCGTACCCTCAATCTTGCTGCTTTGTGTCGCCTCTTTCAGAACATGCATGCTTATAAACAGTTCTATATTAGGAATATAATTAGAATACATATCCAATCTTCCTAATTCACGATCTGCTTGACTTAGCAATTGCAGAATTTCCATATTATCAACATACCATTGCCTATCGACAAAATCTGGCTGAAAACTTTTATAATATCCTTGGTTTATATAGTTTCCGGATTTAAAATCTTTCATTTTACAGGATTCTTAAATAAAGGTACCCCTTATTTAAGATTTTGCCATTTTTCTTAAATAAGAAGATTCTAATTATCGATTTTATCCATTTTTCTAAATAGCAACCAAATTATTAAGAAAAGTTTAAATACAATCCTTTATTTTGCTATTGATTATGAGCCATTTAGACAAAGTATAGAACATGCTTAAAACTGTCGGTATTAATATACATCTTCCCACAAGAGTATATAAATAGTTGTTAGTTAATTATAATAGGCATTATTCTTTTTAGGATGGTTTAGGATTTTTTATATTAATACTAAAATGTTCGTAGATGGGGTAGAGTATAATCTTTTATGATCCTTAACAATTCCTTTGGTGGGATCATAAACATTTCTTCATCGAATGGGAATGTTATAAATAGAGGCCCTTTATTTGGGATTAACACTTCTGGCATATATTTTATTCGTTTTTAATAATTAAAGACTTAACTCCATCACTAAAAACTTTCGTAAACCAACCACTTGTGCAAAGAATGTGGAGTAGAGTAGAACAACTGACTATAATGTACCCTAAAAAGAGGGCAGGTAGTTAAGAATGAAATTTTCATCTTAAATTACCAAATATGACAAAGAAAAGCAGGCGCAAGTTCAGCGCCGAATTTAAAGCGAAAGTAGTGTTAGA
>Ga0114932_10003855_pt1 | contig 14386 bp, 15 predicted proteins | sample 2SBtaG_2_FD_87286 | JGI IMG/M metagenome (GOLD analysis project Ga0114932, IMG submission 87286) | Deep subsurface microbial communities from Kolumbo volcano to uncover new lineages of life (NeLLi) - 2SBTROV12_ACTIVE470 metaG | ecosystem: Environmental > Aquatic > Marine > Volcanic ...
TAATGTCTTTAAATTTGCGTTAGCACATTTAAATTTTCAGCAACTACGATATCAAAGAATTTTCGGAGATTGGGAACTCACGAGGTCACTCCTTACAGTCGTTCCGCTCGTGCCACGCCTTGCAGGCTCTCGCTTCATTTCATTACGCTCGGGAAAATGAACAGCGATTAAAGAGAAAATCCTTGCAGGATTTTCCCAAATTAATTTCTCAGCCAGCTCGTAAACTCACGGGAGAAATTAACTTTCCTTAATCGCGATGTTCAATAAAAATGGAGTTCCGGAAAAAGAAAATAGGGGGTTCCTAGTGCTTTGGACATACTGCATTTCTCTTAGAGAAAGAAAACAATAGTACTGTAAGCAAAACACTTATATATATCCCAATCTCAGCTAAATATATGAAAGATTCAAAAGTTTTGAAGGGGATATTAATTCTACTGGGTGTTTTTCTAACTATAATGGGTTTTTGGAGACTAATTGACCCGATTGCTTTCTTCGAATATAGTGGTTTGATATTAACTAACAATGCAGGATTATTAAACGAAGCGAGAGGAACCGGGGGTGCTATAATTGGATTTGGCCTGATTATATTATTGGGCGCTTTTAAGAAAAAACTGACGTATACTTCAACTATCGTAGCTATGGTTTTATTTTTTGGTTTTGGGATTGCCCGAGTTATAGGCTTTGCTCTTGATGGAAATCCAGGAGACGCACTTTTGAAAGGAATAATATTTGAATTTGTTTTTGGATTGCTCGCATTATTTGCGCTAATTAAATATCGTGATAAATAATTAGGGTAATTATTTTCTTTTTATTCAAAAAAATGATATACAAAGTAAAAGCAAAATTTATTGATGGAAAAAAAAGAATTTCTTGAATTATTACATAGCACTAAACTGAAAAATCAAAAGCCTGATGGAGATTATATTATTGATGCAATGAAAAGAGCAATTATAGACCATAAAGGGCTAGTAAGATGGACAGAATTGTGCTACTGTCCAACCCCTTTGGCACATGAGCGAGGTACAGTTTATGATGAGTATTTTACAGATATAGAGACCGAACCAATTAAAAAACATGAAACTTTTGAAGGAAAGTCATTTATGGATAAGATTTTTGTAAATTGAAGAACGGAACCCCCTAGTCCTTCGGACAGTTACACTCCCTTCGGTCGAATTTATCAGGAACTCAAATTTTACTCTGCGGACGCAGGTTTCCCACACTTGCGTATGGGAAACGAACTTAACAGGGCTTAAAGGGTTCATTCGTCGTTCGCCAAGCTCACTTCTCATTCTCCCAAGTTTTTTGCTATGCAAAAAACTTCCCTTAAGCCCAATGTTAAACTCGACAAACCCTACCCTTTCAACAAATCATAATAATCACATTGTTCCGCATGATAACCACTAACAGCATCCCCAACAGAATCAATCAATAAAACATTCCCTGAACCAACCTTTGGCCAACTAGGAGATTTAGAATTGCTAGGGTTCCCAGTAGCCGCAGCAAAAGTATAATAGTTAAGCATATAATCTGCAACCTTCAAATCCCCTGAAGTCGGAGAATAACTAATACTATAGGGAGTCACCCCAAGCCTTATTTGCTGATTCCAAAATGGATTAATAGAGCCATGAAAAACCGTTAATTCATTCCCAGTGTCTGGAGAAACAACAGCCTGCCTAAAAATATACCAATAAGCAGAAGTCCCAGTACTCGATGCAGTCATAGCAATTCGCCTATTGGGACAATGAAACAATAAATCATTAATGATTTCATAAGCCTTATCATTGATACTCGGATATTGCTCATCTGCAGGATACATTGCAAGAAGTTTATCTAAAGATTCTCCAAGCTCTGAAGAAGGAACGAGTTCGGACAAAATCAACTCAATTTTTGCAATCATTTCAGCGTTAGTCTTTATATTCCTCCCTTTCCTCCAGCTATCATGAATCTGAGCTCCAATAATTAAACTCCCAGAATTCTGCCCTCCAGCTTTCATAATATCCAAAGGATTGTCTTTTAAGAAAGGGTCACTTGGATCATAAACAGGATTCGAACCTCCAAAGGCACCCTCTGGAAGGGTAAGAGGCATTTCTTGAATTTCTTTCCAAGGCTTATTTCTAAGACAAGTCCTTATTTGTGAATTACTCCCAGTACACCCAATAGCGTCCGACAATAAGACTCCTTGGCTCTGCTCCTTTTGATTTCTCGAAGCTGCAACGCATGGCCAACTCTGCATCCATACTGAATTAAATTTACCCTCCCCTTTAGCAGAAGCAAAAATCGCACACATATTAATAGACCCTGAAGAACCTCCTCGCGCTAAAACCTTATCGGGGTCTCCACCAAAACTTGCGATATTATTTTGAACCCATTCAAGAGATTTATCAATATCGCTAAGACCATAATTCCCAGAACTTCCAGCTTCATCAGTAAAAGCAGGATGAGGCATCCAACCCAAAGGACCCAACCTATATTGAACGGAGACCAAAATCACATCATCATTTTGACGAACAAATAAATCCTCATTTCCCTTAATATCTCCTTGAGGACTATTGTAAAGATTACTCCCTCCATGAAAATTTACAACAACGGGGAGAAGTTTCCCATCTTCCCTATTTTTTGGAACAGATATATACAAGTATAAACAGTCTTCACTAGAGTCCTTAATTTTTGGAGGATATGAACTCAACTGCGCACAAGGGCTAACATAATTCCTAGTTTCTTTTACCCCACTCCAAGATACAGGGTCAACTGCATAAGAAAATCTTAAATCTCCAATAGGTGGCGACGCAAAAGGAACCCCTAACCAAGAGTATGATTCCCCAACCTCCTTTCCCTTAACGGTTCCAAAATTCGTTTGAACGACTAAAGGGTCAGAATCATCTATACCCTCAGATTCACCACTTTCATCATCATCCTTAGAATCTATACACCCAGAATCTGCCAAGTCAATAAATCCGTCCCCATCATTATCTTTGCCGTCATCACATTCAGATTTATCTACAGGGTCGCCGTCTCCAGAATCGCATACTCCACAGTCCTTTCGACAATTATCACAACTCTCTCCTTCCCCAGACTCACAAAGTCCATCTCCACAAAGCCAATCCCTAGAATTATTAATATCTTCTCCAGAATCTCCAGAGATCTTCAGATACATTATCCCTGCAGCAGATCCAAGGCCAATAACTATTAAGATTAACAAAATAATTTTTAGTTTTCTATTATTTGAAGATTCCTCAATCACTAAGGGCGTTTCCATAATCTAAGAGAAGAAAAAGGAATATAAAAGACTACCCTTTTTTCTTCTTTCGAATAATTTTCCCGTCTTTTCCAGTGACCTTTTCAACTCCTCCGTCTCTCAACCAATATACAATGTCTGCATATTTCCTTACAAGTTCAGGTTCATGAGTGACCATAATAATCGTCTTACCTTCTTTATTCAGCTTTTCTAAAAATTTCATTACGGTCTCTCCAGTCTTGGTATCTAAGTTTCCCGTAGGTTCATCTGCTAAGATAACCTCAGGGTCATTAGCAAGGCTACGGGCGATTGCTACTCTTTGCATTTGTCCACCCGAAAGTTGATTAGGATAGTGATCTTTTCGGTCACTTAAATCCACAAGCCCCAAGAGTTCAATTGCGCGAATTTCTCTCGCTGCCAAATCCTCTCCTTGAAACATCATTGGAAGCATAACATTCTCCATAGCAGTGAGATTAGGGATTAAGTTAAAAGACTGGAAAATAAATCCAATTTTCCTCCCCCTAATTTGAGCCAAATCAGATTCATCAAGTTTAGAGATATCTTGACCATCAAGATAAATAGTCCCCTTAGTTGGCATATCCAGACTCCCTACCAAGTTCATAGCTGTAGATTTTCCACTCCCACTAGGACCCATAATGGCTACAAACTCTCCTTCAAAAACCTTAAAATTCGCACCATTAAGTGCCTTTACCACGCTATCTCCCATAAAATAGAATCGAGAAACGTTCTTCAAACGAATCAATTCATTTCTTTTCCCCTCCATAAAAAATAAACAATAATAATCTATATAAGACTTCCCATAAATGGCCTTAAAATTCTATTCAGTAAGTTTTATAAACTAAAATTTCGCTACTCAAATATGATAATTCCAATAAGATGTTTTAGCTGTGGAAAACCAATCGCCCATCTTTATAGAAAATATAAAGAATTAGTGGAAGCTGGAAAGTCTCAAAAAGAAGCACTTGATGAACTAGAGGTAAAAAGGTATTGTTGTAGGGCACAATTTCTTGGACAAACAGATACATTAGAATTGGTTAATAAGTTCAAGAAATTCTAGTTAAAGATTCTTTCACAATCTCTCTTTATAATATCCTCAATATTCCTTGAAATATTTTTAACTCTCTCACGAGCATGCTCATTTCGGATATCCTCAATTGCTTTACGATCTACATTATGGCTCATAAAATATGCAACCTCTCCATTCCTTAAGAGAACATGACCTTTCCTCCCAAAACCCCGTTCATAAGGTTTAACATCACTTCTAACAATCTCATAACTAAAGCCAACATCCCCCTCCTCAACAAAACCATTCCAGAGATTTTTACAGTCTTCAGGGTCTTTAAATAATTTTAAATAAACTCCATCCGGAAAATCTTCTGAAAGTTCTTTGGAACAAGGATTATCAAGTCCATAAAGTTTCATTTAAAAAAATAGAGTTAAAACTTTATAAATATTTATGAGAAAATAGACTAATTTTTAGTATTAGATAAACTTTTGATTACTTCACAAACTTCCACAATCTCTTCTTCTCTTAAGTTAGACCCTGAAGGAAGGTAAAGGCCATTATCTGCTAACCAATCAGAAACGGGATAATCTCCAGAGACCTCACATCCAAATTTCTTAAGTGCTGGTTGTCTATGCATTCCATTAAAAAAGGGCCTCGCTCCAATTTTCTCCTTCCTCAATTTTTCTAAAAGCTCATCCCTAGAAATTCCAAATTTTGCCCTATCAATAACTACCCCATTCATCCAATAAACATTTTTAGAATTGGTCTTTTCAATTTGAAAAGACAACCCCTCAACATCCTTTAGTAAGTCATAATAAGTTTGATGATTCTTTCTCCTAATAGTTACATAGTCATCAATTTTTTCAGTTTGCGCCAACCCGATTGCGGCAGTTAAATTAGATGCTCGATAATTAAAACCTATATCCTCATGAAGGTATTTTCTTGGCCAATCAGTATTAAAACACAAATCCTTGTAAGACCTACATTTTTTTGCTAATTCTTCATCATTTGTAATAACCATCCCGCCTTCCCCCGTTGTAATAATTTTATTAGCATAGAAACTGAAACAAGCAATATCCCCTATGGAACCACATTTTTTTCCATTATATTCTGCTCCATGAACTTCTGCAGCATCTTCTATAACTCTCAAATTATGCTTTCTCGCAATCTCTAATATTTTATCCATTTCGCAAGGGTGCCCATAAATATGGACTGCCATGATGGCCTTAGTCTTGGGAGTTATTTTCTCCTCAATTTTATCAACATCAATATTCCAAGTCTCTTTATCTGCATCAACAAAAACAGGTTTAGCTCCAGTGTAACAAACAGAGAATGCACTAGAAATCATGGTAAAATCAGGAATAATAATTTCATCACCCTCTTTAATTCCTAAAGAAACTAAAGCTAAGTGGAGTGCATTAGTCCCATTAGTAGTAATAATCCCATGCCTCACCCCGCAATATTTTGAAAAAGCTTCTTCGAATAAGGGTGCATATTTCCCTTCATGAGAGATCCAGTTAGTATCAAAAGCATCTAAAACATATTCTCTCTCCCTCCCAAGTAATGCAGGAATACAAACAGGGATCAAAGAACTCTTTTTTTCAGCAACACAAAAAAGACTCCAAGTTTTTTCATCAACAGGTTTTTCAGTATCCATAAAATCTGACATAGTTTTAACTTCAAAACCATTCGTTTCAAGAAGGTATTTTATCTCCTGTGGAAGGAAAAATCTCATAGAGTGAGTTTCATCAAAATCTTCTATCTTTTGTCCATCATTATTAACAATTCGATAATTATAGTTTACATCTACGATGTGTTCGTTAGCTCTTAAAACTGGAGATACAGAACGAATTATTTTAAAATTTTCTCTATCAATCTCCTTAACTCTCTTTTCAGGTTTATCAGAAAGCACTCCAAGCCCATTCCAAACTTGAAAGATTAATTTACCTCCTCTAACCAAATGACTTTTAATATTCTGAAGGGTCTTCACCAAACCTTCATTATCTGTGACATAACTAAGAACGTCAAACATGACAAGGATAACATCATATTTTTCTCCAGTCTTAAAATCTCTCAAATCTCCTTGAACCAATTTACAATCACATTTCTTTTTAGCCACTTTCAACATCTCTTCAGAGATATCAACCCCGGTGATATCATAACCTTTTTTATTAAAAATTTTCAAATAATTCCCAGTACCACACCCAATTTCAAGAATCTTCAAAGACTTATCTCTCCCAAACTGGTTTTCGATAAATTCTACCTCAGATAAATAATCTTTATCCTCATAAAGTGCATCATATAGTTCAGCAGAGCTTTCAAAAGCTTTTTTTGTTTCCATCAAAATCCTCCGGGAATAATTTTTCCTTATCTTTTTCTAGTCCAGGATAAGGGCCCTGTTTTATTTCAATTATCTTAGTTTCATCTTCCAATGCCTTAAAACCAAAACCGCCCTCTAATAGAAAAATTATTTCCCCCTCACTAACAATAGTTTCCTTAACCTTTCGACCAAGATGGTAGAAATAAAATTCCATCTTCCCAGAAACAACGTAGACGACCTTATGAGTTTTATTAATTTTTCTTTCACTGTCTTTATGGATATGGGGGTGAATCCACTCTCCCTTTTCAAGCTCCAAAACTCCAATTTGTAGAAAATCCTCTTCTTTACTCGGAAATTTACGCCCTTTTTCACCATGCAAATTTCGAAGAACGTATCCTAAACGATTCCCCTCATGAGTTATGTCTTCAGTCTCCATAAAAAAATTAGATGATTTCTATATTTAAGATTATCTAAGAAAATTCATTATTTAATTTTAGTGACACTTTTAGAAAAAGTTTATTTACGACAATTTCAAAGGAAAAATAATGGAAAATGGTATTCTAATCCAACTAATCGGCTTCATAGGATTCCTATTTATAGTAGCCTCTGTCCAAAAAAACAAAAGATCCTTCACACTATTCCTACAACTAATCTCTGCATTATTTTTTACCCTCCATTTTGCACTACTTGGTGCATGGACCGGAGCTGTTATGAATATCTTAGCAGCACTAAGGGCATATATTTTTAACCTAAGGGGCAAGAGGAGATTTTTTAATCATCCAATTATCCTTTACCTCTTTATTGATTTATTTTGGATAGGAGGTCTTGTAACTTGGGTGGGTTATCTGAGCATCCTCCCTGCGCTTTCATTAACTCTTGAATCTTTTGCTTTATGGAGTAAAAAGACAAAATATCTAAGATTAATTTTGTTATCTGCAACAATCCCTTGGATGATATATCATTTCTCTGTTAGTTCATATGCAGGGATAGCCACAGAATCCTTCATGATAATCTCGATAATTACAGCTATAGTAAGGTTTGATATACTTAAAAGATAGAAATGTAATCATTTTAAAGTTAGGACAATATACAAATATTTAAAAAGAAAAGATTGCAATTTAGGATATGGAACTAGTACTTGCAAAACCCTCTATGGCAGCATTTGAGGGAGATGTATCTTCAAGTATAAAAACTCTAAACGAGATAAGGGAGCAATTTGGGATGCCTAAAGGAGCATATCAAATAAATAACAACCTCGCTATAGATTTTGGACTCCAATTGATTATAAGAGACAAAGATTTAGATTCATTGGGAGAAATTGAGGAAAAAATCAAAAGATCAACTGATGGAGTCCCCTTATCAATCCATGCGCCATATAATTATGGGGAGCCAGAAGATTGGGTGAAGACTGATTTAACAAGAGATGTTCAAGGACTTGAAAATTTAATGAAAGTTGCAGATTTTTCAAATAATATAGGAGCTATGTCAATTGCAGTCCACCCAAACGCAATAAGAAAAAAAGAGCATCTAGAAGATAAGGCTAAGTATAACCCCCAAGTTCAAAGAGAACTTTTAGAATTAATGTCTGATAGGGTTTTAGAAGCAAATAGTTATTGTAATGGGATTATTGATTTAGAGAATAAGCCTCTCCCCGCAACAACTCCTGACAACGAGAGCCCAATTTTTACCACAGTTTTCCATCCAATGTCCCATCTAAAATATTTCACTGAAAGAGGAGGGACAATAACTTTTGATACCTGCCATTATGGCATTACAAGAGCTACGATTAACGAAGCGTTAAAAAGATTCGGCGAGAATTTGACAGATGAGGATTTAAGGAGGGAGGAAATGTTTGGATATTTCGCAGAAGATTATGTTCTACAGCCAACTATCGCAGAAGCAATGGTAGAATTAGGGCCTGCAATAAATCATATACATCTAAATGATGGAAGTGTTTATCGTCCAAATAAAGAAACCGGATTGCCTAATAAGTCAGATAGGCTTCCTATGGTTGGAGGGTATCAGTTATGGTATGAGGCCTACGTCCCAGGGAAGGGAGAACTTTGTGATACTGATTGTGTTGTGCCGTGGATAGAAAAACACCAAAAAGATGATAGGGCGGTAACCTTAACTTTAGAGGTAACAGAATTTAACAACGATTATGAGAATAATCCAAGGGCCAGAGAAGCTTTCAAAGATACTCTAAAATCTATTTACGACAATTTCAAATCATAAATGGAAGATGTTTTAAATAAAAAATAGACAGCTCCGTGTTTTCCCATCATTGACAGTACAGACACGAACACAACAAGCTTAACTTCTGAGTTCGGAATGGGATCAGGTGTAACCAAGTCGCTATGGCCGTCTAATCTTTTAAGAAATTTTCATTTTATAAATGTTGCTATTAGGCCAAACAATATCCTCCCAAAAGGCCCATACTGGGTGAACCTCATGTTCAAAAACGCTCACGGCAGGATTTTGCCCCTTTGGGGTACGCCTTGGTGGAGACCTGCCAGGTTCAAAAACGCTCACGGCAGGATTTGAACCTGCGACTTCTTCCTTAGGAGGGAAGCACTCTAATCCAGGCTGAGTTACGCGAGCAGATGAGGGAATAAGGATGGCCTCTTCAAAGGTCTGACATTGGCGCGAACCAAAGGTTTAGATTCCTTTGCAGCATGGGCGGAGAAGGATTCGAACCCTCGTAGGCATAAGCCAACAGATTTTGAGTCTGCCCCGTTTGACCGCTCCGGCATCCGCCCCCTATTCGGTTAAACCGTTTGACCGAACAATTTACTTTTGTGCAAATCCGAAATCTCACAAATGTGAATTGTGAGTAGCTCCGGCATCCGCCCCGAATGCGCGGACGGGCGACCGTCTAATCTTGGCATCCGCAGGGGACAACTTTTTTGTTTATGATTTTATTTAATTGTCGTTGGTGGTCTTACTTTTTAAATATTGTCGAGATTGAGTAGATAGATTATCTTTCTTAATTTTTTCTTTAAATTTTACATGAGCCAAGACACATTCAATTTCATCAAATTTCATACCATTCTGTTTAATCCTTAACCTAATATCTTTAAGTTTATCTTCAGGACTTTTAATTTTAGACAATATATTTACTATTTTTATTTTTGGTAAAATGTCCCAAACGGCCAATTGGCCATATTCTATAAGTTCTGAAAAATGTTTCCATACAGTAGATTCCTTAACACCTCTAGCTAATGCTATTTCTTTTGGTTTAAGCCTTTTTTTCTTTAATAAATAAAGCGTTTGCTGGATGCTAAATTCTAATTTACTATGGTCAAATTTCTTTAGAAAATTAGCTGTTTTTCTGTTGCTTCCTAAAAGTCTCTTTTTATTATTAGTTGGAAATTCTTTATTGAACTTTTTAATCAAGTTCTTTCTATATTTGAACATGTTTGCATGCTTGGTATAAGAAATCCATCCTTCTAAAAATTCCACGACCTTATCCCTGCTAACCCTCTCTTCATTGTAAAGCGTTTTTGTTATTGTTAATTTTCTATGAAATTTATTAAGATTACTTTTTCTAATCAATATGTGCTTATGGAAAATTCTGAATCCTAAGAAAGTTACTCCTTTTCTTAAATCTACTATCTTTGACTTATCTTGATGTAGTTCGATTTTTAATTTATTTTCTATAAATCCACTTATTCTTTTCTTCCATTTTTCTAACTTTGTTTTAGATTCATGGAGAATAATAAAATCATCTACATACCTAATATAATATTTGGCTTTGAGGTTATGTTTTACAAATTGGTCAAGTTCATTGAGATAAACATTAGCGAAAAACTGGCTTGTTAAATTTCCTAAGGGCATCCCTTTTTGTCGTTCGCCCCCCCCCCCGAACGACGCAATTTTTTAATATCTTAATAATCAAGCTTAATACTTTTTTGTCATGAATTTTTCTTGAAAGTATCTCTAAAAGTATTTTGTGGTCTATCTCTGCAAAATAATGTCTGATGTCTGCTTTCAATACATAACACTTATTAGTATTATTCTTAGATACTTTTCTTTTAAAAATATTAAATCTCTTTACAGCTTTTAGCGTTCCCTTACCTTTTTGGTTTGCATGAGAGTCATAGATAAAATTCTTTTGAAATTCTCTTTTGAGGATGTTAATGAGGGCGTGGTGAATTACCCTATCTCTAAATCTTGATTTTGATATTTTTCTAGTCTTAGGGTCTTTAATGATGAATACTTTAAGTGGATTTGGAGTATATGTTTCTTCGACTAATTCTTTTCTTAGTTTTTCAAGGTTTTTATCCAATTCTTTTTCAAATTTTATTACATAATATTTTTTTGTTTTTCCTTTCTTTGCATTGATAAATGCTTTCACTAAGTTTTCTTTTGAACAGAGTTTTTCATACATGATTATAATGTCCTAACAAGTGTTATAGGCTATTCGACCAAACGACCATTATCATTATCAAGATTGTTGTTGCCATTAGCATTAGACCTGTTGTTCGTCCTGTTGACCAACCAAGCCCGCAAGCATAGCACATTCACTTACAGATTCTCACCATCACTTCATTTCTGTTGTGATTGCATTTTATGACAATTTTATTGTACTAGTGAAAGTGCATGTAGCCTAACTCACCCTACGCTAAACGCAGTTAGCTAGGACAGACTAAAGAGAATTATTTGACTATAAAAATATTCATATAGTTTAATAGTATAGTCTAAGAAATTTTTTGCGATGTTAAAACATCCTTACTCTTGCGTCTCCGACGCTACCCCGACCAAACGACCACTAACACTAACAAGATTGCCGTCGCCACCAGCACCAGACCAGTCGTTCGTCCTGCCGACCAACCAAGCCCGCAACTCAGGAGTGTTTCCATTAGCAGAACCAGTGAAGACTCCCATTGCATTATCATAACCAAAGGTTCTTTCACCCTCTGTAAAAATGTAATCTGCATAATCATCTAAAAGTGCTTGGTCTCTTGCGAGTGTTCTCCAAATTGGATGTGCTTTAACATCTGCCCTTGAAAGCCATTCTCCTGTTTTTCCAAGTTTCCCTCTCTCAAACTCTTCTCCTTCAAGTGATTCATAAGCCTCACTCGGCAAAACTAATGCTCCAAGATTTCTTTGACTATCGGGCGTCATATCTCTTAGATGTTGTGAATCTAAAACTACTTTTACTCTGCCGTCAGGATGATATGCAACAGCATCTCCTGTATCAAACCAATTATTTACATAAAAATCCTTCACGCCAGTTTCATCATCTCTTAATTCTAATCTTCTTTGCATTAAACCTGCTACAGATAAAGGAACTCTTCCGTCTTTAATTAATTGAGGCATTTGTGTAACATTTGCTCCACTATAAATTTCAAACCTTTTAGTTTCTTCGTGAGGTAAATTATATTTTTCCATTTTTATGTTTACTCTTGCGTCTCCGACGCTACCCCGACCAAACGACCACCATCATCACCAAGATAGATGTAGCCATAAGCATAAGACCTGTCGCTCGTCCTGCCGACCAACCAAGCCCGCATTTTAGGAGCATCTGAAGGTGAAGAATCTAACCAAACACCCATATTAGTATCATAGCCAAATCTTTCTTTATTATCTGCAAAAATCATCCCTGCATAATCTCTAGATAAATGTTTATCCCCTCTTGCGAACGCTCGCCATATAGGATGATTTTGAGCCTCTTCTAATGTTAAACCCCTTCCTGTAATCATTTTTCCGAGTTCTTCTCTAGAGAAGATGGGACCTTCAGCATTATAACCTTCTAAAGCTAATGCACCTCCAACTAACTTACTTTCTGGAGTCATACCTCTTAACGCTTGTGCATCATAATCTACAACTAAACCTCCGTCAGGCAAATATAATGCTCCGTCCCCTGTATCAAAATAATTATCATTCCAACTAGCTCTTAATTCAGAATCATCAGAATTTCGAAGTTCAAGTCGTCTTGTCATTAATTGTGCTGTAGACATAGGACTTCTTCCTTCGGCTATAAGTTTTGACATTTGTTCAGTGTTCCTACCATAAAACTCTTTGAACTTTTCTGTTGGTTCGTTTAATCTCATGATATCTTATCAAAAATAGGGTATTTAAATCTTTCCCTTTGTTACTATTCTTTAGTTAATATTAACATATAAAACTCCCACACACACCTTACAGTCAGTACCTCTACCCATATGTATTAAGCCGACTGACTCTTTTGATATTTTGAGTAGTTTCAACCGACGATAAAGCACTTTTGACACCTCCGAAAACCCAAGCCTAATTTTGGTCTTTTTTTAGCTTTTTTTAGCCCGTTTCAATTTTCCAAATAACGAACATTATTAGATAATTTATTTACGAAAGACTGTATCTCCACCATCTGTTTTTTCATAACTTCCACTTGTGCTTCAAAAAGGTCGCCCCTATTTTCTGCCTTGACTAATCTTTTCTCCAATTCGGTTTTTGTAACATCAATTAGTAAATCTTCTTCAGAAATTGTGTCTCTCATTCCGAGCATTTCGCTGTAATAATGAATCTTTTCAGATTTCTTCCAACCAAATCTATACTTCAAAGCAGATTCAGATTTATATCTTGGAAGCCAATAACAACAACTACAATGTCTAAAGTCATACATCGTTAAATCCGAATAATTTTGCCCTGCAAGACTCTTTTCATCTCCAAATAATTTTTTAGCAAGTCTTTTCAGATAACGATTAATAACAGGAGGACTAAATTTAAACAAGTAATCATCTCTACACAAATTATTTTCTTTAATATATCTTTTAACCAACTCTGAACAAAGCATTAATTTTATTCTTCTTCCAAAAGTTTTACTAGCTTCTTCCCTAATATTTAACTCTTTAAAATCAGAAGATAAATCAGAGACTTTAACATTCATCATTTCTGTTGGAGCCCTAATCCCAGAATCAAATAAAAACATAATAATAGTTTTATATTTCATGTTACAATTATCTGAAAAAATTCTCACTTGCTCTTCGTTAAGATAAACCCATTCAGGCTTTTCTCCCGAGGAATCTAGGTAAACAGTTATATCTTCAATTTCTTTTCCGGCCTTCTTGGCGACTTTTTGCCACCAGTGCCAGAATGACTTAAATGTTTTAACAAAGTCCTTTGTTGCCCTATATCTCTGCCCGTCTTGGCGTTTTATAACTCCGTTTCGCATATCAACGAAGAATGAACAAACTTGTTGCTCGGTTAATTTAGTCATGTCATCGACACTAAAAAGATTCTCAAATCTTTTAGCTAAAATTGTGAGCCTGTTCTTGATAGTCTTTAATCGTGTAAAACTCCTTGCTCCCTTTTTACTTCCGAGAGAAGTATTGATGCCACATTCCATATCATTAAGATATTGTAAAATTATCTCTGAGTTCTGTCTCGAGATGTCAGGAATATGTCCCAATTCCTCGACTTTATTTTTCCATCGAATCCAAGATTCTTTGTGGTTATAAGGGTCTACTTTAACCATGGCTCAGTGTCCACTAAAAAAGGTTTTATAGTAATTGTCGAGAAGCAATAGATATATTCGAGTGGACAAATATTCAGCAAACTTAACCTTTTTCCTTTCATTTTTGTTTATTTTAAACAAAAAATGTGTCCCCCTAACATGCCAAGAAGGTTAAATGCGCGGACGGGGACTCGAACCCCGGTCAATTGGTTGGAAGCCAACTATTCTGCCACTAAACTATCCACGCTGTTTCGAAGGTTTGTTTTCATGAAACATCTACTATGTTACCTTAAACTATCCACGCACAAAATATCAACCTATTTTGAGGTTTTAAAGTTTATTGTTTAGAAAAGATAAGTATATATA
>Ga0114932_10003856_pt1 | contig 14385 bp, 9 predicted proteins | sample 2SBtaG_2_FD_87286 | JGI IMG/M metagenome (GOLD analysis project Ga0114932, IMG submission 87286) | Deep subsurface microbial communities from Kolumbo volcano to uncover new lineages of life (NeLLi) - 2SBTROV12_ACTIVE470 metaG | ecosystem: Environmental > Aquatic > Marine > Volcanic ...
CACCGGTCAACCTCACGTACAGCTACCGCAACCGCTCGGCTGCAATCCGTATCCCCGTTCACGCCGTACGGCCCGAAAACAAGCGTTTCGAATTCCGCTGCCCGGATTCGTCGGCCAACGCCTACCTGGCACCCGCCGCCGTTCTGATGGCCGCGCTGGACGGAATCCAGAACCAGATCGATCCCGGCCCCCCGCTCGACAAGGACCTGTACGACCTCCAGCCGGAAGAACTCAGCGAGGTGCCCCGATTGCCCGGGTCACTGGCCGACGCCCTGCGGGCCCTGCAAGAGGACCACGAGTTCCTGCTCCGTGGCGATGTCTTCACCGAGGACGTGATCGACACCTGGAGATGGTACAAGACCGAACACGAGGTCGACGCCATCCGGCAACGCCCTCACCCGTTCGAATTCTCGCTCTACTACGACGTCTAGCGGTAGCGTGAGGTGCTCACTTGGCCGCTTTCTTGGCCTTCGGCTTCACCACGCGGGCGGTCTTGATGTAGTCCATCCGGGGGAACTCGGCCTTGAGGTACTTGTTGCCCTCGGCCTGCAGCGCTCCCTGTTGGGCCTTTTCACCGTACTCGGCGTTGATCTTCTGCACCGTCTCAATGCCCGAGACCACTTTGCCGAACGGGGTGAACCCCAACTTGTCGAGAAACGCGTTGTCCTTGAGATTGACGAACAACTGGGTGGTGCGGGTGTTGGGACCAGCAGTGGCAAACGTCACGGTGCTCTTCAGGTTGCTGTGCCCTGTCGCTCGATCGTCCTTCAGGTTGGCTCTGCGCCAACGTCGCTGAACGGCCGGGTCTCCGTTGATCCCGAATTGGACAATGAAGTTCGGCACCACCCGGAAAAAACGGCACTCGTCATAGAAACCACCGGTGACCGCCTCGTGGAACCGATCGGCTCCCAGTGGCGACCATTTCCGTGTGACCTCGACGACGAAGTCCCCACAGGAGGTCACGAACTTCACCCGATAACTTTCCGGCCCCTTCGGGGGATTCGGCTTGGGCAGCGCGACACTCTTGGCGTCCTTGGCTGCCGGTTTTTTCTCGTCAGCCGCACCCGTCAGCACGATGGCCAGGGCCATCACCGCCACCACACTCGTCCACCTCGACATGCCGAAATCCTCCGGTTGGTTGTCAGTTCGTCTTCTTGTCCTGATCGTTCCCGGCACCGTCGGCCGTGTTGATCGTCGCTGTCTTCACGTAATCAAGCTTGGGAAATTCGCGTTCCAGATACACATTGCCTTCCCTCTCGATGACCTGCTGCTGGGGACCCTCGCCGTATTCCGATGTGATCGCATCGACAAATTCCATCCCCGAGACAACCCGGGCGAACGGCGAAAATCCCTGGCCATCCAAAGAACTCGAGTTGTTCTTGAGATTGATGAACAACTGCGTGGTCCGGGTGTTGGGACCGGACGTGGCAAAGGTCAGGGTGCCACGGAGGTTGCTCTCGGTGACCGGATCATCGGGAATCTTGGTGTCCCACTTCGAGTGAACCGCCGGGTCACCGTTGATTCCAAACTGGACGACAAAATTGGGAACCACCCGGAAAAACCGGCAGCCGTCGTAGAACCCGTCCTCGACCAGCTCGCGAAAACGAGCGGCTCCCTTGGGAGCCCAGCCGGGGAACACCTCGACCACCACGTCACCACGTGTCGTCGCCAGTGTCACCTGGAAACTCTCGGCGTCAGCACCTCCACCGGCCGTCCGCACCTTGGGAGACTCCAACGTGTCCCCGGCACACCCGGCCAGCAAGATTCCCGTCAGCAACAATATCCACGTCCTGCAAGTCGTCATTGGTTTCACGCTCCCATCACGAACACGATTCGCTCGCCTTACTTTTAGACCAGCTCGTCCGACCAATCAATCGACCACGCGGGTTCCCTCGGCCGACGTCCGCTCGATGAACAATTCCGAGAGTCGCCGGATCATCGGACCCGGTGCCGATTCGTCGCCACCGCCGATGGTTCGTCCATCCACCTCGACCACCGCCGCCAATTCGCCCATCGTTCCCGAGCAAAACATCTCATCGGCCCGGTAGACATCCGTCAACGACAGGTCGGATTCCCTGCTGGCGATGCCGTTGTCGCGGCACAGTTCCAGGACCGTCTCGCGAGTGATCCCCTCCGGACACGCCACCGCCCGGCTGGTCAACACCGTCTCTCCAGCCACCAGGAACACGTGCGTCGCATTCGTCTCGGCGACAAACCCATGACTGTCGAGCATCAACGCGTCATCAACCCCCGCCGCGTTCGCCTCAATTTTCGCCAGGATCGACTGCACCAGGTTGTTGCTGTGGATCTTCGGATCCAGGCAATCGGGTGGGAACCGGCGAACGCTGCTGGTGATCAACCGCACGCCCGCCTTGTCATAGACCGGCGGCTTGTGCTCGGCCAGGACGATCAACGTCGGCCCAAACTGGTTCAGCCGGGGATCCATGCCCGAGGTGATCTTGAGTCCGCGGGACAACGTCAGACGGATGTGAACTCCGTCATGCATCGAGTTCGCTTCGAGTGTCCGGCTGATCTCTTCGGTGATCTTGTCGTGGTCGGGGATCGAATCGAACGCCATCGCCAGGGCTGAACTGCGGAGCCGGTCGAGATGTTCGGTGAGCTTGAAGATGCGTCCGTCGTACAGCCGCAGGCCTTCCCACACCCCGTCACCGCCCTGGACGAGCGAATCGAACGGGCTGATCCCCGCCTCGTCACGGTGGATCATCCGGCCGTCGATGTTGATCAGCAGTTCGCGGTTCTTTTCGTTGAACGTCTGGAGCATAGTTCTATACCAAGCGATCGGAGTACAGCCGGTCATAGCACGCCTGGCACTCCTCGAGCAAACCGGCCAGTTGATCGGGAACCCGGTCACCCTTGGGACGGTACCCGTGAAAACCGGTGGACTGCTCGACCCGGTCGTACCAGTGAGGCCCCCAGACGCCGTCGCTGTCGCGGCGTCCCACGGGCCACGCAAGCATCGAGTCGGTGAACGGAACCCCCACCGCCTCGCACAACAGGCCCAGCACCCGTTCGGGATTCTCGAGCACGTCCCGCGAATCGATGATCGGGGGCGGAGCACCCGTCCGTTCCACAACCCGGTCATAGACCTCGACCAATTGCGGAATCCCCAGGTCCTCCATCTCGGGAATGTCGTTCTTGACGATGTAGGAAGTGATCATCTCCTGGGGATCTCGGATCAACAGGCAGTTGGTCAGCCGATCCATCCAGCCACGACCCATTTCGGGCAGCAGGTGGTGTGCCATGTGTTTCTGGTAAAAGATCCCAACACCCTCGTCCAGTGCCGACACCGTCAACCACTCGACTGCCTTTTCCCAGTCGGTCTCGCCGGCCGCAATCACTTCCTGGGTCATCGGATGTTTCTTTCCGGTGACCGAGAGATAGTGAGCGTAGAGTGGTTCATCGACGACAGTGCTGTCGGAACGGTTCTCCCAGGCCCGCATCATGGCGGTGGAGATATTTCGAGGACCGGACCACATGGCAATGCGAACCAGATCGGAAGACACGGAGCTCATTTCAGTCACCACCTTAGCTTGCACACCACGGACCATCGCCAATCAAGTCGGGAAGACGATCCGACAGATCAGGCATCCCCCCGGCTCGCGACGCCACCAGCGAGCCGACCCGGTTGGCCAAGTCCGCCGATTCGGCCAACGGCCAGCCCAGCCATTGCGCCCAGATCATCGCCGCCGTGAATGAATCACCGGCTCCACCCGTGTCAACCACGTCGACCCCGATGCCCGCACACTCCACCAACTCGTCACCGCCACGCAGCAGGCAACCGTCGGCGCCGCGAGTGATCCAGACCCCGTCGAGTTGGTAGCGTTCCTGGAGATGGGCGGCCACCTCCGCCGGACTGTCTCCAACCCAGTCGAGTCCCCCCGACAACACGTCGAGTTCCTCATCGTTGAGTTTCACGATGTCGGCCCGATCCAGCGAGGCCTCGACGGTGGCCAGTTCCCAGGACGCCTTGCGGAGGTTGATGTCGTAGACCTTCAACGCATTGCCAGGCATCGCGTCCAGGCAGGAATTTATCGTCGATCGCGACGTCGGCAGTCGCTGGGCAATCGTCCCGAAACAGACCGCGGCGACTCCCGTAAACAAGGCCGCCAGCGAATCAGTCCATTCCAGGAAATCCCACGCAACCGGCTCGTGAATCGTGTAGTCGGGCTGGCCATCCGCGGTGGTCGTGATACTGACGGTACTGGTAGGCTGATCGAGGTCCCGCTGCACGTGGCCTGAATCGAGTCCCTGCTGGTCCAGGAACGCCACCAGTTCGTCTCCGAGTTGGTCGCTTCCGACCCGCGAAACAACCAGGCCCCGCGCTCCCAGTTGGTTGGCATGCCAGGCAAAATTTGCCGGAGCACCGCCGGGCCGACGTTCATCGGGAAAAACATCCCAGAGCAATTCGCCCAGTCCGACAATCGTCGGCCGCAAGGACACGTCAGCAGTCGCCGTCGTCACGTTCGAGGCACTCCTGTTCGAGACGACAACAACCAACAGTCAACGGCCAACAGGCCGCACGACTATCAAGTAACCCGGCCAGGACTTGAACCTGGAACGGCAGGACCAAAACCTGCTGTGTTACCGATTACACCACCGGGTTGAGCATTCGCGAGGGAGTCTATTCCCCACGAGGAAATCGTTCAAGAGTTAGGACAGCAAGTCTCCTGGCACGATCGTTCCGGCGTCATTGTCCCGCTAATCGTTTCGGAGTTTGAGTTCGAGTTCGTCCAGCTTCGCACGGATTTCGTTGAGCGAGGTGACACCGAAGTTCTTGCTCGAAAGCAGTTCGTCGGGCGTCCTGCGCAACAACTCGCCAAGCTGGGTAATCCCCAGCCGGGCCATGCACTTGCGGGCTCGAACCGAGAGATTGAGATCGGCAACGGGCTTCTCGACTATGGCCCGCTCCTCCGGCGACATGTCAGTCGGGGCAAACGTCGGCTCGAGTTCCTGTTCCTTGTTGATGTTCTCACCAATCGACAACCCGTGCATCGTCAACAATTCGCGGATCTCGACCAGGGACGTCTCGCCGAAATTCTTGCCCGAGAGCAATTCCATTTCGGTGACCTGCGTCAGATCACCCAACGACGTGATTCCGATCCCCTCGAGACAATTTCGACTGCGGACAGTCAATTCGAAGTCGGTCACCGGACGACTCAGCAACTGCTGCATCCGGGTTTCCTCCTTCGCCTGGTCCTCGTCGTAGTACATGTCGGCGGTGGCCTCGATGTCCTTGAGGTACAACCGTGCTCGGGAATGGTTCGGGTCGGTCGCCAGCACCCGGCGAAAACAGAACTCGGCAGCCGAATAATTTTCGCTGTCCTCGTAGAGCAGCCCGAGATTCAACAGGGCGCCCAGGAACTGGGGCGGACGTGACAGCGACTGTTCATAGAGCCGGATGGCCTCGTCGTCGTTGCCATGCCGAGCGTTCTCAAGAGCCAGGTTGAACAGGGCCCGGCTGTGATGCGGATCCATGTCGATCGCCCGCTCGAACGATTCGACCGCGGCGGGCGTGTTGCACTGATCGGCCAGTATGCACCCCATCTGGTAGGAATATTCGGCACGGGCCGTTGAACCACTGGGCGCTGCCTTCAATGCCGCTTCGGCTTCGTCCAGGTGCCCGTCGGCACGAATCGTACCAACACGCCTCAAGGAACATTCGACCTCGTCGTAACCAGCCGCGGCAGCCTGCAGGTACCGCTCGCCAGCCGCAACGTTGTCGCCCAGGGACACCAGGGCACAGGCGTCGTAAAAGACCGCCACGCCGTCGTCGGTGACCCCGTTGAGCAACTCGTGCGCCTCGGTATGCCGACCCAGCAGCTGTAAGGCGATTCCAGCGCGATAGGACAACGATCCTCTGCCGCCGGATTCCTCTATCAACGTGTTGACTTCCTGGCGGACTTCGGTGATCTGCGATCCTGAAATCGCCTCACACAGTGTCAGAACCTCGTCGGTTCCAAACAGAGGACTCGTCCGCAACAAGCCACGGATATCAATCGGTTCAGCCAATTTCACAGTCGAGACTCCCACATCGGGCTCGTCGGGGGGACCGTGGCGGGGATTCCGCGTGAGCGCGGTGCCACCGGCCGCATTGTGCCAGTATAATGACCGCTCGCTCTCTTGCAACACGCCCCGCCCTTTACTCGGCCAACTCTGCAATGCTTCCAGAAGCCAGTTCATCACGGATCAGCACGGCCGGAGTGGGCTTGTCGCTGCTGGGACTGCTGTTGATGACGCTCCTGGTGGGGCCGACCGAGAGGACCACGGCGTCGGATCCGGAGAGCCATCTGTCCGCCGATTCTCCCGCACGAGAGACCTGGTGGGCTTTTCAACCACTGGTTCGGCCTGCGGTCCCGGTGATCACCGGACCGAACGCCGATCAGGTCGCCTCACCGATCGACGCCTTCCTGCTGGAAACGCTCCGGCCGGTGGGACAGGGTTTCGCCCGACACGCCCAGCCTCGAACCAGGCTCCGACGAGCCGCCTCGGACCTGCTGGGACTGCCTCCCGGCGCGCTGAACCTCCCGCCTCCTCCAGCGGCTGGAGACGAAACAACCGACTGGTGGCCCCGCAGCATCGACGCCCTGTTGGCCAGCCCGCACTACGGAGAAGCGCAGGGCCGAGACTGGCTCGACCTGGTCCGCTACGCCGAGACCGATGGATTCAACGCCGACGCGATCCGGCCCCTGGCCTACCGGTATCGCGATTACGTCATCCGGGCCTTCAACCAGGATCGGGCCTATTCGAGATTCGTGCAGGAGCAGATTGCTGGAGACGAACTGTTCCCCGAGGAGACCGAGGCCATCGTCGCGACCGGGTTCAACCGGATGTGGCCCGATGAAAGCAACGCCTCCAACGTCCTGCTGGCACGCCAGGATGCCCTCAACGACCTCACCGCCAACATCGGCAATGTCTTCCTGGGACTATCAATGGGTTGTGCGCAATGCCACGACCACAAGTTCGATCCGATCCTCCAGAGTGACTTCTACCGCCTGCAGGCCTATTTTGCCGGTATCGTACTGGCCAACACGGTGCCAGTCGGTACCCCCGGGGAACTCCAGGCGTACCAGGAAGCGTTGACCGGCTGGTTGTCCCGGACTCGTCAATTGCGAGACGAGCTGCAGGCAATCGAACACACCGGCCGCACCCGTGCCTTTGCGATCAAACGCCGCAAGTTTCCCAGCGTGGTCCTCGACGCCGTCGACACTCCGCCGGAACGGCGCTCGGCATTACAGCACCAGCTGGCTTTCTGGACCGAGAGACAATTGCCCGTGGACGAGAAGAAACTCTCAGCAGCACTCTCGGTCACCGATCGCGAGCGACGGACGGTGTTGAAGAAACAGCTCGCCGAATTGACCGGCCAGAAACCCGCGCCCCCCAGCCAGTTCAAAGCCATGGCCACGCTCGAGGTCGCCTCGGGCCCGGCGTCCACGTTTGTCCTGGGAGGCGGCAACTACGAGGTGCCCCTGGAAGAGGTCACTCCCGGACCCCCCGAGGTGCTCCAGCAGTCGCCAATCACTCCCGCCGACGTCCCCACCCGACGTCCCGGCAGTTCTGGACGGCGGGCCGCACTGGCCCGCTGGCTGACCGCCGACGACCACCCGCTGACGGCCCGCGTGATGGTGAACCGGATCTGGCAGGGTCATTTCGGCCAGGGGCTGATCGACAACGCCAACGACCTCGGACGCCAGACTGCCGCCCCACGTCACCGGCGACTGCTCGACTGGCTCGCTGTGGAGTTCGTCGAGAGTGGCTGGAGCATCAAGCACATGCACCGCCGGATCATGACCTCGCGAGTCTACCAGCAGGCCGGTCGCCACACTCTCACCAGCGACGACCCCGGACTCTACTCGTACTTTCCCCGTCGCCGGCTATCGGCCGAACGTATCCGCGACGCCATGCTCGCGGCCGCCGGCCAACTCGATACGCGACTCTACGGGCCTCCTGTCCGGCCCAACCTGCCACCAAGCTTCGGGACGCGTTACACGTGGAAGGCCAGCAAGTCAGCGGCTGCCCGATCACGGCGCAGCATCTACATCCACGCCAAGCGGAACCTGCCCTACCCGCTGCTGCGGGTCTTCGACCAACCCGACATGCACGAGAGTTGTGCCCGCCGGCCGCAAACCACCGTCGCTCCCCAGGCCCTGGTCCTGCTCAACAGCGAACTCGTCCTCGACCTCTCCCGGGGCGTCGTCAAGCGAATCCAGGACGCCACCTACTCCAAGAACATCCCCGCCCGGGTCCGCCACGCGTGGCAGACGGTGCTGGGGCGAGAACCGCACGAAAACGAATTGGCCGAGGGAATCCAGTTCCTGGCCGAGCAGACCACTCGCTCGGAGGCCAAGGACGATGTCACACGGGCCAACGACGCGCTGCTGGACCTGTGCCATGTCCTGATCAACACCAACGAATTCCTTTACATCGACTGATCACGATGCCCATGAATCACCAGCTCCAGCCAACCCCCGGAACGCGGCACCACGAGCCCGCCGCCACCCGCCGTGATTTCCTGCTCCGCTCCGGTGCCGGATTCGGCGGCTTGGCCCTGGGAGCACTGGCGGCCAGCGAGAGCGCGGCGGCGGAATCGATGCGAGCCCGCAGTGGACACAACAAGACCCCCGCCCGCAGCGTGATCTTCTTGTTCATGGACGGTGGCCCCAGCCACATCGACACCTTTGACCCCAAGCCGGCGGTCAACAGGTTCGCCGGCCAGCCGTTGCCCGAGTCGATCGAACGGGTCATCACCCCGATGGGAGTTTCCAACAACCCCCTGTTGCCAACCCGCCGCAAGTGGCAACGGTACGGCGAGAGTGGCCTGCCGGTTTCCGACTGGTATCCTCACGTCGGACACCACGCCGACAAGCTTTGCGTCATCCGTTCCTGTCGGGCCGACGGACTCAACCACGTTGGCAGCGTCTGCCAGATGAACACCGGCAGCATCCTGGCCGGACGCCCCAGCCTGGGAGCCTGGGTCGCCTACGGACTCGGATCGTCCAGCCACAATCTGCCGGGGTTTGTCGTGCTACTGGACAACGACCGGGAACCTCCCGGCGGAACCCGTGTCTGGGGAACCGGGTTCATGCCCGCGACCTACCAGGGCACCCGCTTCCGGCAGGACGGCACGCCAATCCTGTACGTGTCTCCACCAAAATCGGTCAACGATCGCCGCCAACGGGGCAAGCTCGACTTTCTCGCAAGGCTCAATCGCCGGCACCTGGCCCAGCGTCGTGCCGATGATGAACTCGAGGCCCGCATCGCCTCCTACGAACTCGCCTACCGGATGCAATCGCATGCACCCGAGGCGGTCGACATTTCCCAGGAAACCGCGGCCACCCGCACGCTCTACGGGTTGGACGACAAGACCACTGCCCCCTTCGGGAGGAATTGCCTGCTGGCCCGGCGGCTCGTCGAACGAGGTGTCCGCTTCATCCAGCTCTATTCCGGTTCGGGCAGCAAGTGGGACGCTCACTCAAAAATCGAACAGAATCACACCGCCCGTTGCCGTGAAACCGACCTCCCCATCGCCGGGTTGCTCGCCGATCTCCAGCAACGGGGACTGTTGGAAGAAACACTGGTCGTCTGGGGCGGAGAATTCGGTCGGACACCCATGTCGGAAAAGGGCGACGGAAGAGACCACAACCCCTACGGCTTCACGATGTGGATGGCCGGAGGCGGCGTGCGGGGAGGGACAGTCGTCGGGACCACCGACGAATTCGGCATGCACGCCGTCGAGTCACCCGCACACGTTCACGACCTGCACGCCACCATCCTGCATGCCATCGGGCTGGACCACCAGAAACTGGTGTACCACCTCCAGGGACGGCCTGAACGAGCGACACTCAACGAGGGCCAGTTGATCACCGGGGTGATGCAATAAGACCGCGTGCCGGTCAATGCCTGAGCAGAAACTCGTTCGAGTTGATCAAGGCGTGCTGGATGTCCCGCAGTGCCTCGGTCCGGTCCGGAATACTCGCCACGTGAGCCAGGGCCAGCTTTTGCTCGTCGGACGAGGGACGGCGTGACAGCGTTGCCAGGTACAACGTCTCGATGATGGCGGAGGTCGACTTTCCTTCCGCCAGCAGTCGTCCCAGGCGACTCGAATCCGTATCAAACCGGGCCAGGATCCCCTCGTTGTTCATCAGGTGCACGATCTGGTTGAGCGTCGGATCGGTCTCTCGAGCACAGTCGCAGCGAACATCGCGGACCGGCTTGGTGAACGCCTTGAGGAAGTTGTGGTCAACAGCCCCCTCGGCCAACTGGGTCGCCCGGGTCCCCAGCGGGTACCCGGTGAATTTCTCGGGAACACCGGTCGCCTGGGAAATCGCATCCAGAATCTGCTCGGCTGCCAGCATCTTGACGACCGACGACGTGACATAACGGGCTGGATCAGCCGAGTGTCGCGATTGCACCACCGGCCGCGCTCCGAGACGGTAGGCCTGCGAGGTGACAATCGAGCGGATCACCGGCTTGAAACGATAATCGGCCGCGACGAATTGCCGGGCCAGTTCATCCAGCAACTCGGCGTTGGACGGCGGGTTGCTGTCGCGAAAATCATCGACCGGTTCGACAATTCCCAGGCCAAATATGTGGGCCCAGATGCGGTTGACCGTCGAGCGGGCAAACCAGCGGTTCTCGCCACGCACCAGCCAGTCTGCCAGTTGAGGCCGGACATCCAGACCGACCGCCACGTCACTGGCTACCGTGCCGAAGGCCGTCGGTTTCATCACCTGGCCGGTCTCGGCATGCTTCACATCGCCACTGCGGCCGACAAAAACGATCTCACGGTCGAGACCAAAAACCCGGCCCTTGAGTTTCACGCGGGCAAAGTAAGCCGCCAGGCCGTAGTAATCGTCCTGGGTGATCGCCTCGTAAGGATGATTGTGGCACTTGGCACACTGGATACGAACTCCCAGGAAAAGCTGCGCCGTGCTTTCGGCGGCGTCCTCGGGAGTCCGCGCGATCCGGAAAAAACTCGCCGTCGGATTCTCAAGCGTGTTGCCGCGGCTGGTGAGAATCTGTCGAGCCAACTCGCCAAAAGATCGGTCCTCGGCAAAGAACCTCACCAGGAAACGGTGCAACTTGTGCACGCCACGCTCGGTGATCGACTCGCGATTGCCACGCATCACATCCAGCCACTTCATGGCCCAGAACTCGGCGAACTCCGGACGCTTCAACAGGCCGTCCACCAGTTTCACGTGCTTCGCGGGATCCCTGGAATCCAGGTACGCCCGGGCCGCTTCCGGGGAAGGCAACGTGCCCAGCAGGTCGAGATGAACTCGACGCAGGAAGGTTCCCTCGGGAGCTGATGACGAAGCCTTCAACTGCAACTGCCGTTGCTTGGCAAACACCAGGCGATCGATCGAGTTCTCCTCGGCACGCTGCTGGGCCACGAAGTCCGAATCGGCACGCACGTAGGTCAGTCGAACGCTGACCATCTGCTTGAGATACCTCACCAGCACCGCCACTTCAGCGGTTCCGTGAAACTCGACCAGCCCGTTGTCGCTGACCGAGGAGGCATCAATGTCGCTGGTCGTGAAGACCGCCAGGTGCGTCACATCGCGGATCGAGCCATCGGCAAAATGCGCCCGGGCGACCAACTGCAACTGCGGACTGGTGGTGTGCAACGTTTGTTGCCCGGGCAGAATCTCCAGCTTGACGACCCCCTCGGACGACTCGTTGACACGGGTCCCTTCGAAGATCCACTGCCTGAGCACCCCAAAGGCGGGCTCGGTACCGCGGAACCGGCGGCCACCAACATGAGGCACCCGATTGGCGGCCTTGGCCAGGATCAGGCTGGCATCGGGATTCTGCGGACTCGTGCGGCGGCCAAAAATCTCGCGGGTCAATGTCACACGATCCAGTTCAGGCTTGTAGCCACGCAGGCTGAGCCGGAAGCCGTTCTTTCCCTGCGGGGAACCGTGACAGGCCCCCTGGTTGCAACCGCCTCGTGAAAGCGCGGCAATCACCTCGGTGTGAAAATCCACCGGGTCTGGCGTCTGAAAGCCCGTCACGGCAACCGCGACCGCCTGCGACTTTCCGCCGTAGGAGATTGTCACCCGGGTCTGGCCGTCGGCAACCGGTGCCAAACGCCCCTGGTCGGTCACCGTCACAACCTGGGGATTCTCGACGTTGTAACTGGCCACTCGCGAGAGATCCGAGACACGGCCACCTTCGTACCGCCCCAGCACCGACAACCGGGCCAACGCCCGACGACCGGCCAAGTTGACCGTCGCCGGCAAGACCTGGATCGATCCCGGCACCGCCGGTTTGGAATCCGGGGCCTCGGCCATGATCCCGGGCGCCAGCCCCAGCAGGGCCAGCACCAGGCCACACGCGTGTCGCGGTCGAAATCTCACGGTCGTCTCCAACATCTGGCTGCTCATTCCTGGCTGGTTATTTCGCTGCGGTCACTTCAACCTCGATCGGCGCGCCGCCGGCCGATTCCTGGAACCGCTCGACCCGGGCAATTCCCGAGAGCGACACCTTGTAGTTGCCCGGTTTCATATCCGACGCCACCTTCACCTCGATCTCGATCTCATCGGCCCCCTTGGGCACCACGACCGAACCGGGCAATTCAAGCCCCTTGACCTGGCCGAGCGAGAGCATCACCGGGCCATCGAAGGGAGCCAGTCGGTTGGGACGCAACGCGACCCGCACCGACGAACCGGCCGCCACGCTGACCTTCTTCTGGGCCGGAACAGGACTGCAGGCGACCACGATATCCAGGTCGAAGGTCCGGGTCAGTGACAGTTCACGGCCCTGGTAGCTGGTCGTCCCGGTCAGGACCACTCTCTGGCGATGGGTCAGGCAGTTGACATACGACTGCAGTGTCCCGGCGATGGCCGAGTTCTCGACGGTTGCCTCGCCAATACGCAGCCGGACACGGGGTTTGCGGAGCTGGTTCTGGTCGAGCTCTCCGCCCCGTGCCACAAACCGAATCGGGTTTTCGAAGCCGGCAATCCGGGTCGTCTTCACCTGGATCTCGGCCGTCTGGTACCTCGGCAAGGTGACCAGTGGGCTGGCCAGTTCGAAGTCAAACGGCGAGGTGGGCAGAACCAGCACGGCAATTCGTTCCGTCAGCGTCGGCGGCAAACGCCGCTGGTCCTCGCGGAGTTCGAACGGTTCGCCGTGTGGCCCCCGTCCGGTCGGGCGGCGGTCGATCAGCGGCCGGGTGGCCGCCAGGGCGGTGATCTTCGAATTGGTCTTCGAGACCGCCTCGACCTGTACGGTGTAGATGCCCGGCGCGGTCGACGCATCGCACAACAGGTAGTTGTCGATCTCGCGGGTCCCCTGCTTCACCTCGTTGATCTTCATCGTGATTCCCGGCGGAGCCCCCTTCAGCCGGAAGGTCACGTCACCCGCCAGGGCCACCTGGTTGAGCGAAAGCGGCAGAGGCTGGCGGGTGGCCTGGGGCAGAGCCACCCGGGTGATTCCCGAGGAGAGCGTGAGGCCTGGAGCCCGGGGAGCAAAACGAATCGCGTAGGCAAATTCGGGACCGCCCCAGTTGACCAGTTCCCGCACCACCAGCGTGTGCTCGCCATCCATCGCCGGCGAGACATTCATCCGGGCCTCGTCCAGGCCCGAGTCATCAGCCCGGGTCACTTCCTTCCCCTTGGGGTCCAGCAGGATCAGCTCGATGTCTGCCGGAGAACCGATCGTGTGTGATTCCACCTCCACCTGGTACAGCTGTCCCTTTTTCAAAACCACCCGGAAATGGTCCACGTCGCCGGGCTTGCCAATCACCCCGTGCAGTGCCCCGGGAATCTTGGCCACGCTGGCCCGGGTCACATCGTCGTTGGGCTCGCTCTCGACGACCGATGCCAACGAGCTGATCCGCAGGGGAAGCCAGGCCGAGAGTTCATCACCGGGCCGCTTCAGCGCAAACATCATTCGCCCATTGATCACACCCGCTGGAATCACTTTTCCGGATTCCGGATGAGGCAACTTGCCCAACTGCGGAAACGTCAGGGTGGTGGCCTGTCCGGCCGGCACGGTTGCCGGCACCGCAACGCGGGCCGGTGCAAATCGACCCATTCTCAACACATAGCCCCAGTGTCCAGAACCGCGGAATCGCGAATCACGAACCTCAACGGTGTACCGCCCGGCCCGGGCAAACTTGTGAGCAAACCGAAGATCGAAGAACAAACCGACGTCGTTGTCTTTCTGGACCACCACCTGGCCCTCCGCGTCACGGACGGTGACCAGTGGATCAAGCCCCTTGCCCAGCCGGCTGCCAATGACCTCGAAGGTCACTTCCTGGCCGGTCGCGGCAACGAAGGCAAACAGGTCTACGTCCTCCTTCAGGTTCGATCCAGAAATCGCCACCGGCAACTCGACCACTTGTGGTGCCTGCATGGGCGAAAC
>Ga0114932_10003858_pt1 | contig 14383 bp, 15 predicted proteins | sample 2SBtaG_2_FD_87286 | JGI IMG/M metagenome (GOLD analysis project Ga0114932, IMG submission 87286) | Deep subsurface microbial communities from Kolumbo volcano to uncover new lineages of life (NeLLi) - 2SBTROV12_ACTIVE470 metaG | ecosystem: Environmental > Aquatic > Marine > Volcanic ...
AATCTAGAACCTATGAGAGGTAGTTTATTATGAGTATTGTTATGGACCTCTCTATATTCGGGTATTTAGCAGCAATATGTACAGCTATATCTTTTTTACCTCAAGCTATTAAAACAGTAAAAACAAAAAATACGGATGGGCTTTCTCTAATTACTTACGTCTTTCTGTTCTTTGGCTCTCTTTTTTGGTTTATCTACGGAATTTATAGCAAAGATGTTCCACTAGTTGCAACAAATACTCTAACAACTGGGTTCACATTTTTAATTGTCTTTATTATTTTAAAAAATAGAAATTAGTAACTAATTTATTTATTTCCTTGTTGAAGTTTATAAGGATTTGGTGATGGAGGGCATCCGGGAGGACAATAAGGTTGGATGTCTCTAGACTCTCCAGGGATTAAAGCAGGAGTCCCCTCAGGTACAAAAGCTACTGACCATCCCCATTCTTCAGGGTCTTCAATAATTAGTGTTGTATTTTTATTAAAACCAAAACTTTGATAATACTGGAATTGATGACCCTGGCCTGGCCTTTTATCCATAAATTTAGATTCTCTTTCTTCTCCGTTGTCTTGTTTAAAAATAAACTTCATTGTTACAGGTGAACCATTTGTTAAAACAACAAAGTCTACTTTTTCGTTTCTAGAAAATGTCATATCAAGTTCTGCGTCACCTTTTCCATGTGAATTAAATATATAGGTATCCGTTTGAAAACCTAGCTTCGTTGAGTCTATAACCTTGTCTGAATCTAGGTTTGCATCTCTTTCATCTCCATAATAAACAGCATCTAAATACTCTCCTCCAAACATATGTTCTTCTGGTCCAATCATCCAGCCAATTAGATTAGGTAATCCTCTTCCTCTTGACCAATCGTTTCCATAGCTCGTGCTTTCCCACCCTTCTGTTGGGTTTCTTGAAAGGTTTGAGAATTCGTCAATAATTTCAGAAGTAAACATTGAGGGTACTTTCTCTTGCTCTTCTTGAGGTCCCATCTTCTCCATGATTGCAAAAGCAATATGGCTAGAGCCCTGCATGGATCCAACCATTTCATCAAATGTCGGAACGTACATATATCCTAAAATGTCGCCTTTTTTAACCGATTGTCCGTCTTTTACAAGTAAGTAATCAGCAAAAAAATTCCTATCTTCTTTGATTACGTAGCCTTCCATTTGGTATAAAAAACTAACAATATTTCCATTGTTTTGTGCAAATTGAAGTTTAAATAAATATGCAGAATGCCACCATGGTGGATCTGAATCGGAATGATCGACTACATTGTATAGAGAAAAATTTCCCTGGGCCATCTGAATAACTCCGTCTGCAACTGCATAGATAGGTGGATAGTCAGATGGTTTAGTAGCATTTACCCACCTTGGATCAGAATTTGAAAAATAGACTTGTAAATCATTGTGAGGTTTTGGAGATCTCGAACCAACATAAGGATGAGCAGCAACTATGTCCTCAAAATCAACAATGAATCTATCACTTTTATTCTCTATGAACTCTTTCACATCAGGCAGATTGTATAGATTTATTGATTCCTGTTTTTCATTACTGTTTGCGTTACTCTCTTCAGCTGATTGAGCTGTATTTTGATTATTTTCTTCTGTTTGACTATTTTCTTGACTTTGTTGTTCTATTCTTTCACTGTTTTCCGCAGTTTCAGTTGTGCTAGTAGTTGACTCTGAGCTGCCAGAGCAATATGTAAATAAAAGTAATGAGAATAGTAAAATTACTTTTTTCATTTTTGTTTTTTTAAATCTAAATATTCTTTGAAACCTTCTAAGTCTTCTACAATGTTTTTTCCATACTCAAATAAACCCCAAACAAAATTATTAATGGGTTTTATTGTTCTGGCTGATATCCCTACTAATTCCTTACCTGCTCCATATGCGTAACCAATTTCTGCTGCTGTTCCTGAGTCAACATCTCTTCCTGTTAATAAAGCGACAACTAAATCTGCTGGAGCTAAATATTCCATGTCTACATCAAAAACTTTTGACTTCTTTTCGAAAGTAAATTCGCCAGTAACAAGTCCTGCGTCTCTATGAGGTAAGAAGGTTTCATATGAGTAGTTTTCTAATATTTCTGCTATCTCTTCTAAATAGCTTCGCTCATGATCATCAAATAATGGACCTGCTATATATACTTTTTTCATACTCATACTCTATTCAATAATTCTTTAATTTGCTCAAGACCTTTGTATTTTAAAACATTATCAGTCATTGAATTAATACTTTCTAAGATCCTCTTATCCCAAACTTGAGAGAGGGGTAAAACATCAACTTTGATAAAAAATAAACTGGTATGGTCATCAACTGGAGCTGTTGTTTGTGTCTCAACTCTAAAATATAGTTTTTCAAACGTTGATAATTCTGGTTTTTCATAATCTGGAAAATTACTAAGTTGTTTGCTTGTTGTAATTGTCCAGACCCACCTTTTTATGCTTTGTTTTGTCATATAGTCTGTAAGCTTGTCACTTGCTTTAATTAATTGTTCACTGTCAGCAATTGGATCGTGAATATCCGATAAATTCTTCCCCAACTTTTCTTTTGGTACCCAGCCACTAGGAAAACAAACAGATACTATCTCCATTTTTCCTTTATACATAAGAGCAAAATCTTCTTCAAATTTTGTTGTTAGTTCTCTTAAAGATAGATTGTTATCTAAATTGCAAAAATTTATAAATTTTTCAATTAAATTTTCTTTTTTAGATATTTCTGTTTCTCCTAATAATTTTCCACCAAGCAGGTCCATCTGTCTTTGTTTTTCGTCCAAATATTTTTTATTCGGATTTTGGGTAAAAGCTGATCCTTCAAGCCTTATCATTGAGGGGTTATTTGTAAAAGGAGTTTTAACATAATCAATATTCATTAATATTAATTTAATAGAGAAAAGAGAAAAATTGGGAAATACTGAAGTTTTGTTACTGCACGGTTTATTTGAACATAAGGGAAGACATAAAATAAATGCTGATTGGTTTGATAATTTAGGAATGAAATCACATTTAATTGATTTACCTGGACATGGAGCTAGTTCAAAAAAGAAAGGCGATATAGATTCTTGGGAAGATAATGACAACGCTGTAATAAATGGTTTTAAAAATATTCAGACTGCTGGGAAAAAAATACTTTTTGGTCATTCTTACGGTGGTCTCATTGCTACAAATGCAGTATTAAAAGAAATAGTAAAGCCTGACTACTTAATACTTACGGCACCACTATTTGAAGATAATTATCCAAAATTTATTAGAAACCTTTCTGGACCATTAGCAAAAATTGCACCGAATTTGAGATCGTTTTCTCCCGTGACAAAAAAGAACATCTCTACAGATATAAGTGTTGGTGAAGATTATTTTAAAGACCCTTTAGTATTCCGAAGTCTTACCTTCAGATTGGGATATGCAATTACTCAAGTTCAAGACTTTGTAAATGAAAATGTAGGAAATTTAAATATACCTACCATTGTTCTTCATGGAAAAGGAGATACAATAGTTCCTATTTCTGGTTGTAAAAATATTTCTAAATTAGAAAATGTAACATTTGTCGAAATCGACAATTCAAAACACGAAATTTTAAACCAGGACACTCGACCTTTTGTTCTAAGTGAAATTCACCAATGGTTAAAAGAGAATAAAATAATTTAGCAAATAACCAATGTCAATATATTCTCTTGAGATTTACAGGAAACCAATAGAAGCAATTATTTCCGGTACAAAAAAAGTTGAAATAAGAACTAACAATAGTTATGAAAATATTGACTATACAAAATTAGAACCTGGTGACATTATTAAATTTCAAATAATTAATGGGCCACCTTTTGTAGGCCTTGAAATAGTCGAAAAAGATGACGTAAGTATTGAGGTTCTTAAAGTGATAAATTATAAGAACCCTGAAGATCTTTTAAAAAAAGAAGGGCTTGAAGTGCTCTCAGGAATCGTTACTTCTCTTGAAGAAGGTGTTCAGATCCTTTACAGTTTTGAAGAATATAAAGAGATGATTCCTATTCATGGTATTTTTGCAATACATTTCAATTTAATAAATTGAGCTTTCTGCAAAGGGCTTGCAATAAGACTTAACTATTTTATAATCTAGTTATGCATGTACCTGATGGATTTATAAATGCACCAGTTTCAATTGGAACAGGAGTCATTAGTTTTGCTACTCTGTGGGCTTATGTTAGAAGCGCTAAAAGTTTGGTAGCCGATAAATTAATAGCATTAACAGGGATGATGTCTGCTTTAATCTTTGTTCTACAGATGATTAACTTTCCAATAGCTGCAGGCACTAGTGGGCATTTACTTGGAGGAGCATTAGCTGTTATTGTGCTCGGTCCTAACCTTGGAATTATTTGCATATCAATTGTTGTTGTTATCCAATCATTACTGTTTGCTGATGGCGGATTAAGTGCTTTGGGGATAAATGTTCTAAATATGGCAATCATAACTTCGCTTGTTGGGTGGCTAACAATTTCTTCTTGGAAAAAATTATTTGGAGAAGCTAATATTTCAATAATTTCAGGATCCATTGTGGCAGGTATTTTATCTGTTGTATTTTCATCAATTGCTTTTGTATTTGAGTATGCACTTGGTGGAACCGTCTCTGTCCCATTGGGTAGTGTATTAATTGCAATGGTGTCATCTCATCTTCTAATCGGTTTAGGAGAAGGGGTTATAACAGCACTAATAGTTTCTTTATTATTAAGAGTGAGATCTGACTTAATTTATATAAAAACTAATAATGATAAAAAAAATAGTAAATCTTCTTTTTATGGGCTATTTATATTTTTACTACTTTCCCTAACTCTAATTACACCTTATGCTTCTTCGTCTCCTGATGGACTAGAGTCAGTTGCTGGTGATTTCGGATTCTCTGAAGATAGCGGAATAGTTTTATTATTAGATGACTATGGCATATCGGGACTAAACAATAACTTTCTTTCAACAGCTCTGAGTGCTGTACTTGGAGTGGTTGTTGTAATTGGTGTAAGTAATATAGTTTTGAAATATCGAAAAAAGGTATAAAAAGTGGGAAAAAAAATTTAATTTTTTTTTGATTTCAAGAATATTTGTCTATATCTTTAAAGTAACTTTTTGTGAAGAAAATCTTTATAGAGGATCATTACAAGAAGGGTTAGAGATAACCCTTGAAGCAAGTTAATTCAGGAAACTGAATAAGCGGAGTATTCAAGGGTTTTCTCATTTCTTAGCTTTTTTTAAAGTTACTTTTTGTTTAACTGAACTTTATTAAGTATTTAATTCATGAAAGCAAAATGAATTTTAGTAATAAAACAAATACTTGCTCCCTTTATTTGTTGGTATACAAAAATCCCTAGGAACTTTATATCTTAGGGTGTTCAATTTAACAAATTTAGCTAATATTTTATACGATGGTGAATCAAACAAAATTTCAAGTCTTAGAAAATAAATGTACTTCGTGTGTTAAGTGTTCGTTATCAACTACAAGACAAAATGTAGTATTTGGAAGAGGAAACCCTGATGCAGAATTATTTATAATTGGTGAAGGTCCTGGGCAACAAGAAGATGAACAGGGTCTAGCGTTTGTTGGGCGAGCCGGAAAAATGTTAGATGCTGCATTTTCTGCTGTTGGACTTGATACAAATAAAGATTGCTATGTTTCTAATATTGTAAAATGTAGGCCGCCAAACAACAGAAAGCCTAGCACTACTGAGATAGAGGCTTGCATGCCATGGTTAAATGAACAGGTTAATTTACTAAAACCTAAAATTATTATTCTTGCTGGATCAACTGCTGTTCAGTCATTTTTAGGAATTAATGAACCAATATCAAAAATAAGAGGTCAATGGATTGAGAAAGATAATATTAAATACATGCCTATATTCCATCCTTCTTACTTACTAAGAAACCCTTCAAAAAATAAAGGTAAACCTAAGTGGCTAACTTGGCAGGATTTGAAAAAAGTTAAAAAAGAGTTAAATTCAATTTAATTAATTTGAAAACTCTTCTCGTGTGCTTATAACTAGTGATATAAATATAAATATTCCAGAGATAACAATATTTACATTAAAAACTTCGTTAAGAAAAATTACACCAGCTGTCACCCCAACGACTGGCACTAAATAATCTACAGTCGCAACTAACAATGCACTTACTCTTTGAATTAACCAGGTAAACGACATGAAGGCTCCAAGGTTAAATACAACTAGTGTTGCTAATCTTAATTGTTGACTCGGTTCAAGGCTCTCTATTCCAACACCTGAAATAAAAAATGCAGCCCAAGAAAGTATTAAAACTAAAGGATATTGATATGTTAACCAGCTACTGACTTTGTAATTTGGAGCATATTTTCTATTTAATACAGTTGCAAAAGCTATTCCTTGGACCCCTATAAATGCTAATGACCCACCTAAAAATATATTTCCTTGATCTAGTAAGCCAGTTTCTCTTGATATAAAAAGATAAGCAATTCCTGAGAAACCTGTTCCTATAGCGATGTATTTAGAGATTGAAACCTTTTCCTCTTTAAGTAATATTTTTAACCACATAACTGTAAATACTGGAGCTGAACTAATCATTAAAGTTACTAAACCAGAAGAAATGTATTGGAGAGAAAAAACAAAAGACCAACCAACCAAGAATATAGATGAAAAACTTGTTAATGAGGCCTCTTTTAATAGTTGTTTGTTAAATTTTTCTCTATTAAAAATAAAATAATAAGTAAATAATAAAGATCCGATGATAGTAACTCTTGTTGTTACAAGAAATATTTCGTTGACGCCTTCAATTAATAAACTTCTTGCAATAACATTGCTAGATCCCCACATGAAACCTGCCGCAAATAAACAAATAACCGTTGCAAAAATTGATGGTTTCTCTAGTTTTTTATTCTCTCTTTTAACCATTTTGCTAGCTTAACATTTATGAAAACTATCTAATAAGAAGTATGATTATAGGTAGTATAAAAATGCGGGAGCAAAGGCTGAGAGGGTTAAAAACCGACCGTAAGAACCTGTTGGGTAATTCCAACGAAGGGAATCAGTTCTTTGATCCCAGTATTTTAAGGGAGAATTATAAATGAATTCAGTTATAGCTTATGTAATAATTTTGCTAATACTACTTCTGGTCTACTTTAGAACTACAAAAATTAAATCTTCTACAGAAGAATATTTTGTATTGAATAAAACAGAAAATGTATTTGGAGTTTCTTTAAGCTTTTATGCAAGCGGAATGGGCTTATGGATTCTTACAGCTCCTGCTGAAGTTGCTTGGTGGGGTTTAGGTTATGACGTTATTGGTTATGCTATATCAGCTGCAACACCTTTTTTACTTTTATATTTTCTAGGTCCAAAAATTGCAAATTTAGTACCGGGCGGAGCAACCTTACCTCAGTTCATAAATATCAGGTATGGAAGAAAAGCTCAAATAGTAGTCTCATTAGTTGCAATAATTTACATGAGTGCTTTTTTGGTTGCAGAGTTTGCTTCTATAAATTTTCTTTTTCCATCAATCGCCGATGTTTCTGGTTTAAGAATCATGATTCTTGTAGGTGTCTTTACTTATGCTTATCTAAAAAAATCTGGATTTAAGGCATCTTATATAACCGATAAGTTTCAAGGCATTGGAATAATTTTATTGTTAATAGTTTTATTTAGTATTTGGTTTAATCAGAACTCTTTCAGTGAAATAGTGAATTACTCAAAATTAGGAGGGCTAGGAACTTTTGAAACATTCAGTTTAAAATCTGCACTTGCAGTTATATTAGCTGTTACAGCTGCAGAAATATTCTCCCAAGGGTACTGGCAGAGAACTTTCTCTGCAAAAAATGAAAAGACAATCAAAAAAGCATCTGTCATTTCAGCGATTGGTGCATTTTTAACTATTTTACTTATTGGTGTAGCTGGTGATGTTGGAGCAGGTAAGGGTCTTGAAAGCCCGACTCTTAGTTTTATTGGTCAACTTGACTTAAATTTATTCTCTTCAGTATTATTAGTCTCTCTTTGTACGCTATTAGTTGCTTCAAGTATAGATACTCTAGAAAATGCTATCTCATCAACAATCTCTTTAGACCTTATTGGGAAAGGTGCAAAAGAAGCACAGTACATAACATTAGCAATTATTCATTTTGCAATATTTGCAGCAATATATGTTACAAATATATTTTCCGTTTTTCTTGTTGCAGACCTTCTTGCAACATGTTTGGTATTCCCTGCGTTTTATAAATTAAAAAGTAAATCTAAAGATCATTTCCTCTTGGTTCCTTTTGTTTTTTCTTTGTTATCTGTATTTATTTATAGATATGTATTTATTGATTTAACAAATAATCCTGGGGGTATCTTTATTCCAACTGATCTTTACGGTTTAGCTGACTTAAATACTTTTCTTGTTGGGTTCTTAACTTCTATAGTCCTCACGCTTGCATACGATAAAATTTCAAAATAAACTTGTTTTATAGGTTTTAGGGGGGTTTTTGAAACCGAATAATTTAATAGATTATAGAAAAATATCAAACATTACATCTAATGATAAAAATATAGTCGCACAAAGTACAAAAATGGACTTTGATGAAAATACCTATAAAAATGAGCTCTGGAGATATTCAAAAAATACATGGAAAAAATTTAAAGGTTCTAAGGCAAATAATTTTTCTATGCCGCAATACTCAAACAATAAAAAAGTAATTTCCTATATAAAATCAACAAAAAAAAGTAAGAAAATAACTATGTCTTCTCTCTGTATTCAGAGTGGAAATTCAATAACAACTGTATTTGAGACAGAAGATACCATTCAGAATTATTATTGGGCATCTAAAGATAACTTTATTTACATAGTTACTAAAGAGTGGGACAAGTCTTTTAAAAGTATCGATGATAAAGAGATGGAGCCTTTGTATCTTGAAAATATACCTTACAGATTTGATACTCGTGGAATAATTTTTAACAAGAGAAACCACATTTATAAAGTAAACGTTTCAAATCAAAAGAGTTCAAAAATTATTGATGGGGACAAAGAAGGGTTTATATCTATTGGGTCAATTGTTGAAAAGGAAAGTTCGCTTTATTTTACAGCAAGCTCTTACAACGAATCAGGTTCAATGCTTGATGAAAAAATTATAAAAAAAACTGGCAACAAACTGGTAACCATCCATACCGAAGGAATGTGGGGAAAATTATTTATTTTTAATAATGAGCTTCATGGAATTGGATTAAATAAAAGATTTGAGTGGCCAACGAATATAAGCATTCACCAGATAAAAGATACGGGTAAAACAAGTGTGCTTTATCAAGATCTTGATAGACCAATAACAAATGTTAAATGTATAGACTCTTTTATGTATATTTTGTATGAAGATTCTGGGAAACAGCTTCTTGGAAAAGGTGATGGTAAAAATATTGAAATATTAATTGATGACCAACTGACTATCTCTGATTTTGAAATAAGTTCTGATAGAGTTGCGGTAATTGCGAATACTTTTTCAAAACAAGATGAAATATATGAACTAAAAGATGGAAAAATAGAAGATTGGGAGAATACACCCTCTAAAGCAAATTCAAGCTTTCATAGAAAAACTAATTCATATGAGTGCGTTTATAAAAGAATAGACACAGGCAAGTCAAAAATTGACGCTTGGGGTATTTTTGTTGGTAAAAATAACCCTACATTACTAAGCATTCATGGGGGTCCGGCAGCTCAATATGGATTTAACTATTTTGATGAATTCCAAACCTACGCTGAAGCTGGGTTCAATGTAGTTGCATGTAACCCTAGAGGGTCTTCAGGTCGTGGTCATAAGTTTTTAAGAGATGTTTGTGGAAACAAATGGGGAGTAAATGATACTCATGATGTGGTTACTACATTTAAAGAAATGGTAAAAGAATTGAAAATCTCTAATAAAAATTACGGAATTATGGGAGGATCTTACGGTGGCTTTATGACTGCTTGGGTCATTAGTCATTATCCAAAAATGTTTAAGTCTTCAGTTGTAGAAAGAGCCCTTTTAAATTGGGAAACAATGGTTGGAACTTCAGATATTGGAATAACTTTTCCAGAAATGTACTTATTAGAAGAATTCGATAAAAATATAAATCTATATAGAAAAAAAAGTCCTATTACTTACGCAAATAATATAATTGCTCCAACGTTAATAATTCATTCTGAAAATGATTATCGGTGTCCTATTGAACAAGGTGAACAACTTTTTTCTAATCTTAAAAGAAGAGGGGTTGAGTCAGCAATGATGAGATTTCCTGCAGAGAGCCATGAACTTTCAAGATCAGGGCAGCCTGTTCATAGAAAGCAAAGATTTGAAGCAATAATTAATTGGCATAAAAAACATCTAACCTAGAAATCTTTTTAACCTCATTCTTTTTTAACTAAAGTAATATCGAAGTATCTATGAATTCAGAAATTATTAAGCCAACAAATGGCGGAGAACTAAGAGAACTTGCACGAAAAAGTCCAGAGGATGCACTTTTCTTTCTAAAGAAAAATTTAAATATTTGGAATGAAATAGCAATAGCAGACCCTTTTGACTCTGCTGACACTTTAGAAGAGTTTGAACCAAGTGATGCAAGTCAGTTAATCGAGGATCTTGGTATTGACGTGTCCATTAAAATATTTGAATCGCTAAGGCCTAGAGCAATTATAGAAATTGTAGAGAATCTCAAAGAAACAACTGTTGAAAAAATCTTTAGAGAGATGGATACAGAGGATGTTGTAGATGTTTTTGAAAGAAGCACTGTTGATGAAGCTGAAGATTTACTCGATATATTAGACAAATCAACTAAGTTGGATATAAATCGCAGACTTGCTTATCCAAAGGATTCTGTTGGAAGACTTATGTCTGAAGAGGTTGCAAAAATCTCAATTGGTTTAACAATAAAAGAAGCTCTTGTCGAATTAAAATCTCTTCATGAAAATGTTGAGGATTTATTATATGTTTATTCAGTAGATGATGAAAATAGGTTGTCTGGTGTGGTTTCATTTAGAGAAATTGTCTTTGCAGATGAAGATGAAACTATTGATAATGTTATGATTCAAAATCCAATTTTTATTAATCCATCATTAGACCAAGAGGAGGCAGCAAGACTAATAAAGCAATATGAGTTGCTTGCTCTTCCTGTGGTTGATAAAAATAATAAACTAATTGGCCAAACAACAGTAAGTAGTGCTTTAGATATTATTGAATCTGAGATAGGAGAAGACTTTTCTCAATCTTTTGGTGCAGGAGCTGAAGAAACAATTTTTACACCCCTACAAAAATCAATTCAACTAAGGCTTCCGTGGATAGCTGTTAATTTGCTTCTTGCTTTTACTGTCTCTGTCTTAATTTCACAATTTGAGGAAGCTATAGCTAGAGATGCTTTACTTGCAGCATTGATGCCAGTGGTTGCTTTGGTTGGGGGTAACTCTGGTGCTCAATCATTAGCAATAGTTATTAGGGCTTTGGCAAGAAATGATGTATCAGATGCAAGAGTAGCTGAAGTTATTGGTAAACAATCTTTAATTGGTTCTATAAATGGTTTAATTATAGGAATTGTATCTTTTGCGATTTTAAATATTGTTGGTCTTTCTGCTTATGCTTTGTCACTAAGCATTGCTGTTTTTGGAAATATTTTGATTGGTAATCTTTTTGGAGCTTCTATTCCTTTAATTCTTAAAAAATTAAAATTCGATCCAGCCTTAGCTTCAAATATATTTTTGACTTTAATTACTGATATCGTAGGTTTCGCAGGTTTTTTAGGAATTGCTTTTTTATTAATTTAATTTTTATCTATATCTCTGTATATAAGCCTTGTTCCTCTTTTGTTAAAAAAGTAAGCAAAAATCCACTCTATAGCTACAAGTATCTTTGATCTGTAACCGATTAAATAAACTAAGTGAATTAAACTCCAGAAAAGCCATGCAGTAAAACCTGCCAATTCAAAATTTCCTACAACTCCTATTGCTTTAAATCTTCCTATTGTGGCCATCGTTCCTTTATCAGAATATTTAAATGGTTTTCTATTTTCTTTTTCAATATTTTTTTTAATATTATGAGCAACATATCGTCCTTGTTGAATAGCAACAGGTGCTATTCCCGGTAATGATTCTCCACTTGCTGTTATAAAGTTTGCTGCATCACCAATAACATAGACTTCGTTATCTTCTTTTATAGAACAATCCCGGTTTACTAAAGCTCTTCCTTCATTATCTGTTTCTGTGTCTAGATGTTTTATTAGCGGACTTGCCTCATTCCCTGCTGCCCAAATAATATTGTCAGCATCAATAACCTGTTTGTTAGTAGTAACCTTCATTTCTTCGATATTTTCTACTCTCTCTTTTGTCATTACCTTTACTCCTAAATCAATAAGGTATTTATAAGACTTTTTAGCAAGATTCTCACTATAGGATGGGAGTATTCTGTCTCCTGCTTCAAGTAAATATATATTGGCATCTTTACTGCTAAAATTTCTAAATTCTTTAGTCATGTTTTTATAAGCAATTTCTGCAATTGAACCTGCTAATTCAACTCCTGTTGGTCCCCCTCCAACAATTACAAAATTAAGGTATTTTTTTCTTATTCTTTCATCTTTTTCATTTTCAGCTTTTTCAAAAGCTTTTAGTATTTTTTCTCTTATATCCAGGGCATCATTTATAACTTTTAACCCCTTAGCGAATTTGGACCATTCGTTTTTTCCAAAAAATGAATAGCTGGAACCAGCACTCACTATTAACTTGTCATAATTAATAACTTCGGCATTGTCTAAAGTGACTTCTTTCTTTTCTTTATTAATTTCTTTTACTTCTGAAAGAATTGTTTTTACATTTTTATCATTCTTGAATAAGTTTCTAAGGGGTACTGTTATATCTGCTGGTGAAAGTACTGCTGTTGCTACTTGATAAAGAAGTGGTTGAAATAAATGATGATTAGTTTTGTCAATTAATATGAACTCGTTTTTGCTCTTTCGAGCTTTTTGAAGAAAGCTTAGTCCTCCAAAGCCTCCTCCGATTACTATAATTTTTGCCATTTAATTAAATTATAATCTTGAAAAAATAATCTTTAGTGGTCTCTAGATCTTGATGATTTTGTCATTGTTTTTTCTAGTTTTCCGTTTTTAAATGTAAACGATTCAATACCATCAACTAAGTGTTTTCCCTGTTGAGACTTTTGAGAAATAACCTGTAAAACCATTCCTTCAAATGGAGAAATTAACGTTATTGAATGTTGTTTAAAATGCTTAGATGACTGATCCCTTCTTATAACATCACTAATCATATGTTGAGATTCCCATGACCAATCGTCGTCAGCAACAACAAATTTACAAATATGTCTTGTTTGAGATTTATCAATCCTTGCTCCTGGGCAAACTATAAGAGATCCTTCCACCCATGGATTTAAGCCCACAGCGTCAATTTTTGGGAATCCGACGTTAAAAGCTGAATCAATAATTTCATCCACATCCCCTTTTTCGAGGTTTCGTTGTTTTATTACTTCTGAAATTGAATTTTGTAACTCAAATAATTCTTCATCTTTTAAGCCTTCTAATTCTGTTTTGTCCATACTTTAAATTAAAACAGGTAAGTAAGACATTTTCTCAATTTAATCATCTAAGTTTTCAAGAGGATTTTCTGGCTGACATATTTCAAATGCTTCTTGAACTTGTTCTGATGACCAATCTACATCAGCATCTCTAAAAGCAAAAAATCCAAATTCGCCAGGTGTAGGATCTGGAAAATCTATTCCCTCTTCTCTCATGCATTGAGAAAACTCAAGAGATGCGTCAATTAAAGCTGCTTCTACTTCAGGGTCTAGATCAAATTGTTCAGGCAGTGCTCTTCTTAAAATATCTTCACAGTTAGTAAAAGCTTCTTCGAATGCTTCTTCGTTCTCAATATTTAATTCATTAAACTCTGGGTTTCCGTCTATATCAAAAGTAGGGTCTGGAAAATCTATTCCCTCTTCTCTCATGCATTGAGAAAATTCAAGGACACCTTCTTCAAATGTAATTTCTTCCTCAACAGCTTTCACTTGTGTTGTTGACTCAATTGTTGCAACACCTTGGCTTTCTTCTCCTCCTATCGTGCAAAAACTAATAAGCAATAAAAAGATTATTCTTTTCATTTCCTAACGGCCTCTGCTGGTTGTATCTTTGATGCTTTGATCGCAGGGTAGACTCCAGACAGAGCTCCTATTAATAAAGCTAATAATATTGCTCCTAAAACTTGAAGCATTGGTATGGAAAACACAATATTTGAGTACTCAGTGTAACCCAGTGTTATCCCCGCTCCTAAGAGAACTCCAACTAGCCCACCAACACCTGATAACAATACACTCTCAAGTAGAAATTGGTATCTTATTTCTTTTCTAGTTGCTCCAATAGATCTTCTAACTCCTATCTCCATTCTTCTTTCAAGCACAGACATAACC
>Ga0114932_10003859_pt1 | contig 14379 bp, 10 predicted proteins | sample 2SBtaG_2_FD_87286 | JGI IMG/M metagenome (GOLD analysis project Ga0114932, IMG submission 87286) | Deep subsurface microbial communities from Kolumbo volcano to uncover new lineages of life (NeLLi) - 2SBTROV12_ACTIVE470 metaG | ecosystem: Environmental > Aquatic > Marine > Volcanic ...
CGCTCCGCGGACTGCTTCTTCTCGTGTAGGCGAGGGCCTCGACATATCGGCCCTCGCCGAACCTCCTGCGCCCGACGGGCCAGGGGGTTCTTTCGATTTTCGGCGAAGGTTCGATGTGCCCCGGGGCTCCCGATCCGCCACGTGAAAAGGCACGACAACGGGCGTCACAACTGGAGGAATACCGATGGCCGACGTCAAACGAATCAGTCGACAGCAACCCAGTCCGATGCCGTACGGCAAGTACCAGGCGTACCCGTACGACCCCGACCTCCGCGATCGTACCTGGCCGGACCAGACGATCTCGGTGGCACCCCTCTGGTGCTCGGTCGACCTCCGCGACGGCAACCAGGCCCTCATCGACCCCATGGACGTGCCGCGCAAGAAGCAGATGTTCGAAGCCCTCGTCGAGATGGGCTTCAAGGAGATCGAGGTCGGCTTCCCGTCGGCGTCGGGCCCCGACTTCGACTTCTGCCGCATGCTGATCGAAGACGACCTCGTCCCCGACGACGTGTGGATTCAGGTCCTCACCCAGAGTCGTCCCGAACTGATCGAACGCACATACGAAGCCATCGATGGTGCCAAGAACTCGATCGTGCACCTGTACAACCCGACGTCGACCCTCCAGCGGCGCGTGGTGTACGGACTCGATCTCGACGGCATCATCGACATCGCGGTCACGGGTACGCGGCAGTGCGTCGAGCTGCGCGAAGCGGCGTCGAGCGACATGAACATCCGGTTCGAGTACTCGCCCGAATCCTTCACCGGGACCGAGATCGACTTCGCCGTCGACATCTGCAGCCGGGTGACCCAGGAGTGGGGTGCCACCCCCGAGGATCCGATCATCCTCAACCTTCCGGCTACGGTCGAAATGTCCGGACCCCACGTGTACGGCGATCTCATCGAGTACTTCCACCGCAACATCCCTCTGCGTGACGCCGTCGTGCTGTCGCTGCACCCGCACAACGACCGGGGCTGCGCGGTCGCCGCGGCCGAGTTCGGCGTGATGGCCGGCGCCGACCGCGTCGAGGGCACGTTGTTCGGAAACGGCGAGCGCACCGGCAACGTCGATGTGATCACCCTGGCGATGAACCTCTTCGGCCTGGGCGTCGACCCCGAACTCGACATCAGCCACATCGACAGCCTTCGCAGGACCACCGAGTACTGCAATCAGCTGCCCGTGCACCCGCGGCACCCCTATGGCGGCGATCTCGTCTACACCGCGTTCAGTGGCAGTCACCAGGACGCCATCAAGAAGGGCTTCGAGGCGCTCGACGACGACTACGACGTGTGGGAAGTGCCGTACCTGCCGATCGATCCGGCTCACGTGGGTCGGACCTACCAGGACGTGATCCGCGTCAACAGCCAGTCGGGCAAGGGTGGCGTCGCGTACGTGATGAAGAACAACTTCGGGCTCGACCTGCCCCGCCGGCTACAGATCGAGTTCAGCCGGGTCATCCAGTCGATCACCGACGAGGGCGGCGAGATCGTTCCCGAGACGATCAAAAAGACCTTCGACGAGACCTACCTCAACACGACGGTCCCGTTCGCGTACGAGGGACACAAGAGCTCGTTCGACTCCTCGACCTCGGCGGATTCGACCATCGAGGCCGCCCTTCGGCGCAGCGGTGAGCAGGTGATCGTGAGAGGGACGGGCAACGGCCCGCTCTCGGCGTTCAAACACGCGCTCGAAGCCGAATGCGATGTGAACGTCACGCTGGTCGACTACAAGGAGCACGCTGTGGGGGCCGGCGCCGATGCGACCGCCGCGGCCTACGTGGAGATCGAGGCCGCCGACAGGAGCGTGCACTGGGGCGTCGGGGTGCACCCCAACATCGTCACCGCCAGCATGTACGCGCTGCTCTCGGCCATCAACCGGTCCGAGGTCGCTTGAGCTGTGGGCGGCCCGCCACGTCCGTGGGCCGCCCACAAGCGAACTGAACCTCGGTGACCGCACCGTGGTGCACGGTCACGCCATGGCCGGCGGACCATGCGCCACGGGCGCGCCCGCCGGGGGCGCCGAACGCTTCGATGTCACCAGGGCCTGGTTGCAGCAAGGCCGCGACCCCGCCGGTTCGGGCGGCGTGGAGCCAGCCGATTCGTCGAAACGAGTCGCCGCGGGCGGCCGCGACAACCCAGGTGTCGGGCTCCCTCGCCCGTTCGAGCAACGCGGACCCGAGGGCGTCGTCCAACAACTCGGCGTCGTCGACCAGCCACAGCCCCGGCCCGATGTCGGACATCGCGGACCGCCCGGCCTCCCACCACCGGACCATCGGGCCGCCGAACGCCTGAACCCCCTCGATCGCCTCGGCCATCGCTGCGAGCGTCGCGCTTCGTCCTGTGCCAGGCCGCCCGATGACGAGCGACGCCTCGGTCAGAGCGAGCGAGGCAGCGTCGCCGGTGTTCAGCTCGAGTCCGATCGGCACTCGGAGTTCGTGCCCACGATGCTCGACTCCCGCGTCGAGAGTGCACGGCCACAGCACGGGGGGGATCGTCGCGAGCGGACGTGGGCCTCCGACGATCCCGAGGAGCGGACCGAGGTCGACCGCCTCGAGGTCCTGCCACGTCGGCTCGATCAGGGAAACCTCGAGCCCTGTTGAGAGATCGACCGACGACTCGAGAGGGCCCGCGGCAGCTGCAGCGCCCAGGAGCGGATCGTCGATTCCGTCACAGGCGATCGTGATCGAGAACGCGGCCTCGAGCCGGGACGGGATCGCTCTCGGCCCCGCCGCGGTGGCAGCGATGCGCACCCCGAGCCGCGCTCCGTCGGACACCAGTTTCCCGAGACGCGCCACCAGGTCGTGCGCGCCCTCTTCGGTCACCGCGTCGAGAACGGTGTCCAGCCCGTCGATGGCCACAAGCGCGGGCGTGGAGGAGTCACGAAGCTCCAGCCGGTGTAGGAGGCGGGCGACGGCACGGGCGTGGGACGGCGCCACGACCCCTCCCGAGTGCGGCGCCCCGCTCAGGCATTCAGTCACCCGCCCCTCCGCCGTGATGGCGAACACGTGCAGATCGGCGGGTGACGAGCATCGCATCGCTGCGATCGCCGCGCCCGCGAGAACGCGAGCTGTCCGAAGCGGCGGTCCGTAGATGAGCAGGCTCTGATCGGCTGGAGTCCACCACAGCGGCGGTTGCGCGCGACGATCCGGGTCGTCGGAAACACCGAGGGCGACCCTCTCGCCGAGCTCGACGCCGGCGCCAATCTCGGAACGGCGAGCTTCGTCCAGCGACACCGGCAGCGGCTCAAGCCACGGTGCATCGGGCCGGCGATGAGCCGCGTGCCGGGCTGTGATGTCCTCCACCGCACGATCGAGCTGCGTGACGGCGCACCCTGTTGGCGGGGCGTCGCGGTGCCCGCTAGAGGCCGCGTCCTCGGAGGGGTCGCCGGGCTCGCCGATGATCACGACCGGCTCGGGGCGAAACGCAGCTCCCGCGTGGCCGGCGCCGAACTCGACCAACTCGCCACCGCCGACACGCAGCAGGCCTCGACCGAAGGCGGGAAGACCTGCGGCGTCCTCGCAGCCGATCACGTCCAGGGAGTCGGCATCAGACTGCACCCGAAGGCAGATCCGCAGGTTGGTGTTGGCCTTGATGTGGGCATCCAACACGCCGGACGGCCGTTGCGTGGCGAGGATGAGATGGAGTCCGAGCGATCTCCCCCTCTGCGCCACGTCGACCAGCGATGACACGAACGGCGGAAGCGAATCGACCAGTGTCGCCAACTCGTCCACGACGATCACGAGGGCGGGGAGCTCGATCCCGCTGGCGCGCAGCCCACCGAGATCGTCGCAACCGTGGTCGCTGAAGAGTTGCTCGCGTCTGCGGATCTCCGCCCTCAGGCTGCGCAATGCGCGCCGCGCACGCCGCTCGTCGAGATCGGTGACGACGGCGGCGACGTGAGGGAGCAACCCGAGCACGTCGAGCCCTCCGCCTCCCTTGAAGTCGATCAGCACGAAGGCCAGGCGAGACGGCGGTGCGGCGTTGGCCGCGGAGACGACCATCGTGCGCAACAGTTCGCTCTTGCCCGATCCGGTCGTTCCGGCGATCAGCGCATGAGGCCCGTCTTCCACAAGGTCGACGGTGACGATGTCGCCGCGGGCGTCACGTCCGACCGTTAGGCGAACGGCCGGATCGCGTCCGGGGTGCGACCGGTCATGCAAGAGATCGCAGAGCTCGACCCCGGCGAGGCTGCGGCTCGTGGACTCGTCGGGGTCGAGGAGCCGCGAGAGACGGTGCGCGATGTCACAGGCCTCCTCAGCCGTGAGTCCGTCCACGCTCTCGAGCCGGTGCCGCGCTCCCGTGCCCACATCGATCAGCTCAGGGCCGTCGCAGTCCACGATCCACGCACATCCCTCCGGCAGAAGGTCGCGGGCCGCAGCCACGACCACCCCGGCAGCCTCGCCAGAGTCAATCCGTCTGCGGACCGCCGGCGAGGCATGGTCGTAGTCGGCGGCGTGTCCCACAAAGAGCTCGGCCCGGTCGCCAAACTGCCCTGCGTCGGCGGGCGGATGTGGAAGCCACCAGCGCCATCCGCCTGGCGCCTCCTCCGCGATCCGATGAACCGCGAGATCCGCCGGGCCGAGATGAAGGGCCAGTTGCACTGCGATGGCGCGACCCACCGCCAAACGATCCTCTTCCTCACCGATGACGCCAACGGGACCCTGCGCCAGGTCTGCGCAGACCGGGAGGCCGCCGATCGTGTCCCATCGCTCCATCAACGATCTGATCTCGGGATCGGCGTGCGTCGACCAGGGAATGCCGATCGGACCGGACCCCACGCACACCTCGAGCGCTCGGTCGGGTGATCGACGAGCCCACACCCGAGGTTGCGGTTCGTTCACACGATCGATCAGATCCGGAAGCGGGACTCGGAGCGAGCGGATGTGTGCCGCGTAGGCGTCCCTCTGACGAAACACTTCGTCCCGGGCGGTGTCGAGCGCGGCACAGCGAGCAGCATTCTGACGCTGGAACTCCGCTGCGCTTCGCCGTCTGTGTTCGACCCACCGCGCGACAGCGAGCGCGGGGCCGAGGAGCCCGAAGATCAGCATCAACGGGCTGAAGACCAGAGCCATCAGCAGCGACAACCCGAGCGGGATCAGCACCGACGCCAGCGGAAAGCTCTGGCGGGACGACGGTGCGACAGCCGGTACCGAGATGTCCACTTCGAGCGAGGGCCTCGGGGCAACGATCGCGACTCGCCGCCGAATGGTTCCCGCGGGGGCGACGCTCCCGAGCGGTCGCCAGGAAACGACAGCCCCATCTGGCAGTACGTCGTCGAGGGCGCGCTCCGCGCCGACCACCCGATCGTCGATGTGGAGCACCCCCGCGACCCCGAAGCGCCGGCTCAGCGACGCGACTGTGGCGCCCATGGACCATCGAATCACCGCATCCTCGGGCTGACCAGCGACCACGATCCGAATCTTCGCTTGCATCATTTCCAGATCTTTCAGTATCTTTCACATCACTTCAAATTCTCTGATGTTCATCGAAAGGTCATGACATGGTTCTTTTGGGCGCTCAGCTCGACGATCTCGACCAACTCGCCGCCACGCTGCGGTCCACCGAGGGCGAGATCGGCTCGGTGCACGCCGAATCCGCGTCGGCGTCGGCTCGGGTCGTCGCGGATGTGCGAACCGCCACGCTGGCGGCGAGGAGCGCGATCGACCAGCTGATGGAGCGACTCCGAGCGAGCGTCACCGCCTCTGCAGCTCGTGCCGACGGTGCCGTGTGGAGCGGTCACAATCGGGATCGTTTCATCGACGGCTACCACGAGTTCGACGCCGCGATGGTGCGAGCCGAAGGCTCGACGACGTCCGCGTTCGCTGACTTCGGCACGGCGATCGAGCAGATGGCCACTGGGCTCGAGACGTACGCCGGAACGCTGGCATCGTCGCTCGACCAGGCCATGCAGGCGACCGCCGCCATGGCGACCGCCGTCGACCAGCAGCGCGCCGGGCTCGATCAGGTCATGAACCAAGGCCTCAACCTGCGGTGAACCGCGACCTCGAAGCCATTGCCTTCGAACTCGATCGGGTGGCCGACTCCGTGGCAAACCTCCCCTCACGGTTCACGGAGCCGGCCAACCGTCCCGCAGTGGTGGGCGGAGCACTCGGCGAGTCGGTTTCACACCTCGTCGTGACCGGCCACCACGAGTGCCACGCCATCGCTGCCCGCCTTCGCGCGGCCGCGACCGCGTGTCGAGTCGAGTCGCAACCGACAACGGTCTGGTGAGCCTGGTCGGGCTCGACCCCGACGCCACAGCCGATCTGGTCGGCGCGCTGCGCCTTCAAGCGACGCGGGCGAACTCGATCGCTGACCGGGCGATCGGCCTGTGCCTCGCCGGTGGGGTCGACCCCGCGGCGGGCCGATTTCTGGACGACCTTGCTCACCGGTGGCGATCCGCAGCCGGGCAGCTGAGCGAACGGCTGGACCGCATCGAAGCCCTGGCACAGCGCGATGTTGTCACCGGCGGCGCTGCGATCGCGTCGCCGACACACATCTTTCGACCGTTCCGCTGCAGCGAGAACGACACCGTCGGTCCCTCGGGCCTGGTACTGATCCGCGGTCACCTCGCCCTCATCGAGCTGGCAGCAGGCACCCAGCCCGACGGCCGAATCAGCCGCTCGGATCTGCTTCTCGTGACGAGCGGGAACGGACGCTTCAGGCTTCCGCCCCACCTACGGACCGCGGTGCTCGCGCTGGTCGAGTCCCCCGTGTGGTTCACCAACGTGGCACGCGCACCGTCGGGACGCGTTTCGGCGCATGACGACGGCGAGTTGTGGATCGACTCCCGCGGGCTCGACATGGCGTTGATCCAGATCCGGGCGCTCCACGCGCTCGCCGATCGCGGCACCTTCGCCCTTCTGGACGCAGTCCGAGGTGGCACACCGGACGGGCTCGTCTCTCACGCCGACATCGAGGCGGCGATCGAATCCGGCGTTCTCGACCCGAGCGCCTCGGTTGGCTTGCAACAACTGATCGACGTGCGCGGCGACCGGCTCTTCCCGCCGCGATCCCAGGCACGCCAGACCGGTTTCGCCCGCCTCGAGACGGCACGGCCCAGTCCCGACGACCCGGGAGGCGCGCGCGACGGCCTGCTCAGCTACGACGACGTGGTGGCGGGGGTCGTCAACCTCCACGCCTTCGCCGACGACCCCGCTGCCGCGCGCCGCTTCGTCCTCGATCTACCGGCCACGTTCGACGACCTGTCGGGTGCCAGCGCGGGCCTGTCGGTGAGAGCCCACTCCGACGACGGCGTGCGGGTGCTCGCCCACGCCGCGTTGGCCGACGCTCCGGGCTTCGTCGACCAGATCTCGGTGGTGGCTCGCCTCCCCGAGTCAGCCGGTGGAGAACGAAATCTGCTCATCACGGCCTATTACTCGGAGCTGGCACGCCGCATGAACGAGAGGCTCAACGACGGACTCCGCGACCCGGAGGAGCCGACGCTCGTGGGCCACACCGGTGCCAACTGGCTGATGTTCGCACCGTTCGCATCTGATGCCATCCGTCCCGCACTCACCGGCCGGCAGTCCGTCTTCGGGCTGACTCCCAACTGGTCGGACCGGCAGTACCTCGCCGACGGCAACCAGTACATCTTCGGCGACATCGCGCCGAGGTACGCACTGTTTCTCGAAGCCTTTCCGGCAGGACAGCCGATCGACTCGGCCGCACTGAACGAGTTCTTTTCCGACGCCACCGACCCGACGGGGCCCACCGGTCGTGCGCCGCTGTGGCGGAACGGACACGACCAGTTGAGAGATGCCTTCGAGTACTACGCGGCCGTTTTGACCGAAGACGACCCCCTTCGCCGCCAACAGATGACGTTCATGGCGAATGCCCTCGTTGCCACCCACGAGCAGGCGGGTGCCCAGATCGCCCTCGAGGGGATCCTCGACCAGACGTGGAAGGACGACGAGTACCGCGCGTGGGGAGCGGGGATCGCGGCACGCTTCGGGTTCGACGATCGACGAATCGCCACCGACCAAATGGAGATCCGGCTCGGACTGGTCGACGGGTCGCGCGTCATCCGCCCGTCGCGGGACCTGGCCCCGCCGGCCTTCACGACCAACAACCTCCTCGTGGGACAGGACCTGACCGACGAGCTGAACCCCAGCCGCGCGAGCCCGCCCCTCGGCCTCCAGTTGCCCGCACTCGGGGGATGGGCCGACCCGCCGCCCGAGAGCGGACGAACGGCCTTTCCCATCAGTTCGCAGACCTGGTTCGAGCGCGGGGGCGAAGGAGGCACGCCAGACGGTCGGGACCAGTCCGGGACGGGCGCGCAGGACTGGTCGCATCCCTCGGACCGCCAGTGGTTCATCATCAACATGTTCCGCAACCTCCACGCCGACCCGGTGCTGTGGCGGCGTCGATCGGACTACGGGCCTCAGCGCCGGGTGCGTGGGCGGCCCTTGGCCGCGGGGTTGCCTCCCAACGCCCGACGAGAGCTCGACCGATGACGTGGCCGAAATGGTGGGCGCCGCCCCCGCGGCCTCGTAGCGTGGAGCAGCGATGCCCCCGCCAAGAACGGACACGACGCCCTGATGGCGCTGCGCACCTTCGCCGCCGGTGAGATATTCGGAACACGCACAGGCACCGGGCCGGTGCGCGTCCTCGCGCTGCACGGGTGGGGACGCAACCACCGCGACTTCGCGCATGCGCTCGAAGGTCTGGATGCGATCGCCCTCGATCTGCCGGGGTTCGGTGCGACTCCGGCGCCGGAAAGCGCTGGCGGGGCGGGCGCATACGCCCGCGCGATCGAACCGGTCCTCGACGAGTGCACGACACCCATCGTCGTCGTCGGCCACAGCTTCGGCGGCAGGGTCGCGGTTCATCTGGCCCAGAAGCGGCCCGGCGCGATCGGCGGGCTGGTTCTCACCGGAGCCCCGCTCCTTCACCGCGCCCACCGAAAAGGTCGGCCGCGCCTTCGATACCGCGTCGGCCGACAGCTCCACCGCATGGGGCTGCTGGGCGATCGTCGCCTCGAGGGGCTCAAGGACAAGTACGGCAGCGCCGACTACCGGGCTGCCTCCGGTGTGATGAAGGCCGTGCTCGTGCAGACGGTCAACGAGTCCTACGAGGAGCAGTTGGCCGCGATCTCTGCGCCGGTCGAGCTGGTGTGGGGCGATGACGACGAGGCAGCCCCACCGGAGATCGCCGTTCGCTCCGAGACCCTCCTCGTGAACGCCCAGCTCACCATCGTCCCCAACGTGGGTCATTTCCTGCCGATCGATGCCCCCGGCCAGCTACGGGCGGCGATCGATCGCCGCCTCGAGGCGATCGCGTGAACCTCGGTCTCGTGATTGCAGCCGTGGTCGCCGGGATCTTCGGCGGCGTGCGATGGCTGCGGGTGGCTCAGCGCGAGCACTACCTGGCACCGGCCACCATCCTCTTCGCCGCCCGATGGTGGAGCCTCGGCCTGCGCAACCGGGGGCTCGGCCTCGTTGCCGTGCTCGCTGCGGCAGCCTCGTTCGTGGTGGCGCCGGTCGGGTTCGTGACGGCGCTGGTCCTCGTCGTCGGCCCGTTCGGACTGACGGTGAAGGGCAGGACCGGCAAGCTCGCCTGGACCCGACGTCTCCGAACGGTTGCGGCATTCGTTCTCGTGCTGGTCGCGGCCGCGGTCGGTGTCGGAGCGGCGTTGGGATTCGCAGGGCCGGTCGCCATCCTTGCGGTGCTCGCGTTCCCACTGCTCGTCGATCTTGCGCTGGTGATCCTCGGCCCGGTGGAGCGGGCACTGGCGCGGACGTTCGTGACCTCCGCGACGACGACGCTGGACCGGATCGATCCCATCCGCGTTGCGATCACCGGCTCATACGGAAAGACGACGATCAAAGGCTACGTGCGGCACCTCGTCACCGGGTCTCGGTCCGTCGTCGCGAGCCCCGCGAGCTTCAACAACACAGCCGGCCTGTCGCGGGCGATCAACGAGCACCTGGCGCTCGACACCGAGGTCTTCGTCGCCGAGATGGGCACCTATGGTCCTGGTGAGATCGCCTCGATGGTTCAGTGGGTCCGGCCTTCGATCAGCGTGCTGGCGGCCATCGGGCCGGTCCACCTCGAGCGGTTCGGCGATCTCGACACCATCGTGAAGGCAAAGAGCGAGATCTTCGCCACGAGCCGAACGGCGATTCTCAATATCGATGCCCACGGGCTGGCGCGCGAAGCCGACCGCCTCGCGACCTCGGGAATACGCGTCATCCGCTGCTCGGCCGAGTCTCCCGAGGCGGACGTCTACGTCACCCGGGACGACGATGGCCTCACCGTGACGCGAGCCGGGGAGGCCGTGGCCGCGGGTGTCGAGGTCGACGCGGCGCCGACCAACGTGGCCTGCGCTGTCGCCGTGGCGTCGGTTCTCGGCGTGACCGACGACGACATCGCAGCCAGGCTCCCAGGCCTACCCGGCGCGGAACACCGGCGCCAGGTCTCGGTCAGCCCCAGCGGGGTCACGGTCATCGACGACACCTACAACAGCAACCCGGCCGGGGCTGCGGCCGCGGTCGCCACCCTCCGCTCGACAGCTGCCGAGCGACGCGTGGTGGTGACGCCGGGCATGGTCGAACTCGGGAAGCGCCAGCGCCCCGAGAACGAGCGATTCGGCGAAGCGGCGGCCCGAGCCGCAGACGATCTCCTCATCGTGGGTCGCACCAACCGCGAGGCGTTGACGTTCGGCGCTCGCGACGAGAACGCCACACTCCACTTCATGGAGACCCGCGACGCGGCCGTCGCCTGGGTCCGCTCCGAGCTCACCGAGGGCGACGCCGTCCTCTATGAGAACGACCTCCCCGATCACTATCCCTAGCCGCGGCGCCTGCTGCCTCCGTTGTCGGGGCGCTCAGCGCGGTCCGGCGATATCGCCCACGGCATCGCGGATGTTGGCGGTGAAGTGCCGCATCCCCGGCTCGTTGGCGCCGTAGATCACGGCATCCTGCGCACCGGACGACATGCCGAGCTGAATTCCTGCCGCGACCCGGAAGTCCTCGTTGTCGACCGTGTCCATGGTCAGTCTCCAGTTCGCTTCCCAGTGCTCCTCGTCGGCGGCGGATTCGGTCGGCTGCGGAATCAGCAGGGTCAGCCGCACCTGGCAGCGCCCCGGCCTGTCCGAGTCGGGGGACGCGCGCCACACCTCGACGTGGTCTTTCAGCCAGATCACGAGAGCGTTCGGAAACACCTGGTGGACGACGAGCATGTGGTCGAGCGGCTCCCACTCGTCCTCGGCCACGCCACGGAGGGAGTCGATGCTTCGGCGCGGGATCGTCATGCGATGGTGGCGGCCCCAGGGTGTGAAATGCGACCTGTTGCCGTGGAGAAGCGTGCCCACCGTGGTGCTGTGGAGCCAGGCGAAGTGGTAGGTCTCGTGGAAGGTCTCGAGAGCGAGCTTCCAGTTGAACTCATACGTGAACTCCTCCGAACGCCACACGTGCAGACCGTCGAGGCCGTACCCGCCGAGCGCCGCGACCAGCTGCGCGAGATCGTCGTCCTCAGCGATCACTCCGTCGGGCTGAGGATGCACGAAGATGAGCCCGCCGACCTCGAGCACCGGAAGCGAGACCAGCCCGCGGCTCGACGGATCGACGTCCGGGAAGGCGGCGGTATCGGAGATGGCCAGCAGGTCGCCGTCGTGGCCATACGTCCATCCGTGATACGGGCACATGAGCGAGCGTCGGGTGGCGCAGCGCTCGAGCTCCACGGGCGCGCCGCGGTGGCGGCAGACGTTCAGAAAGGCTCGCGCCACGCCATCGGTGCCCCGCACGAGCACCACCGGCGATGGCCCGACAGTGTCGGTGAGTACCCGCCCGGGTTCGCGCAGCTCGCAGCTCAGGGCGACCAGCTGGGGCGTCGAGGCGAAGATGTGCTGCCGTTCGAGCTCGGCGAAGTCCTCGGAGATGTAGGCGTCGATCCCGTGCTCGGCGGCCTCGCCGGTCACGTGAGATGCGGTGCCTGCCAACATGTCGAGCAGCTCGCGGGCGACGCGGCGTTGTTCGGTGATCTCCACGGCTCCAGGATGTCGTACCTGCCGCCGCACCTCCACTCGTACACCGCGAGAACATGAGGTGACACCAGCGACGGTGCTCCGTGCTGTTTCATTTCAGTCATGAGCAGCGCCGCCGTGTGTTTCGGGAGCCCCTCGCCCGAGCACGACATCTCCATCCTCACCGGTCTCCAGGCGGTCCACGCTCTGGCCGACGCCGGCAACGGCGTCATCGCGCTCTACTGGGCCAAGTCCGGCGACTGGTACCAGGTACCGGCATCCATCGAGGCGGGCGAGTTCGCCGACGGGCTCCCCCGCAGCTCCGAACCCGTGTCCTTGATGACGGGCAGCGACGGTGGCTTCGTGAAGGAGGGCCGCCGCGGCAAGCGCCAGCTGCTCGACATCTCCGCAGTGGTCAACTGTTGCCACGGCGTCCCTGGCGAGGACGGAACGCTTCAAGCGATGTTCGACCTCGCCGGGATTCGCTACACAGGGCCGAGTCAGTGGGGCGCGGCGATCGGCATGGACAAGCTCGCGTTCACCGGCACGATGATCGCGGCAGGCGTGCCGTCGCTGCCGCTGTGGCTCGTGGCGGACGATGTCGACGTCGAGGGCCCTGGTCCCTTCATCGTCAAACCACGGTTCGGCGGCTCGTCGATCGGAATCGAGATCGTCGACGACATCGACACCGCTCGGGCCCTCGCAGCGACCCAACCGCTCCTCCAAGAGGGCGCGGTGGTTCAGCGGTATCTCGCTGATGCGATCGACCTCAACATCTCCGTTCGCACCTGGCCCGAGCTTGCCCTGAGCGCCGTTGAGAAACCCTTGCGCGCGGGAGCAGACGGGATCTACAGCTACGCCGACAAGTACCTCGGCGGAACCGAGGGAATGGCGAGTGCCCCGCGCGAGCTGCCGGCCGACATTCCCACACCTGTCGAGGCTCAGCTGCGAGAAATGGCCGCCGCTGTCGCCGACCTGGCCATGGTGCGATCGGTGGCACGGATCGACTTCCTCTGGTCGGGCGACGACTTGTACGTCAACGAGATCAACACGATCCCCGGATCGCTGAGTTGGTATTTCTGGGCCCAGGAGGGCGTGCCGATCGGTCGGCTGCTCGCCGAGATGCTCCACGAAGCGCTCGAAGGGCCGACCCGCCGTTTCCGGACCGATGGGGCAGACGGCACAGCGCTGCGGTCGGTGGGTGCGATCGCGAGCAAGCTCGCGTGAGCACGCCGCGTCTCCGATGATGCGCCCGAGCTCACTGGTGTGGGGTTTCTCGGCCCTTCTCGTGCTGGCCGCCTGCTCGTCCGGGCCGGGTGGAGGCCGCGAGGCGGTGGAGCAGATCGCCTCCGCCGACGACCTCACGCCGGACCAGACGCTGTGCATCCTGCAGCGGGTCGAGTCGGAGTTCGGGATGGTGCTGGACGACCTCGAGGGAAGCCTCACCCCCGAACAGGAACTGATCGTCGCGATCGCTCGCGACGTGTGCCTGCTCGACACCAACCCCGCGCCGCCGCCAACCGGGTCGGTGACCGGCGACACCCTTCCACCCACGCTGGCCGACGCCCCGACTCGCTTCGACCCCGGCTCGCCACCACCTGGCGACGACGACCTGCTCGACGCGCTGTGGATCGGCTGCGGAGCGGGCCAAGCCGCGAGCTGCGACGAGCTCTTCTACAGCGCTCAGCCCGGGTCCGACTACGAAGCGTTCGGGTTCAGCTGCGGAGGCCGCGAGAACCTGCGATGTGTGGCGCTTCTCGGCGAGGATCCGGTCCCCGAGGCTCTCACGCCCGAGACCCCCGCTCCCGGACTCGACGGCGCGCTGGACCACTGGTGGGCAGAATGCGCAGATGGCAGCGCCCGAGCCTGTGATCAGCTGCTGCTGACGTCGCCAGGCGGCTCGGACTACTACGCCTTTGGCAACACGTGCGGCGGGCGCGCGGTGACCTATTGCGGCGAGCTGCTCGGTGACGACGGCCTTCCGCCCGTGCTCACAGCGGTGCGACCCGACGATCCTGCGCCGGGCGAGGACGAGTTCCTGGACCGGCTCTGGGAGGCCTGCTCGGGTGGCAACGCTCTCGGCTGCGAGCAGCTGTACGCCGCTGCTCCGTACGGCTCTGCCTACGAGCGCTTCGGCATCTCGTGCGGCGGACGGAGGGTGGCTTCCTGCGAGCGAGTGTTCCTCGCCGACGAAGCCGAACGCATCGAGGACGAGCAGAACCGCATCGTCCGCGGCGAGTAGCCCCACCCACGAGCCCGGTAGGTGCCTGGGGGCTGCGCGGAGAGGGCGGAGCCCTAGGTGGCTGGTGTCGAATGGGGTGGCTCGACGGTCCGGGGCGGCTGGTGAAGGTCGCGATGGCGGGCGTGTGGCGGCGATGAGGTGACGAACGCGACCGAGGGTGGATGCTGGATCAGGC
>Ga0114932_10003861_pt1 | contig 14373 bp, 12 predicted proteins | sample 2SBtaG_2_FD_87286 | JGI IMG/M metagenome (GOLD analysis project Ga0114932, IMG submission 87286) | Deep subsurface microbial communities from Kolumbo volcano to uncover new lineages of life (NeLLi) - 2SBTROV12_ACTIVE470 metaG | ecosystem: Environmental > Aquatic > Marine > Volcanic ...
GTATCCGGTATGCCGTTCTCATGAATGGAAATTAAACTGATGTTTGCTGCCCCGTCCATGTGGTCGAGGCGTTCGGTCACCTTGGCTTGACGAAGGCCCAGGCGGCGGCCCGATGAAACTTCGGCCCGTACAATATCGCCAGGCCGCGCACCCATGTCCTCTCCGGTGCGAACCGTGAAGTCGGCCTTTTGGCGCTTATCTGTTGGTCGAATGCGGCCCGTACCATCGACGACGTCGAAAACCCCGAGTACCGTCGGCGGTGCGGCGGCAATGCGGCGAATGGTTTTCGCCTTGTATGTATGTCCGCCCAGTTCCGTCAGGCGGGCCAAAATGCGGTCGCCGATGCCAAGAGCCGGCTGGCCGCGACGTTCCGGCGCCATGTATATCGTTGGCGTGTCGAACTCATTATCCCAATTCAGGGGGCGGGCCATAAGTTCACCATCAGAATCGACGCCCGACACTTCCAGAATGGTAACTTCAGGCAGATGGCCGGGATTGCTAAACCGCCGTCCGCGGCCTTTTTGCAGGCTGCCATCCAAAGTTAATTCCCGCAGCAACTTCTTCAGGTCACGCTTCTGTTCGGCATTCAAACCGAAGGCCCGGGCAATCTCGCGTTTGCCGACCTTTCCTGGTTGACCGTTCACAAATTCCAGAACTTCCTCACGCGATGGGAAGGAGGCAGGTATTTTGGGAGGTTTTGGCAAAGGGTTATTGCCTATCGTTCAACCGCTGGCGGATTTCCGCCGGCCGCCGCCTTTTTTCGCGCCCTTGCCTTTTTTCGAGGCCTTCGCCTCCAACAGCGCAACGGCCTGTTCCAGGGTGACGGAATCTTTGTCCATATCCTTCGGCAATGTCGCCATCACTCGACCGTGTTGAACGTATGGTCCCCATCGACCTTGGCGTTGGGTAATCGGTTTTTTGTCTTTTGGATGAACGCCGATCTCCCGCGGCGGATCCTTGCGCGGCGCGTCGGCCATCAAATGAACGGCCCGGTTCAGGCCGATCGACAAGACATCATCCTCGCCCTTCAACGAAACATAGGTTCCGCCAAGTTTTATGTAGGGCCCAAAGCGGCCAATGGCGGCGGTAATCATCTCGCCGGTCTCCGGGTCAGCGCCGACATCTCGCGGCAATGACAATAACCCCAACGCTATTTTAAGATCGACCGAGGATGGATCCATGGCTTTCGGAATGGAGCCACGTTTCGGTTTCGTCTTCTTGGTCTTCGGCTTTTTGGATTTTGTTTCGACGACGATTTCCTCAACCTCGCCAAGTTGTACATACCATCCATACGGACCCTTGCGAAGCGTCACCATCAGGCCGGTATCCGGGTCCGGACCAAGTTCCTTGGGGCCGCCGTTACCATTTGCTTCGTCGTTGCCGTCAGAGACTTCAAGTGGCCGGGTAAATCGACAATCTGGGTAGTTGGAGCATCCGATAAAGGCCCCAAACTTACCCAATTTTAAATTCAAACGCCCGTCTGTGCAGGTCGGGCATTTACGCGGATCTTTGCCGTTGCCCGTATCGCGGAAAAAATGCGGCCCAAGCAAATCATCCAATTTGTCCAAGACTTCGGTGATACGAAGATCCTTGGTCTCACTCACCGCTTCCGAGAAAGCACCCCAGAAATCGCGCAACAGGGCTTTCCAATCGATCCGCCCGCCGGAAACATCGTCAAGGCGTTCTTCCAGTTCAGCAGTAAAATCATAGGCCACGTATCGGGTGAAGAAACTCTCAAGAAATGCCGTAACGACCCGGCCCCGGTCTTCCGGCTCAAAACGGCGTTTCTCCAGCCGCACATAATTTCGATCCTGGAGAACGGAAATGATGCTGGCATAAGTAGAGGGACGCCCGATGCCCAATTCCTCAAGTGTTTTAACAAGGCTGGCTTCCGAATACCGGGGTGGGGGCTGGGTAAAATGTTGATCGGGAATGACTTCTTGGTGTTTGACTGCTTCGCCTTCATTGAGTGCCGGCAGTATCCGATCTTCTGCTTGTCCGCTTCGATCTCGGCCTGTTTCCTTGTCACCCTCGTCGCGGCTCTCGCGGTAAAGGCGGAAAAAGCCGTCAAAGGCGATCACCGAGCCGTTGGCGCGCAACGTGACCTGCCCGTCCGGCGCAACCATATCGACGGCAACCTGGTCAAGCACGGCCGATTCCATTTGGCTGGCCACTGTTCGCTTCCAAATTAATTCATAGAGCCGGCGCTGGTCGTCATCCAAATAGGCCGCGACTTCAGCGGGCTGCCGGCTAACATCCGTGGGCCGAACGGCCTCATGGGCCTCTTGGGCATTCTTGGCCTTGGATTTGTATACGCGGGGACTGCCGGGCACATAGGACTGGCCAAATTCCCGCCCAATGAGTGAGCGGCATGCCGTAACGGCCTCACCGGCGATTTGGACGCCGTCCGTGCGCATGTAGGTAATCAGGCCAACGGTTTCGCCGCCCAGGTTAATGCCTTCATAAAGCCGTTGTGCAACTTGCATGGTTCGCTTGGCGCCGAACCGCAATTTGCGTGAGGCCTCTTGTTGCAATGTGGACGTGGTGAAGGGGGGGGACGGATTGCGTCGGGTTTTCTTTCGGTCGATTTGTTGGACGCTGAACTCGCGGCTTTCAATGGCCGCGACGGCGGCGGTCGCGGCGGCCTCGTCGGCGATGTCCATCTTGTCCAGTTTTTCACCGTTCAGGTGGGTCAAATTGGCCTCAAATTCTTCATCGCCGGCCGACAGCATTGATGCCTTGACGGTCCAATATTCACGCGCAACGAAATTTTCGATTTCCGTCTCTCGTTCGCATATCAATCGAAGAGCGACGGATTGAACGCGGCCCGCGGAGCGGCTGCCCGGCAACTTTCGCCACAGCACGGGAGATAATGTGAACCCGACCAAATAATCCAAGGCACGTCGCGCCAAATAGGCTTCAATGAGTTCGTTGTCCAATTCCCTGGGCTGATCAAAGGCAGCGAGGATTGCGTCTTTGGTGATTTCATTGAAGACGACGCGCTTCACGTCAATGCCGCTGAGCGCGTTCGATTGGTTGAGAATCTCTTGAACGTGCCAGGAGATGGCTTCGCCTTCCCGATCCGGGTCAGTCGCCAAGTAAAGGTGATCGGCGCCTTTCAGGGCCTTGGCAATCTCGCGGACATGCTTTTGGGCTTTTCCATCGATTTCCCAGAGCATGAAAAAATCTTCGTCGGGGAGTACGGAACCATCCTTCGCCGGCAGATCGCGGACATGGCCGTAGCTGGCGAGAACCGTATAGTCCCCGCCCAGATACTTATTGATGGTCTTTGCTTTGGCCGGCGATTCGACAACGACGACGCTGCTCATTTTGGTTCAATCCGTCTGCTAGTTCGATATTTTCTCAGGCGAACGGGAGAATTGGCACTTCCTGCGGCAATGTCAACCGGCGATCACGTCGCGATATTTTGTTGAACGATTTTCAAGCGATCCATCTTGGGCCTTTGAACGTGCCGGCGCACTGTGCAGTTTGTTGTTGTAAATCAATGGCTTCCGGGTAAAGTGTCGGGATGTTCAAAAATGGTGAAACGGAATCTCAAATTATTGCCAATCTTCGGGGTGAATTTCTCGAAGATGCCCGTCACCGTCTTGATGTGATGGCAAAACACAAGGATACGGCGTCGCGGGCGGAAGACCCCGAAGAGGCATATTCGGCCTTTAAAGCCGAAGTCCATACCATGAAGGGACTGGGGCAGTCTTTCGGGTTCGCGAGTATCACCATGATCAGCCGGCGGCTCGAACAATTTTTGATATCGATGAGTGCTGCGGCATTTTCGATAAATACCGACGTGCCAGCCTATTTGGACGCGATTAGCGGCATTGTCGACGCGGGGGAAGAGCTATCCGATGATGCGTTGGACGGCGTTTTGGATAGTCTGGCAGAGCCGACAGCCAAATAAACTCAGTCTCCTGCGACCAGCGAAACCGCGTTGCCCGGATGGTTTTCCAATCGACCGGCAAGTTCCAGTTCCAACAACACGGTGGATACGGCACCCGCGGGCGCATCTAGTTGCCGTATGAGGTTGTCACGTGGTGTCGGCGCTGGCCCGAGGGCCGACAAAATCGAGTCTCGTAAATCCGCTGGCGGTTCGATCACGGTGTAATCAATATCCTGTTTCTCGGGACAGGCGGCGGCCAATGCATCCTGTGGCAGATTATCGAGAAACGACAAGACATCGTTCGCCGATTCTGTCAGCACGGCGCCATCGCGAATCAATGAGTTCGTGCCCCGGCCCCGCGGGTCAGCAGCGGCGCCAGGGACTGCGAATACTTCCCGGCCCTGCTCACCGGCCAAGCGTGCTGTAATCAGTGATCCGGACCGAAGTGATGCTTCAACCACGACAACACCGCGGGCCATGCCCGAAATAATTCGATTGCGGCGCGGAAAATGGCGCGCCGCGGGCTGCGTTCCTGGGGGCACCTCCGATACGACCGCGCCAAGTTCAATGATTGAGCCGTATAAGTTTGCGTTGTGATGCGGATAAATGACGTCGACGCCGCAGCCAAGAACGGCAACCGTTCCACTTTCTAATGCGCCATGGTGGGCTGCGGCGTCGATACCCCGAGCCATGCCGGAAACGACAAGGTATCCGGCATCGCCAATCGCGGCGGAAATTTCCTTCGCGAATTGACATCCATTAGAAGAGGCGTTTCGTGCGCCGACAATTGCAACGGACTTCTTCTTCAGCAGTGGCGCGTGGCCATATAGGCTTAATACTGGTGGTGCATCGACCAGAACCGATAAACGTGGCGGGTAATCCCTATCCCCCCAGAAAACAACTTGGCCACACGACTTGGCATAAAACTCCATTTCACGGGAAGCTTTCCCGGTGCTGCAGATTTTTGGCAATTTTGTCCGCCCGCCGCGCCGTACAAGATCAGGGAGAGCGTCGATGGCAGCCGTCGCGGAGCCAAATCGACCCAGCAGTTGATGGAAGGTCACAGGACCAACATGCTGGCTTCGTATCAAGCGCAGCCGGTCCAACCTTTCTTTATCCGAGAGGAAAGGTTCATCATTCGCACTCATAAATAGTATTATGCCAGATTTCGTTTGGCGACGTCAACGGGAGCCGCGGCAAATTTAGCCGCTTGTCGATTGATCTTCGTCGGTTGGTTCGGTGTCGGTTTTCTTTTCGCCGATCTTGCTTTCTTGGCCGCGGAACAATCGAGCGAGGTTCTCATGGTGCCGGATAAACGCAAGGGTCGCGAGGCCGGCCGCTAAAATGGTAACCGGACGGGTCGCAAGGTATTCGGTAAAGATCGGCGAGGCGGCAAGTGCGCCGAGTGAAGCCAGGGACGAGTATCGGAAAATTCCCGCGATAAGTAGCCAAGCGGCGCATGCCGCGATGCCCAGATGCCATGATGCAATGAACAGCACACCCAACGTGGTGGCCACGCCCTTGCCGCCCTTGAATTTCAGCCAGATCGGAAAATTATGGCCCAGAACGGCACAAAACCCGGCGATTAGTCCGGCTTCAAAATCCCAAAAATGAATGGCCATCCAGGCGGCCATCGCGCCTTTTCCCGAATCCATCACCAGCGTCAGAAAGGCCAGCACCTTGTTGCCGGTTCGCAATACGTTGGTTGCACCGATGCTGCGGCTGCCGATTTCGCGAATATCGCCCAGGCCCGCAAGGCGGGTCAATACCAGGCCAAAAGGGATCGATCCCAGCAGGTATCCGAAAGCCGCAGCCATTGCGCCAATGGGAAAATTAGCATCCAAAATCAGCTGTCCAGGTCAAAAACGGTGCGTCCGTCGATGACCGTCCGTAGCACCTGGCCTTGCACGGGCCGACCATCAAAGGGTGAGTTCTTGGATTTTGAATGCAGTTTGTTGTCGGTGACTTTCCAACCGCGATCGGGATCAAAGATCATGATATCGGCACGGGCTCCGGGCTCCAGGCGGCCGGCCTTAAGCCCCATGAGACCGGCAGGTTTCTGGGTGATCAAATTGAGCGTGTCCAAAAGGTTCAAGTGTCCATTGTGGAAAAGTTCCAAGGTCACCGCCAGCAGTGTTTCCAGGCCTGTACCGCCAAATGCCGCTTCTGAAAACGGCAGGCGTTTCGCTTCCTCATCTTGCGGCAGATGATCGGAAGCGACGGCATCGATGGTGCCATCCTTGATGCCATTTACCACGGCCTGTCTATCCGCTTCAGTGCGCAACGGCGGTGATAGCTTTGCAAATGTACGATAGTCGCCGACCGCAAGCTCATTGAGCGCGAAGTAGGGGGGGGCTGTGTCGCAGGTAACCGAAAGTCCACGCGATTTCGCTTGCCGTATGGCGTCAATGGAGGCCGCCGTCGAGACATGGGCAAAATGAATCCGGCCGCCTGTCATTTCAACAAGCCGGATATCACGGTCGATCATGATAACCTCGGCTTGGCTGGGAATCCCGGTGAGGCCCAGACGCGTTGCCGTCTCTCCGGCATTCATGGCGCCGTCCACCGTCAAGCTGGGGTCTTCCGGATGTTGGACGATGAGCAGGCCAAACGTTCCCGCATAGGCGAGCGCGCGTGCCATGACCTGGGCATCGGCAAGGGCGCGAAGTCCGTCCGTGAAGGCGACGGCGCCCGCGTTCGCCAGCATCCCCATTTCAGTGATCTGCTGGCCTTTCAATCCGCGCGTCACGGCGCCGTAACAATAGACCTTCGCAAGGCCATGTTTGCGGGCCCGCCGGGCCACGAACTCAACCGTCGACATGTCGTCGATGACGGGTTCCGTGTTTGGCAGGCAAACCATGGTCGTTACCCCGCCGGCAACAGCGGCGCGGCCTGACGTCGCCAAAGTTTCCTTGTGTTCTTCGCCCGGTTCTCCGGTATGCATGCGAATATCGACGAGCCCCGGCGACAGGCAGGCCCCCTGGCAGTCGATGGTCTCGATGTCGGCAGGTGCGCCTTTGTCGAACAACCCGGCACCGGCTTCGATGATGATCTCGCCTTTCGTGAGGACACCACCTGCTGAATCCAATCCGCTTGCCGGATCCAAGAGCCGGGCATTTGTGTAGGCGGTCATGCTGGCGTTGTCGTCGTACACCGCCACGTCACAGGTTCCTTTGATCCGGTCGGTCAAGATTCTCCGTGAGAACTTCCAGGCAGGCCATGCGGACGGCAACGCCCATCTCAACTTGTTCCCGGATGACGCTGCGGCCAAAGTCGTCGGCCACTTCGGCGTCGATTTCAACGCCCCGGTTCATGGGCCCCGGATGCATGATCAAGGCATCCGCTTTGGCATTGGCCAGCTTGGCGTAATCCAGGCCGAAGTAGGCAAAGTATTCCCGCACGGAGGGGAAGAAACTGCCATGCATGCGTTCTTGTTGAAGGCGCAACATCATGACGATGTCACAATCCGCGAGCCCGGTTTCCATATCGTGGAATACCTCGACGCCCAAATGTTCAACGCCCGGCGGAATTAAGGTCGCCGGCGCGATGAGCCGGACGCGCGCACCCATCGTATTGAGCAGATGAATATTCGAGCGCGCCACGCGCGAATGGATAATATCCCCGCATATGGCGACGGTCAGGCCTTGCAACGTGCCGCGCCGCCGTCGGATCGTCAGGGCGTCCAAAAGCGCCTGGGTCGGGTGCTCATGAGAGCCGTCGCCGCCATTGATCACGGCGCAATTGACTTTTTCCGACAACAGTTTGGCGGCCCCCGATGAGGGGTGGCGGACACACAGGACGTCGGGGTGCATGGCGTTCAAGGTCATGGCCGTGTCGATCAGCGTCTCACCTTTCTTGATGGAACTGGTGGAGACGGACATGTTGAGCACGTCACCGCCGAGACGCTTGCCCGCCAGTTCGAACGACGTCCGGGTGCGGGTCGAGTTTTCGAAAAATAGATTAATGATGGTGCGGCCGCGCAGCAGCGACTGTTTTTTGTCGGCTTGTCGGTTCTGTTCGACGTAGGCTTCGGATCGGTCCAGGAGAACGGTGATTTCCTCGGGCGAAAGACCTTCGATACCGAGTATGTGACGGTGAGGGTAAATCGGTGTTTCCGTCGTGCCGTTCATAGGCGCGCACTATAGGTTCGTGATGGGGCACAGGCAAGACTGCAAATCACCAACTGAACCCCTTATGGAGCCTTGGGTCGTTCGGGCGCATTGGCTACAGTAAGATGGCGAATTCGACGAAGGGAGCGCAGTGCCCGATGGCTGGTTTTCGGCAGATTCAGGACCGCCTGACGGGCGTATTCGACAAGCGCATTTCCTTCATCGTCGGTGCCACGCGTTGGGGCGCGGCTTGGGTGCAGCAATGCCTGGATACGCATCCGCATATTCATGCCAAAGGCGAAGGGCATTTCTCTGATATCCTGTTTCCGCGCATGGCCGAAGCTTTCGATGATTACAATCAGCAATGCACGAAGATCGGCAACCGTCTGCAGGTCGCCGGTCTTGGCGGTTCCGAGGCGGGGTTTACCTTCGACGATATGGATCATCTGATGCGCACCGCCGTGGCGCTGACATTTGACCGGTGGCTGGCCGCCGGCGACGCGATCTGTCTGGTTGAAAAGACCCCCGAGCATGTGGTGTCCCTGGATATCCTGACGCGTATCGTGCCCGGCGCGCAGATCGTTCACGTGGTCCGCGACGGCCGCGACGAGGCAGTGGCGGCGTGGGAGTTCAATATGGGATTGAGCCAGGGTGAGTTTCCGCGCACCTATCCCACCTTCGCCCACTTCGCCGACGCCTTCGCCGGCAATTGGAGCCGCTCCATCGAGGCCGGCCGGCGCTTCGGCCGCATTCACCCGGACCGTTACCTGGAAGTGCACGCCGAAAACATTGCCCGCGCGCCCATGGGTGAGGCCGAACGCCTGTGCCGGTTTCTGGGGGTCGGCGGCGCCGATGACCCGGACCTCATGCAGTTGTGTTCCGACACGGCCTGGGACGCCGCGCCGATGGACCTGGAGCCCGGCACCTGGCGCCAGAGTTTCGATGACACCGCCGACCGTTTGTTCCGCCGTCAGGCCGGCGAGCTGTTGAAACTGCTGGGGTACCGGGACTAACCCGACAATCTCGAACCGACCCGGCGCTACTTGAAGTCGGCAGAATCCATCTTCGGGCCAACGCTCACCGGCAATTGGCCGTTATTGATGAGGAATTGACGGTGTTCCTCATAGGCGTTGCGCTCCACCACATAGGGGTCCAGCGCGCCTTTCGAAACCGCGTTGACGTCGTCTTGCTGGCCGGAATACTGGACGCTGCCCTGGGCGACCTTGCCGACCAGCGGCACTGGCGAGAGGATGCCGGTAATGATATCGCCGGTCGCGTCGCGCATGTTCGACGGGCCGAGAATGGGCAGCACGATATGCGCGCCGGGCTCAGTACCGCCCTTGCCGGCCGCCTGGCCCAGATCTTCAGAGCGCGATTCAATGCCCATTTCCTTGGCCGGATCGTTGAGCCCGCCGAGGCCAATGGTCGAATTGATCAAGAAACGCTGCGTCGATTTCTCGGCGTTTTCCGTATCGCCCTGCAGGAAACTGCTGATCGCCGTCACAGGTTCATTGAGATTGGCCGCGGCGTTGCCGATGGCATCTTGCAGCGGCTGCGGCGTCACCGCCTGGTAGCCGTCAACCAGCGGATCGATCAAGGCACCGCGCACCACCCGGTTGAACCCCGAAGTAAGCCGGTTCAGCTTTTCCAAGGGGTCGTCGACCTTGGGGGTTTCCGGGGCGGTTTTTTTCGGCGCTTCGTCGGCCAATATGGGACCGGCCAGCAGGCCCGCCAGCAGTGCCGCCGAAGTCGCGCGGGCCAGCAATCTGGCAGGCGAAACAAAACTCATGATCGGACTCCCCAGAAACCCAAGATCGGTATAAACGGCCCGCATCCTAGCACAACCGACCGGGCAAAATAAACATGCGGGCTGTCATTTTCCGGCCTTGCCGGCCGGCGCCTCCATCAGCGGCATCTTGCGGTAGAATTGCCACAGCATGATTGCCGCCGCCGTCCGGTAGGGCTGCCAACGTTCGGCAATGACGCGCAATTCCTTGTCCGTCGGCCGTTCCTTCAATCCAATCAAGTTCTGCGCCGCCACCTGCAAGGCCAAATCCCCGGCCGGCATGATATCGGGCCGGCCCATGGCGAACATGAGATAAATCTCCGCCGTCCACCGGCCGATGCCCTTGATGGCGGTCAATTGCGCCGCCGCCGCGTCATCATCCAGTGCGGCCAGCCCGCCCAAATCCAGAGAGCCGGATTTGATCGCGCCGGCCAGTTCGCGCGCATAGCGGATCTTCTGACCGCTGAGGCCGCATTTGCGCAAGGTCGGCTCACGCACGGCCATGACCCGCTTCGCCGAGATCTCGCCCAACCGGTCCTCCAGTTTGGCCCAAATGGCGGCGCCGGCGTGAACGGAAATCTGCTGATCGACGATAATCCGGAGCAAGGTGCGGAAGCCGCCTTCGCGGTTGCGGGCCGGCGGCATGCCGCCGGTCTCGAAAGCTTTCGCCATGTAGTCGCACTGCTTGGCCAGGGCCCGCACGTGCTTGGGCATGGTATGGCGTGACAGGACCCGGGGCTTGCGGCTCACCGGAGTTCCTCGACCGGTGTGACGCCAAACACCTGTAGCCCCGACGCCACCACCAATGCCACGGCCTGCACCAGGGCCAGCCGCGCCAGGGTCCGTGCTTTGTCGTCCTCAACGATAAACCGCAGCCGCGCCTCATCTTTGCCCTTGTTCCAAAGCGCGTGAAAGCATTCCGCCAGATCGTGCAGATAATACGCTACCCGGTGCGGCTCATGGGCTTCGGCGGCACTTTCCACCAGGCGCGGCCAGCCGGCCATCTGGCGGATCAGGTCCAGTTCCGCCGGATCATCCAGGGACGTGAGATCGGCGGCGGCCAGGGCGGCCGGTGAGAGTTCGTCGTTGCTGAACATCTCCAGCGCGTTGCGCAACACGGAGCGGCACCGCGCATGGGCATATTGAACATAGAACACGGAATTGTCGCGGGTCTGTTCCAAGGCCTTGTCCAGATCGAATTCCATCTGCGAATCCTGCTTGCGCGTCAGCATGATAAACCGCACCACATCGCGGCCGGCGTCGTCGATCAAATCGCGCAGCGTGACGAAGTTGCCGGCCCGCTTGCTCATGCGCATGGGTTCGCCGCCCTTTTTCAGGTGCACCATCTGGCAAAGCTTGATATCCAATTCCGCCTCGCCGCCGCTCATGGCCGTTACCGCGGCCTTCATGCGCTTCACATAGCCGCCGTGATCGGCGCCGAAAATATCGATCATTGTCTTGAAGCCGCGTTTGTATTTGTCGTGGTGGTTGGCAATGTCGTTGGCGAAATAGGTCCAGTTGCCATCCGACTTCTTCAGGGGCCGGTCCACATCGTCGCCGAATGCCGTCGCCTTGAACAGGGTTTGCGGACGCGGCTCCCAGTCATCGGGCTTTTTACCCTTCGGCGGTTCCAGGACGCCCGTATATATAAGTCCCTGGCTTTCCAGCGCCGCGAACATGGAGTCCACGGCGCCGGCGTCCACCAAGGCGCTTTCGGATGTGAAGACGTTCTGTTCGATCCCAAGCGCCGCCAGATCCGCCTTTACCGACGTCATCATCGTTGCGACGGCAAAATCGCGGAACAAGGGCAGCCAGTCGGCCTCATCGGCGCTGCGGTAGGCATCACCATGTTCGACAGCCAGCGCTTCGCCGACCTCAACCATGTAGGCGCCAGGATAAAGGCCTTCAGGAATCTCGCCGATGTCATCGCCCAGCGCTTCGCGGTAGCGAAGATGCGCTGATCGCGCCAGGGCTTCCACCTGGGCGCCGGCGTCGTTGACGTAATATTCCGTGGTCACGTCAAAACCCGCCTTGGCCAATAATTTGGCCAGGGCATCGCCGATCACCGCGCCCCGCGCGTGGGCCACATGCAGGGGCCCCGTGGGGTTGGCGGAGACATATTCCACGTTGACCATTTCGCCGCCGCCAAAGGCCGAATCACCATAGGCGGTACCGGCCTTCAAGATGGCCACCAGGTTGTCGCGCCAAAACGACGCACTCAGGGTCAGGTTGATGAACCCGGGCCCGGCGATGTCGACCTTCGTCACGGCGTCCAGTGTTTCCAGCCGTGTACCCAGCGCGTCGGCAATGTCGCGGGGCTTCATCTGTGCCGCCTTCGCCAAGACCAGGGCCGCGTTGGTGGCGATATCACCGTGGCTGGCCTCGCGCGGCGGCTCAACGCTGATCCGCGAGGTATCCAGATCGGCCGGCAGGGTGCCGTCGGCGGCCAATGCCTGGATCGCGGCCCGTATGTCGGCCAGGAAGGATTGATGTATGTTCATGTGGGCCTCTGGCATGCGGCGGCGAACCGGTCAATCCGGCTTCGCGGGTGATACGCCATCACCCGCGCCCAATCAAGCGGACGCTGGCGTCGCGGATGTCTCAGGGTTGCGGCAATTCCTTGTCCGTGCCACGCTTTTGCAAGAAGAAACACCACCGGAGCCCCGAGGACGTGGCGGAGATCGAAATCAAGGCATTCAAGGAACGTTTGCGGCAGATGCGCGATGAAGTCGAACACGATTCCGAACTGACGGAACTCGAACGCAAGCCCGTGACCCTGGACCAATCCATGGTCGGCCGCCTGTCGCGCATGGACGCGCTACAGAATCAGGCCATGGCGCTTGAGGCTGAACGCCGCCGTGGTATCGAAATCCAGCGCATCGACGCGGCGCTTCAGCGCATCGACGAAGGCGAGTTCGGATATTGCGCCGTGTGCGGCGAGGATATTGAACCGAAGCGTCTTGAGCATGACCCGACGATGCCCAGTTGTATTGGCTGCGCGCGGGGCACGGAGTAGCCCAGAGTCCGTCTCAGCGCCGCCATTGAGGGAACTGCATTGGCAAGCAAGGCCGGAGATTTGTGCGCCTTGAGATTTGAGCGCGACGTTAAGCGGATAGTGCAGCCACAAGACGCGTTTTGATGGATAAACAAGGGCGAAAATTTCATGGTGAATATACTAGATCAAGCCATTGCCGCCTTGAAGGCCTTACCGGTGACGGAAAGTGAGCGCATCGCTTGGGAAATCATCGAGCGGCTGGATGACAAAAGCGAATGGGATCAGGTTGTCCAAGCGGCGCAATCCCAACAATGGTTGGAACGCCAATCCAAGTTGGCTCTGGATGCTTACGAAAAAGTTTCAAAAAGCCTGGCGAAAAGCCACATATCGCTGCCACGCGATGATTATTTGAGGGAAGACGCCTATTGGAAAGGTTTCGACGAACTACCGGACGAGGTTCGTGAACTGGCCGAGAGCAACTTTAAACTTTGGCGCCAAGACGCTAATCATCCGAAACTGCGCTTCAAGCAAATCCACGCGGCCAAACCGATTTTCTCGTTTCGTGTCGGATTGGGGTATCGCACCGTCGGCGTGCGAACCGAAGATGACACGATTGCCTGGTTCTGGGTCGGGTCGGTCTCCCAATTCGAGACATCTGTTTCCAAATAGACATCTTTTGCGTTCAAGCGGCGCATCTTGCGCCTGTTGACACGCCTTCAGCGGGTGCGAGAACGGGCAAAACCGTTGTTCAGCGCGCATTTCATGCCGTGTCGCCAATATCGGCAATGGCCATGATGACACTGTCAGCGCCCCGATAAAGATCGGCGAGGTATCCGAATTGTCCCCCCTTGGTATCCGTTTGCCTTCCGCCCGTATCCCTTTGCCCGATTGAGATATTTTCGCCTCGAGGTCAAATATACAGTTATCCGGTGCGGCCTATGACCGCCGGGAATGAACGTCGCGGTTCAGAATATCCGAACGAATAGAGCGATCCCGGTTAACCAAGGAATTTGTTTCTTCGGTCAGGCCGATCTAGCCGAAGACATGGAGTGAATGAACAATGGTTGACTTGAAAATCTCATCCACATTGATCGCCGTTCTGGTCGCGACGACGGTCGTGTCAGGTGCCTCGCTGGCGTCTTCTTCGAGCAGCCAAATCGGCGGCAAGGCTCAACCCGCCGCTGGCCATGCCAAACCATCCGCCGGCCATGCCAGCGCAAAAAGCCATGCCGCGCCCAGCAGTCCGAAGGCCCATTGGGGATATTCCGGCGCCGAGGGTCCGGCCAAATGGGGCGATTTGTCGCCGGCTTATGAGCTGTGCAAGACCGGTAACCAGCAATCCCCTGTCGACATCAGTGACACCCAGCGGGCCAGCATGGCGGCACTTAAAGTCGATTACAAGGCGACACCGCTTCACGTCGTCAATAACGGCCACACCATCCAGGTCAACTATGGCAAGGGTAGCGTCCTGCGTCTGGGCCATTCGGAATACCAGTTGTTGCAGTTTCACTTCCACAGCCCCAGCGAAAACACCGCCGGCGGCAAGCCCTATGACATGGAGGTTCACTTCGTTCACAAGGACCAA
>Ga0114932_10003862_pt1 | contig 14372 bp, 12 predicted proteins | sample 2SBtaG_2_FD_87286 | JGI IMG/M metagenome (GOLD analysis project Ga0114932, IMG submission 87286) | Deep subsurface microbial communities from Kolumbo volcano to uncover new lineages of life (NeLLi) - 2SBTROV12_ACTIVE470 metaG | ecosystem: Environmental > Aquatic > Marine > Volcanic ...
AAAGATCGCTAATGCCCGTTGGTGATATCGGGGAGTACTGCCAGCATAGTGTGGCGTGATGATCACCCGTTTATTCCGCCATAATGGCGAGGTTTCAGGTAAAGGCTCATTTTCGAACACATCAAGCCCGGCACCACGAATCCAGCCTTCCTCCAAAGCCCGAGCCAGGACGTTCTCCTGAATAGTACTGCCACGTCCAATGTTAATAATCACAGTAGTTTCCTTCATGGCCCTGAGCTCTGGCTCTCCAATCATTCCGCGAGTCTCAGGAGTTGAAGGAACAGTAAGGACAACTGAGTCGGATTCAGGTAGAAGCTCAAGAAGATCACCTGGACCACGAAGCAGATCGACATTAGGAACCGGTCGTTCCCAATGACGTCGGATACCAACTGTCCGCATGCCGAATGCTTTAGCTATCTTTGCTGTTCTCGCTCCAATAGCTCCTACGCCCACTACCATCATGGTCTGGTCAACAAGTTCAAATAAACCAGAACCAGGAATGCTCGGGAAAGAAGAGGGTGGCCAAAGAGCCTGCTTCTGGTTCTCGAAAGCGTCAGGAAGACCCCGACCAAAGGCCAGCAGCAGCGCGAAAATGTGCTCGGTGATCGGTACTGAATGCACGCCCGAGGCGTTGGTTAGTACAAAATCGTGGCTCGAAGCTTCAGAATCACTGAGTATCCAATCAGCGCCAGCTCCCCATTGCTGAAACCATCGTAGTCCCACAGCTCTACTAATTAGATCTTTCGGGAAGCTTCCCGCGACAATCTCGATGTCAGGAAGTAATTCTTCGATTTTGGTTCTTTCGTTAGTCACAACTAATTTCTTTCCTGGGGCAGCTGCGCGAACCAATTCGAGTTGCTCTTTAGAAAGAGTGCTCTCTGGGAGAGCTATCAATAAAAGTTGAGACACGCTAAGGACTCTCAGGCTCGTTATCGAGAACTACCTCGAAAGTAATGTCAGCATTGAGGCTAGCGCTGACTGAGCAGTATTTAGTCATGGTGAGTTCCACAAAACGTTCGGCATTTTTTTGGTCAAGTCCGGGTACGTCAAACACGTGTCTAGCGTGAATCCGTGTGAAACGCTTAGGAGGTTCGTCCGACCTGTGACCCTCAAGTTCTATTCGGTAACTGTGAATATCGAGCCGACGTTTTTTCAGGATCTCAACAACATCGTAACCAACGCAGGCTCCAAGAGCGTTGAGTACGAGCTGCATGGGCCTCATTCCGGTCCTGGCGTTTGCCTCACCATCTATGAGTACCCGTTGTTCATCTGGGGTAATACCCACGAAGCGCTTATCTACAAGGTGGTGAACTGACGTAGTATGCGTTTCAGACATAACCCTAGGGTATCAACTAGTTTCAATTGAAACCACCTTTCACCCCCATAGTTCCTCTATGGACTTTTTGCCAAAACTTGAAAATTATTTTTTCAGGTGTGCTGGGGAAAGGATCTTAAGCTGTCGGGCCTAATGGAAAGCTCGACTTAGTACTTGTTTGACACTTTGGGTCAAACGACCCGTGTAAGCTCTTGGAAATGGATATCCCCTCCACCAACGCTCCAAAAAACGCTTGGCGCATTTGGGCCAGGCATGCCAGGGACGCTTCGGCTTCTACGAATACAAATATGGACATCATGTCGACGTTAAGTTGTTGGGGTCCTTATCAAGCTGCCAGGTACATCCTCACGTTCCTGGCTTTTGGGTCAGAACCAGATGCTAAGGCTCTCGAAGGCGAGACTGGAAAGGATTTCTACGTTACTCGTACCTGGCCGGGTGATCCACACCGCCAGAGTATCCACCGGCTAGACCGAAAAAATCTCGAACACCACCCATACGGTTTCCTACAACCCCCAGAAGAAACACCAGAAGTTGACCCTGGAATTATAGATATCGTTCTGGTGCCTGGTCTCGCTTTCGACGAAAGTGGTGGTCGACTTGGTTATGGACTTGGCTATTACGACCAGCTGCTTGCAAATCTTGATCCTGCGGCCTTACGAATTGGTGTAACACCACTTTCGCTGGTGGTGCCTCAACTCCCAACCACCAAACATGACGTCACCATGACGCACTTAGTGACAGAACAACGAATCTCTCGTGTCGCTGTACACTAACGCATGAACATTGCGGTTCTCCTTCATAGCACTGCAGGAGGAAGCGGCGTTTTCGCCACCGAACTTGGTCAACGATTGGCAAAGAACGGACACAAGGTGCATTTCGTGGCAGATCAAGCGCCTTTTAGGCTCACTGAACTTGATGGTCCTGGTATTGCTTTTCACCAGATACAGAGCATGATCTATCCGTTGTTCGGCGCCCCTTTGACCACTCTGGCAGAATCCTCGAAGCTAGTCGAGGTTATAGAGGAGTACGGGATAGATCTAATACATGCACATTATGCTGTACCGCACGCCACCGCAGCTTTGCTGGCTAGAGATATGGTCCGTAGTGTCCCAAAGCCCGCTGTGGTAACTACATTGCATGGGACAGACGTTACGCTCGTAGGGCTCAACCGAGCATATTTACGTACCACCCAATACAGTATCGACCGTTCAGACGTGGTGACGGCCGTGAGTCACTACCTTGCTAAGGCAACACGGTTGGAGATGAGTACTGACCGAGATATCCGGGTAATACCTAACACCGTGGATCCTGAGCGCTTCTGCCGAGCGGAAGATCCAGAGCTTAGGCTTAGGTTCGCTGAACCCAATGAGAAGCTAATCGTGCATGTTTCTAACTTCAGGCCCGTTAAACGTACTAGTGATGTGGTTAAGGTGTTTGCCCAGGTAGCTTCCTCTATACCCTCGCGACTCTTAATGATTGGCGATGGTCCTGACCGTCCAGAAGCCTTCCGTCTTGCAACGGAGCTAGGCATAATAGATAAGGTCGATTTTCTAGGTACGGCCCCCCGCATTGAAGTCCCATTATCTGTTGCAGACTTGTTCCTTTTACCCAGTGAACAGGAGGCGTTTGGTCTTGCTGCGTTAGAGGCGATGTCGAGTAGCGTGCCGGTAATAGGCTCGAGTGCAGGTGGTTTACCCGAGGTGGTAACTCCTGGTGAGACGGGGTATTTACTGCCTATCGGGGATGTTGAAGCAATGACTCAAGCTGGGTTAAGAATCCTGAGCGACCCAGTTCTGTTATCGAGCATGCGACAAGCGACGCGGAACAAGGCAGTTGAAGTTTTTAACGAAGAGAAGGTAGTACCGATGTACGAAGAGGCCTACCAGATAGCACTCACTATTAACAGCCAATGATTTTGAGTTAAGTTAGATTTTTTAGGAAATTGTTATGCTGACTAAAATATAAACTAAGACTATTCTTTGACCCTTAGGGCCTAGGGGTCTATACTTAAAAGTCCGAATCACGAAAATAAATAAACTACGGGAGGCAAGTCATTATGAGGACTCTAAATAGCTTCATAAAGTTATCTTTAATAAGTTCAGTCCTGGCGTTTCTTTCGCTTACCTTAGCGCAAGATCTTGAGGTTTGGGTTGCGGCAACTGACCCTGACAGTATTGCCATCTACGAGCGCCTTAATGCCGAATATGCGGAAGCTCAAGGCATCGATATTGAAATCAGCTTTACTGATGACACAAACCTGAATAATGTTTTACGAGTGGCAATCGCTTCTGGTGGTGGTCCGGACATAGCAATGATGGACGTTGGGGATGCAAACTTAGGGGCTATGGCCCGCGCAGGTTTGGTATATCCCCTTACTAGCGCCTATCAGGAATGGGGCTGGCACGAACGAGTCTTGCCAGCCGGCATCGCAGTTGTCCAGTACGGCTCGTTGGGTGACGAAATCTGGGCCGTGCCAGTCCAGCAAGAAGCCAATGGACTTTGGTACAACGCCGCAATTTTCAGGGACAACGGTTGGGCCCCACCAGACACATGGGAAAACTTCATTGCAGCTGCTGAAGGAGCCCACGCTCTAGGAATCGACGCAATCTCACACGGTGGGAAGACCTTGGAGACGGGCACTCAGCTTCTCGCCAGTATCGTCTATAGCCTTATTCCAGCGGACATCGTAACTGATGCATCTACCCTGGAAGGCACCAGCACCTGGGGTGACGACCCACGGTTTCTCGAAGCAGCCCAGATACTAGTCGATTGGAACGAAGGCGGTTGGCTACCAGAAAACATTAACTCCATTGATCATGACGGGTCAGTAACGCACTTCCTTCAAGGTAAAGCTGCTATGGGCCCAATGGGACCCTGGCAGGCTAGCGCCATGGCTGACGGTTGGGTAGATGGAGTAATGGAACCCACCTTCCTTCCCTGGCCTGCTATAGACACTAGCTTCCCCCTTACTAATCAGGGCGCTCCTGGTAACTCCCTTTGGGTAAGTGCCAACGTTAGTAAGAAAGCACTACCGTTAGCTCTCGGCTGGATCGAACACATCAACATCAAGCCGGAAGCACAGCAAGCTTGGTTATTCGAATTGGGTGTCCTTCCAATGACGAGGGAAGATATTGACCCAGCAAAGTTCGGTGGCAACAAGGCGTTCGAGAGTGTCGTTGCAGGTCATGAAGTTCTTGGCCTAGCGGGTGGAACTAGCGGCCAGTGGTTAGACTCCTTCGTGGATCCCGCCGCTGCCGAAGTATTCCAAAATGGTAGCCAGCGACTTTTTGCAGGCGTCTGGACTCCAGAAGAGTTCATTGAGCAGATCGTTAACGCTACAAACGCTTCTCGGGCACAATAATTAAACTCTAGCTTGTCCAATGAAAGAGGGGGGACTTAACCCCCTCTTTCATGAAAGCCCTTGGACAGATATAATCCACTGAGAGGCTCAATTTCTATACAGAATAAGAACCAGGCCTGATCAATGGATCTTACTCTAGGGAAATGGTGGTTTTTTGCGTAGCGGACTTCATACAGAAGGAAGAATCTACGGTTACCTTTTGCTGTTGCCCGCAGTTGCACTTTACACCCTGCTTGTTGTCTGGCCAATAATTCATTCAATAGTTCTATCCTTCCAGGATTGGAATGGGTTTGCACCCGACCGGAATTGGGTTGGTTTCCAAAACTACACTGATGCTCTCCAAAACGTTCGCTTTTGGAGAGCATTCCTGAACAACCTAATTTGGGGGGCCTTGTCAGTAATCCCTGTAGGCATTGGCCTTGTCATTGCCGTTGTCCTCTACATGAACAAAATATGGGGTAGCGCTTTTTTTCGAGTTTCGTTCTTACTTCCTTTCACGCTCTCGGGGGTCCTAACCGGAATCATCTGGGGATGGATATATAACCCCGAATGGGGAACAATAAACACGATCCTCCGTGGATTGGGTCTGGATGCATTAGCCCGGCCTTGGCTCGCTGAACCGGGAATCTCTTTGATTGCAGCGAATCTGGTTGGTGGTTGGACCTGGTTCGGTTTTTGCATGGTAATTTTCTTAGCTGGCCTTCAATCTATTCCTGATGAAATTTATGATGCAGCTAAAATCGATGGTGCATCAAGCTTCCAATTATTCACTCGCATTACCGTGCCACTTTTGGGCACTTACGTTCGTATGCTCACTATCGTGACCATCATATTTTCGTTCAAAGTGTTCGACCTAATATTCGTAATGACGCAAGGTGGTCCTTTCCAAACTAGTGAGGTACTGGGTTTTGTCATTTACCAGTTTGCTTTCACCCAATGGAAGATAGGTTTAGCTAGCGCTATTGGCATCATCCTGACGATCATCGTGTTACTCGCGTCGATGTTTTCTGTCCGGAGAGAGGAAGGATACTGATGCCCGGTGGTGGAGAGCTCAGGATAAAACGGATCTTAAGTTTATTGGTTATATATTTGTTCCTCGTCACTGTTCTTATTTTCAGTCTTTACCCTATCCTGTGGACTGTCTTAACTTCACTTAAAACATCGATCGAGACGATTAAGAATCCCTACTCACTCCCAGAAACGATTCAATGGGCTAACTATGCTCAAGCGTGGGTGATTGGCCGGTTTGGTACTTACTCATGGAATTCCATATTAATTACTGTTCCTACGGTGCTCTTGATCACGACCTTAGCAACAATGACGTCGTACGCACTGTCCAAACTCAAGCTGTTTGGCGTCCCAGCTATCCTATTGTTCTTCCTATTAGGGCTCATGGTTCCTTTTCACGGTTTCATGATTCCTATGTACTACCAACTCAGAGACCTCGATCTTTTGAACACTCGTTGGGGTGTCATTTTAGCCTTGACGGCTTTAGCTCTTCCCTTTGCGGTGTACCTGATGAGATCAGCGATCATACAGGTACCTGATGAGCTCATCGAATCCGCACGGCTCGACGGTGCCAATCCCATACAAATACTGCTGATGGTGGTGACACCATTAATTAGGCCGACATTAGTGGCGCTTATAGTAATCCAATCAATATGGGCATGGAATGAGTTCTTGATTCCACTTCTAATCCTCCATAAGGACTCCTTGAGGACAGTGCAGATCGGATTAACGTTCTTTCAGACTCGCTTTAGTACTGATTTCGCATTAACGGCAGCCGGTACCGTAATTATTTTAGCGCCACTCATCGTCGTCTACCTTGCTTTCCAAAGGCACTTTGTGAAAGGCATTCTTTCGGGTGGCGTGAAAAGTTAATGATTTAGTTTTTACAAAACCTATTTTAGTCACACAAACCAGAAGAAGTAATAAATCCAGGGAATATTTATTAGATCATTACGATGGGCAAAACTAGTATTTGAGCTTAGGCGGCCAATTTTTGTACACTATAGAATACAGTTTAGAATTAGTTTTAAGAACTTGTCGTTAAAGGAGGTGCATAGACTTTTCTATCACCGGTTTCTGTTTAAGTGGAGTTACGACACAGATCGTTTAAGGCAAACATTTCACTCAACAGAATTAAGTGTCATTAATTAATTACTTTAATGAAGAGGAGATTTTTTGTGAAATTGTTAAATAACATTTTTAAGGCTATTAGTATTAGTTCAATCGTAGCCTTCCTTTCGTTTGGTTTAGCGGCAGATCTTGAAGTTTGGGCTGCGGCAACTGACCCTGACAGCATTGCCTTGTATGAACGTCTCAATGCTGAATTTGAGGAAATCAATGGTGTTGATGTAGAACTAACCTTCGGGGATAGGGCTAACCAAAACACATTGTTACGAGTGGCAATCGCTTCTGGCGGTGGTCCAGACGTATCAATGATGGACGTTGGGGATGCTTACTTAGGCGCCATGGCCCGAGCAGGCCTGGTAACCAGCCTTACTAGCGCGTATAGCGAATTGGGTTGGGACCAACGAATCTTGCCAGCCGGCATCGATGTTGTTACTTATAACGACGAAATTTGGGCTGTGCCAGTCCAACAGGAAGCCAATGGACTTTGGTACAACGCCGCAATTTTCAGGGACAACGGTTGGGCTCCACCAGACACATGGGAAAACTTTATTGCTGCTGCTGAAGGCGCCAATGCGATAGGGCTTGACGCAATCTCGCACGGCACACGTTCCCTAGCTACTGCCCCTCAGCTTCTCGCTAGTATCGTCTACGGCCTTATTCCGGCAGACATCGTGTGGCAAGCGTCTAACCTGGAAGGCAACTTAACCTGGGGTGACGACCCACGATTCCTCGAAGCAATCGAAACGTTAGTGGCTTGGAACGATGGCGGTTGGCTCCCAGAAAACGTCATTGCCTTTGACCACATGGAGTACGTAAACCACTTCCTCGCCGGTAAGGCTGCTATGGGCCCCATGGGACCCTGGCAGGCTAACAACATGTATCAAGGTTGGGTAGATGGAGAAATTGAACCCACTTTCCTTCCCTTCCCAGCTCAGGACACAAGCTTCCCTCTCACTAACCAGGGTGCTCCTGGTAACTCCCTTTGGGTAAGCGCCAACGTTAGTAAGAAAGCACTACCGTTAGCTCTCGCCTGGATTGAGCACATCAACATTAGGGCCGAATCACAACAAGCTTGGTTATTCGAAATGGGTATCCTCCCAATGACGAGCGAAGTTATTGACCCGGCAGATTTCCAGGGCAACGTACCGTTCCAGACTGTGGTTGAAGGTCATGAAGCCCTCGGTCTTCAGGGTGGAACTAGCGGCCAGTGGCTAGACCACTTTGTGTCACCCGCCGGTTCAGAAGTCTTCCAAAATGGTCAAGCGCGTGTGTTGGCAGGGAGCTGGACCCCAGAACAATTCATTGCGGAATTAGTTAAAGTGACTAATTCTTCTAGAGCAGAGGCTCAGTAACTAACTTCTAGCTAATCAAAATTTAAGGGGGAGCTTTCCAGCTCCCCCTTAAATTTGTTAAGTAATAAAAAAATTAGCAGAGTCTATTAACAACCGCACAAGGCATTAAAACCAAAACGATGAGACTCCCCATGAATCCCTACTCAGTTATAGCGAATGTTCTCCTCGGATTCAACGTCAAAAGCATGTATGGAGTCGGCTTTAACAAGAAGTTCCATCTGATCACCCGGCCGAAGGGAAATGTGAGGATCAACCCGTGCGACTATTGACTGATCCCCTTCAACCGTAGCGAACACATGAGTTTCGGCGCCAAGGGGTTCGACAACATCAACAGTGGCTTTAACAATGTTGCCGGTGTCCGGGATGGAAGTATGGCCCTTGAGACCAAAATTTTCAGGGCGGATACCGACTGTTACCTGCTGATTGTTGTACTTCTGGAGCTTCTGGTTTAACTCCTGGTCTGGATTAATATTGAATTGCTGCCCACTAATAAGTCCATTTTGGACGTTACCAATCAAAAAGTTCATTGGTGGGGAACCAATAAAACTAGCTGAAAACTTGTTTGCGGGTTTATCGTAAAGATCAGTGGGGCTGTCAACCTGCTGAACCAAACCGTCTTTCATTACGACGATCCTATCGCCCATTGTCATTGCCTCAACCTGATCATGCGTCACGTATATGGTGGTCACTCCAAGACGCTGATGAAGTTTCTTTATCGAGACTCGCATTTCAACACGAAGCTTCGCATCCAGATTAGAAAGAGGCTCATCCATCAGGAACACCTTAGGTTCGCGTACAATAGCTCTACCGAGAGCTACTCGCTGCCGCTGTCCACCTGAAAGTTCCCTTGGACGCCGTTCTAGCAAGTCCTCCATCTGTAGCATTTCAGCAGCTTCATTAACCCGTTCCTGAATCTTTGCTTTGGGTGTTCTACGCAACCTCAGGCTAAACGACATGTTCTGAAAAACATTCATGTGAGGGTAGAGCGCATAATTCTGGAAAACCATCGCTATATCACGATCTTTAGGGGGCACGTCATTAACAGTCCGACCATCGATGTTAACTAAGCCACCACTGACTTCTTCAAGGCCAGCCACCATCCGCAAGGTCGTAGTTTTTCCACAACCTGAAGGCCCAACAAAAACGACGAACTCTTCATCGTTAATCTCCAAATTAAAGTCCTTAACGGCAACTACGTCACCAAAGTTCTTGTTTACCTGATCAAGTAGAACTTGCGCCATCAGTTAACCCCCAATTTCATTGGCTTAATCACTTTCGCCATTCCTTAACTGGGACGAATTTGCCCCCTTCAATTACAGCTTGTGTAACTTTGTGTCCCCGGTTAGTGGTGACCTCCAGTATAGCCTGATCTAACGTCTCAGGTCCTACTAAGACCTTACGGACAAAGCGACCGCCCGGAATTTCACTCATCTCACTTGTCTTAGAAAGGCGGACGGGTATTACCTCTTTATTCTTATTCGTAAGAACTCGGGCAAGAAGAAAAAGGCCATCATCGTGGAAATTAGGGTTCTGTCTCCTAAAAATTCCAAACACTATAGCACTATACCTCGGTACGCATAATTTCCGCATTCGACTCGTTAATTAAGAACTCCTAATGCAAACTCCTTAAACGTCGGAGGAAACTAACAAATTCCCACCTAAAATTTAAAGACATGCAATCAACATTATTGAGAACGAGTCTCGGTAAGTAGGAATTTTGGCTAAAATATAGATTCTTGGTCTATCCCAATATTGATTTTGTCGAGGCTGTTAGGATTTCAACGATCTCGTCTAGAGTATTGTCTTCGGTTACTACAGGGGGAGCGATGCAATAGGTGTCACCACTAACCCGGCTGAACAATCCGCGCTTTATGGCCTCTTTGTGAATCTTAGCAACGACCCGTTCTTCGTCACTAAAGGGTTCGCGTGTTTCACGATCCTTCACGTATTCCACTCCACACATCAAACCAAGGCCTCGGATTTCTCCCACGTTCGGGTGATCAGCTAAAGCCTCTTTGAGATTAACGGTTAGTTTTTTTCCTTTTGACTCTGCTTGTGCAACAAAATCTTCCTGCTCAATGATATCTAGCATCGCAAGAGCGACAGCGCAACCGACTGGGTGAGAACTATAAGTGTAAGCATGCATCCAGGGTGATTCACTGTGATTCATGACTGCGGCTATTTCGTCACTAACGCCAATCCCACCGAGGGGAAAATAACCCGATGTGATTGCCTTTGCGAATTGCATTAGATCGGGTTGTACATTCCAGTGTTCCAATCCGAACATTTTTCCTGTTCTACCGAAACCCGTAATTACCTCATCAGCAACCAGGAGAACATCGTACTGGTCACAGATTTGCCTAATCCTCGGGAAGTAATCATCCTGTGGGACAATCACACCACCAGCACCTTGGACTGGTTCTGCTAGAAACATTGCTACGGTGTCAGGTCCTTCTTTAAGTATTTGCTTCTCAAGCTCGTCAGCAGCTGCAATTCCTTGACTTTCTGACCCAAGTGGTTCTTCGTAACGGTATGGGTATGGTGATGGGATGTGGCTGAATCCAGGGATCCGAGGCTCAAACATAGGCCAATACGCTTCTATTCCAGTTGCACACATAGCGGCAAGCGTCACACCGTGATACCCGAATTTTCGTGAGATCACTTTCGTTTTTTCTGGTTTGCCTTTGATTTTCCAGTAATACCGGGCAAGCTTAATGTTGCTATCCGTAGACTCACCACCACCAGAAGTGAAGAAAAAATGATTAATTTTCGAATAAGTTAATGCCGCTAAGCGTTCAGCAAGTTCGATTGCCAGCAGGTTAGAACTACCTGTGTAGCCGGAAGCGTACCCCATCGTACGCATTTGGTTAGAAGCAGCATCCGCTAGTTCTGTTCTACCGTTACCCGCTGTGTTGTTCCACAGGCCCGACAAGCCATCAATAAATCGATTCCCATCAGCATCGATAAGATGGGCACCCTGACCATAAACCCAAACCTTACCCGCCGCATGAGTAGCTGCTGCGTGCAACGGATGAATAAGATGTGAACTGTCACGAACCAACAGCAACGATTCATTAGAATTGCTCATGAAGGCCCTCCCTTTAAGATCACCATAGTCCGTAGGAATCAATTTTAACTAATCCGGAAATAACTATGTCTCATGTTTTTGGGTTGAGTTTAACCAAAACATGCACAGAAACCAAAGGATGAAATACCCTGACAGTGGTCGTTTTCCGACTTCGCTATACATCTACCCAGAAAGCATAATGCTATTACTGGAAGGCAAAGAACCTACTGATTTACTTAACAAGGTTTTGAGGCGTTAGAGAGGACAATATGCCTAGGAATCATAATGATGGTGTACTAACCTCAGACCAGGTCCAGAAGTTTTTTCTAGAAGGCTTCTTGCATCTTCCAGGCATTTTGGGTGAGATAGAATTAGCTACCGTTCGTTCCGCTATGGACGAGGTTATTCGTACGGCAACACCCGGCGAGGATTTCCGTTTCGCACCAGGCCATCGAGATGGCAAGAACGTACTATCTCGGGTGGAATACGTTGTCGACAAATCGGCATCCGTTAGGGCTATGCTGGCCCATCCGATAGTGCTTTCCGCTACCGAGCAGTTAGCTGGAAGAGATTTCTTTCCGACGTCAGACGCAATGGTCCTAAAGATGCCGGGGCAAGGTATCGCTGTTCCCTGGCACCGAGATCTAGCGAGCACTGATGACTACCCGAGTGAAGTGCCGGTATTTATTGCTGACTATTACCTTGATGATGCTGATAAGTATACCTGCCTTTGGGTAGTACCCGGCAGTCACCTCTGGTCAGACGAAAAGACCAAAATTGTTGTAAAAACCATGAACGATGGGGCGTTCTCGACAGTAGGCGCCAAGGCGGTTCTTATGTGCGCAGGTGATGTTTTACTTCACAACGTGCGCCTCCTCCATGGATCCCCACCCAATGAGTCAGATGCATTACGCCGGGTTATTTACATCACAATGCACACTGCTCACATTGAATGGGAGCACGGTCCCTACAATCACGAATATATTAAAGCTAAGCAGAGGGTTCTACGTGGGTGTATTAGGGAGCGAGCTCGATCACCATACGGGGCAACAGAACAACAATTCTCTTATCGGCCACCTGCAGCCTGGGACAAGGGGCCTCTTGGCCCTAATGAACAACTTATCACTTACCGCTACGACCGAGAAGAATACAAAATTTAGACTAGATACCCAGCCTATTCGTAGCCTACTTGAATTTTTGGAAGAACCTCCAAATGCTCCATATTGATCGTTGTTAACTCTTTATTCGTCCTCATCAAATCCTAGAAGTCGCGCAGCATTCCCCCCAAAGATAGCTCGAATATCTTCTTCAGGAAAATTGAGCTGGTAGCAGATCCTAATCTGATCATGGAGGTACCGAAGCACAAAGCCGCGCGGAAAGTAACTTGAGTCGGAACCAAACAACATTCGTTCAGGTCCAATCGTCTCATACGCTTTGGCGAACAGGTCTTCAAGAGTAAGCTTGAAAGGCATCCACTGCACCCATTGGTTGGACCCCGAACTGTCAACGTAAATATTGGGTAGGCTCCAGCAGAGTGCCAATAACTCACGCCAATAGCCCGCACCAAAATGCGGGATTACAAATGGAATCTCTGGGAAATCACGTGCCACCTCATAAAGCGTGAGGGGACTCATTCTTGGATGCTGCACAACCCCACCACCACGCCCAAGAAACCCAAAGTGAATCAGGACCGGCAGCGACCGTTCAGCACAAAACTCCCAAATGGGTCTCAATCGTGGATCCTCAAACGCATAGTCAGTAAGAGGTGCCAACATCTTGTAACCCCGAAGCCCCAGATCATCAACTGCTCGCTTCAGCTCCACCTCACCACCTGGTTCGAGCTTATGGTGAGCAAGTCCAGCGAACTTGTCGGGATGCCTCGCAACCACCCTGGAAAGTAGGTCATTGTCGCGCCCAGTCACAAAAACTACGCGTCTTAGTCGATGATGCACAATTTGCTCAGCCCAACGATCAGCATAAGCATCTATTTCTTCATCAGTTTTCGCAGATGGTTCGGCAGGCAAAGTAGCGTGCTCTTTACGCATGCGCTCGCCTCGACTCCGTGCGTACTCGGCTAGCAGCGGGTGTGTCGCCTTCCGCTTTGGGCCGGCAACATTAGCAACTGGGAAATGAGTATGAAAGTCAATAACGTTTAATTCGTGATGATTCATAGATAAGCACCTCTTAATTTGACATTCAGCGTACAACGCGGCGAGTAAAGATCATTATCAAGAATATCAAAATCCTTGGCGAGTCTAGGAACGTAGCAGTAAAGATACTTATTTGTAGACTGTATTTCGACGTAAGAACCACACAGCAGGTAACGCGGCGAAAGCTACTAACGCACCCAGTAACAAAACTCGTTCCAAACCAAAAGAGTCTGCCATGAGGCCCGCAACCCAGACACCTAAAGAACGAGTGAGAAAGTTAAGAGCCATGAATGTTCCGTTTGCTAAAGCACGGCTCTCCGTAAACTCCTCCTGCACAATCGCTAGAAAGATTGGTGTTGGCGAGATGGCCGTTAAACCAAGGACGAACAACAGGGGTACTGACATCCACGAAGGAGCAATTAAGAACGCCAGCATAAGTAATGGCGCAAGAAAAAATAAGACCAAAAGCACGCGGGCCCGACCAGATCGATCACTAACTATCCCCGAACCTAGGGCTCCGATAACGCCACCCGCTTCAAGAATAGTTAACGCTGCTGCAGCCAACCAAAGACTGCTCTGGCGCACTTCGGTCATGAACAAGGGCAAAAACACGGTGAGACCTGCATGCATTAGCGTTCTCGCAAGCATGAGCCAGGTGAGTGCCGGAAAGACTTTGCGGAAACTCTTCCAGGGAAGAAAGCTACCACCGGCAATCGATGGTTTAGCTTGCACGTTCCTGAGTCGCCAATAGAGGACCCCGGAAACGGCCCAACCCACAAAAGAAGCTCTCCAAAGCCCTTCTAAGCCAAACCATCCTACTGCTGCAATGACAGCCACCGGACCCAGCGTGCGGCCAAGCTCCCCAGCAGCCATAAAGATGCCCATGCCCGTACCAACCCTGCGTCCTGCCACTTGAGCAATCATCACAGGTGCTGGTGCATGGAAGCCAGCAACACTCACGCCCGCTAAG
>Ga0114932_10003864_pt1 | contig 14365 bp, 16 predicted proteins | sample 2SBtaG_2_FD_87286 | JGI IMG/M metagenome (GOLD analysis project Ga0114932, IMG submission 87286) | Deep subsurface microbial communities from Kolumbo volcano to uncover new lineages of life (NeLLi) - 2SBTROV12_ACTIVE470 metaG | ecosystem: Environmental > Aquatic > Marine > Volcanic ...
ATTTGGTATCAACCAAGCTGACTTGTCTCTTACGTGCTGTTGCCATGAAGTCTGCCTACCTTTTGACCAGATAAATAAAAGATAGGCAATGAATGAAAAACACACAAATAAAAATGGGTGTCTCGTTTTGTTCTCCTCAATACTCAAAAAGCTTTAGCGCGAAAATTTGGTTTCAGCGCTACCCCAACTATTTTATTTGCCAATGGAGAAGCAGTACCTGGCTTTATGAGTACAGAAGATATAGTTAATATAATTAAAAAAATAGAATCTATTTAAGAAGGTTATCTAAAGCTACGGAGAGCGAAGTATTAGAGTGCAGATTTACTAGAGACTAGTTTGTTGTATTAGCTAGCTGAAAATTGAATTATAAATAGATAGAAAGTTACTCAGTTTTTCCGCTAATTGAAAGAGCTGTAACAATTACAGCTCTGAATAGTTTTATAAGAGTTATTGCGCAATTACTTCTTTAATCAGTGGGTAATTATACCCACTTTGGCAACCTTTGACGTATAACTTAACTGGTTTACCTGTTGCATAAGCTGATAGAAGCAAAGAGTATGTCTCTTTAAATAAATTCTCGTCTGCACTCAAGAATAAATTTGACCCATTAGAGCAATTACCAGAAATCATATTCTCATGAATAAAGTAAACTCCGTTCCTCGAAGGTTTTGGATATACCTTTGTGATTTTTCCTGCTTCATTCCACTCAGAAGCGGAGATTCCTAATGACGAGAAAGCCAACAATGCAATTAAAATTATTTTCTTCATTATATTTCCTTTTATTTTTACTGCCTTCAAATTATAAAATCAAAACTTATGAATTTAAAGTGTTAAAAATCGCTAATAAACACACAAATAAAATTGGGTGTCTTGTTTATTTTTTTTCTTCACGCCAACCTCGTTTACCATTGTATGACCATCCATGTTTTGAAACTGTACTATCAAAATGTTTTCTGAACTCTGATAGTGTTTCGCCTGATTCAATCGAATTTACTACATCTTTATATATGTCATTCAAAAGCTCTGTTTTAGTAGCATCAGCAATAGTAAATGCTCTTGCGTGAATTTGGCCAAGTTAATCATCCCAATGAGATGCTGGAATTTGAATCTTACTTTTAAGGTGAGAAATGGCTTCCTTAAATTTCACAAGGTCGCCATATTGTGGAGATAAGTTACTCATTTAGCACTTCTGCTCAATGTAGCATTTGTAGTGTTTATATATGAAGTATGGCCAAACTAATAAGCTTATAATTGTCAAAAGTGTTTAGAAATCTGGACTGACGTCATTAACATGTATTTCTATCTCTGCATACTGAAGATATGAAGCTAATGAAAGGCCAAAACCACATGCTACATATATAAGTAGAACTATTACTAAAATTTCCATCAAAGTCCCCTACTTTATTAACCTGTTTTTATCTTTTGAGCCCTGTGATGAGCCATGCATCAAGTGTTGTGCCAAGTAAAAAGCCTAAAATTGTGTCTGCAAATCTTACAGAGTCATCTTGAACATCAACAAAAGTGATCGCACTTATATAAAAAGAAGAAACAACGGCCCAGTACCACGCGAACAGATAAACAAAATGTTTTGCAGTTTTGTCTTTTTGCTCTAAAGCTGCCTTTTGCATATCGCGTGCATTTTCGGTGTTATGAAAAGCTAAGCGCTCAAGCTCAAGTTCTTTATTTAATACTGCTTGTCGAAATTGAGTTTGAAGCTGTTTATTTTGTGACAGTGAATTAACCACTTCTTCAGGAGAAGACTTACCAGTAATGGTTGCTGCAATATCAACTACTTTTGAAGCCACAGCTTCGCCGTTATCGCCTCCAATCCAATTGCCAATTTTCTTATCTAAACCAGTTAGCTTAGCTAAACCAAGAGCAATACTTATTGGCTTCAGATGCATCTAACTTCAAAGCGAACCTAGATGCTTTGAACTGGCAGCAACTAGCTGAAGGAACAAAGCAAGCAGTAAGCGCCCTGCCCGATAACATTAAACAACTAGAACACTCTTTAATGGGTGAAGAGGCCCGATTAAAGGCAAGCTATGAAAAGCGCAAAGCAATGGTTGAGCAAGCACGTGCAAATGATGCAGGTAATAAAGCCAAGTACAACTCGATACTGCAGGAATTAAGCGAGCAATATAGTGCTGATGTAAAAGAAATCGTTAACAATCGCGAGCAAGCCAAAACACGTATTCAAAATGAAGCTGAAGAAAAGCGTAAAAATGACTTGAAGGCTGAACTTGAAAACCGCATTGCACAAATCAAAGGCTATGCAGACCGTGAAGCCTTGGCTGCATACCAAAACCAGCTTGCAGTTGAAGATGCGCCAGGATTGAAGCAAAGCGCCGTTCTCAGCTAGGACTTGCTGCTAATGATGAAATTGGCGAGCTTAAATACAACGCTGATAATGAAATTAGAGACCTTGAACGACAGCAAGAACTGAATGCTGCTCAAGGTTTTATTCGCAACGTAAAGCAGATAAAGAAACACATCAAGAGCGCTTAATGCAAATACGTTCACGCTACACAGGTGAATTGCAAAGCAATGTAATGGCCTTTGCAAACTTCGAAAAACAAACCCAAGCTGAAAAAGCCAATGCCATTGTTGGCCCTGCCCTTGGTGCTGCAGCTGCAGCAACCGCTGTCATGATGGGTATGCAACAAGTCAGACAAATAAAATCACAGCAACCAGCTGGTATTGCACGCGGTGGTATGGACTATGTGCCAAATGAAAGCACTTATATTCTGCAACGGGGTGAACGGTTCTTTCGCCTAAACAAAACGTTGAAATCAGAGCAATGGCACGGCACTACAACACTGGCGGCCAAGGTGGAACAAGTGGCGGCGGTATTAGTTTTAGTATTAAGAATGAAATCATTGTCCAAGGTTCAGTAAACGATGAACAAAGCGCTCAGCAAACAGGTGACAACATCGCTCAGCGCATCGTTGCTACGGTGGTGGCTAATATCAATGAAAATGGTGCAATTATTCGGGCTGTGTGGGCTGCTTAGTTTTATTCTCAGTGTGTAAACTGCTTTTTTCATCAGATATATAATCGTCTAATATTTCCGTGCAATCTTCAAACCTAGAAGATAACACACTGATTTTATTCTTATTAAACAAATTCATATCTTCGTTTTTAGTATCAGGTGAGCCGAGTAAACATTTGCTATAAATGCTTTTTAGAAAATCAATTATCATTTCATGTTGACTATCAACTGTGAAATAGTTTCTATTATTGTAGAAGTGTACAATCTTAACACCAGAATTCTTATCGGCTCTGCTTGAAAACCTAAAATCAGTATTCACAAATATACCGTTTTTAAATAGAGAATATTCCAATCTTGCAAGGTAACTTTGGGTCAAGGCTACCTTCATTTTATTGGCCTTTATACGTTTAGAGAGGTCAACTTCTGAAGAAAGTGGATAAACATCCCAATGTTCAATGCCAAATCTGCTTCTATTGTTTTCCATATTTTCTAGATATGAAATAACTTGATCATAGATTTCATCTAGCAGGTCAATTAAAAATTTAGGTTTAGAATTAAGCTCTCCCAAATCACAGTTCGCTGGACTGAAATTAGGAAACAATAATGCGAAAAATGTATGTTTATCTTTTATTTCATATGGGTAGTTTTTCTCAATAGCTTCTAACTTTTCAATTATGTAGTCTTTGAAGTCAAGGTAGTTTTTTAGTTGAACTTGGTCTCTCTGGTTTTTAAGCTGTTCTGTTTGTATCTTTATTTGTTCATATTGATTATTAAGTTGCTGAGCAGTTTGAGATGAACTGTGAACCCTAAGCAACACATGCACAAGGTACATAGCACAAAGAATAAAGCCCAATGGTAATGCACTTATCTCAATAAACGTAGCATATGCTTCTGCATCATAACCCAAGCTGTACTTAATCCAGACAGGAAAGCCAAGCATCAGACCTAGAGTTACAGGTAAGCTTATACAAAGCCAAAATAGAGGCTGAGATGTGATTTTTTCTAGTGGATTAATTTTTAACAATTTGAACTGAGTTTTGCATTTCAATGGTTTTACGGTTAACCAATAAATTAAACCAACAACAGTTAACAATACTACAAGGGTGATAACTGACCAAATAACCTTACTGAACATCATCTTATCTGTCCCAAATAAATTTCGAGCATATTAACAGCATATTGAAATAAAAAAGAGTCTAATTTTATTGTTTTACATAAGAAAATTAAGGATTAATTTTATGTTTACCTGCATAAACCTATCAGTTTTGTGTATGATTTGCGCCAAATAAAGGAGTTTTTATGTACTACCCGGAATTAAAAATCATCATAACACTTTTTAGCCTTGTTATAACTTACCCTACGATTGGTAAATTAATTAGATTTTTTATGCTCACGAAGAATACAGTTCAAGCTTTTGACTCTAACAATAAGCATATTCTTAAAAGTTACGAATCTTTAAAAAATGAAATATTCTCATTGAAATCTGAAGTTAAAATTTTAAAAAAAAATCCAGACAAACCAAGTTCCTTTTATCAAATCAAACCTAAGCAAATAATTTTCTTATTGTTTTTTATTACTATCTCATTTTTTATTTTTATCTTGCTTTTTGGTGATGAAAAATCAGTTTATGAAAAACAAATCTGGATAGATTCAGCCACCTTTATTAATAACTTTTTTACTCCAATAATTTTAACTATCACGCTCTTTGTAATTTATAAAACTTGGCAAACAAGCAAATCAGAATTAGAAGACACCAGAAAAGAATTAATTAAGACAAGGGAAATACAAAACGTATCTTTCACTATTGATTTACTTAGACAGAGACTCTCAGACTTTAATAGCCATCTGAATGAAACAGTTAATGAAGTTGGAATAAAGAATGGCTGTCTCCTAATTCTACGACATTCAGAAATTGAAAAAACAACTGAACAACTTGTTTGTGATATTAATCAAGAGATTGATGAAAATGAAAGCAACTTAATCAGTAAAAAGTATCTAAAGAAAAATATTTTAAAAAAATTAGAATATCTACATCGGAACGTTAAATATGTTGAAATGTTAGACTCTGATCAAGAAAAGGTAATTCAGGACGTATTTAAATATAAAGAAAGTTCAAGATTGCATGATATTTTATATTTAGAGCATGGTTCTTTTTCTGACGTTAGAATTTATATTTTGTTGCGTTTGATCACATTAAAAGATTTTAGGTTTATTACTCTTTTGCAAAAAGCAACTAAAATAAATCATTGGATAAATGCTATCGACGATGCTGAACTAAAAAAAGCATGTAAAGAAGAGTTACTATATCTAGCAGATATAAAAGTGTTTAATTCTTGTATTATGCTTTATGAGCTTTATCAAATTTATTGTGAACAAAAAAGTAGAATTGAATTATTACACATTTATGATTAAGTTTTATTGGTAATTAATTAACTCACTGTAAACACCTTTCCACATCTCAAATCGCTCCATAATTTTTAAACTCGCTCACATGTTAAACACAGAGCGGTTAAAAATATGGAGCATCTTCCACTACCAAAAGCCCCAAAGAAATGCCTGTTTAGGCTTGTGCCTAATTCTAGTGTTCATGTTTCAAAGCATAACAATGCATCTGAAATCTTCGATTTAGAAGGCGCATATTGGGAATTTGAAATTGAACTTGCCAATGTGCCTGAAAGTGAAGCGCTTGAGCTTGATGCGTTCTTAACAAAGTGTCGTGGCCAAGTCGGTAAGTTCTTGGTGCATGACTATCGTCGTGAACAATTAGATTTAAACATCCCTGCCCGTGTTGATGGTGCTAACCAAGATGGCAACATACTCAATATCTTTCAATTGCCGGTTAATCGCGTTTATGCAAAAGCGGGAATGTACGTGCAAGTTGCTATTGGTGAAACTGCAGTACTTAAAAAGCTGACTGCAGATGTGGTTGTTAATAGCTATGGTAAAGACAAAATTGAAAATATCAATTTGTTTAACATATTCCTTCACCCAAGCACTTTGCGTTAGCTTTACTTCTTTGAGTATAGATTGTTTTTTCCAACCGGTATTTTCTACCATTTTTTCATTGGCATTTTATTAGCGGGATCTCAGGCCATCGCGTTGTATATCTTCTCGATAACCAATCTCTTTTCATTTGCCACTGATTGCTTTGTAACTCTGTAGCAACACGTAAGCTACTGCTACCGTAGCGTTTATTGATTGTATCTAAGCACTGCATAAGCTCTGGTTTATCGTCAGAGACATTAAACATATCAATTTGTTGGTGCATATCGTCTTCTAGCTCAATGGCGCCAATACCCGCTTTGTAGTATCGCACACCAGGTTGGAACAATTGGCTGAATACCAACTCGACTTGTTTGGCAAATACCATGCTATCATTCGATGGCACAGCAAGCTTCTGAATAAACGACCTTTTATAGTAATTATCTTCATGTGGTGAGCTATGAGCGAAGATAATTAATCGTTTCGTTAAAGAACCTTGTTTGCGTAGTTTCTTGGCTACGATTGAACAGTGCGTTACTAATGACGCTTTAAGTGCGAATGGGTTTTCGACGCGCTCACCAAAACTGCGGGTGCTGAATACTTCTTTTTTGCGCTGTTTTACATCATCCCATGATAAACATGATATCCCGTTAAGCTCCGATATCGTTCGCTCAAGCACAACACTAAATTGTTTTCGCATCATTTTTGGATTCTGTTTAGCCAAATCTAACGCACTTTCGATGCCGAATAACTTAAGCTGCTTGGTTAATCGGCGCCCTACGCCCCAAATATCCGATACTGCCATATTAGCTAAAATTTGTTTTCGAGACTTTTCACTGTCAATAACGGCAACCCCAGTTGCGCCCACAAATTTTTTAGCTGCATGATTGGCAGCTTTTGCAAGTGTCGGTGTTGGTCCAAAACCTACCCCCACTGGTAATTTGGTTTTTCGCCAGACTGTGCGACGAATAAGATGACCATATTCATACCAAGAGCTCACCACATCACTATAGCCATCAAACTTTAGAAATGACTCATCGATGGAATATACATAATGTTGATCACTAAAACGGTTGATAACGGCCATCATTTTGTCGCTTAAATCGGCGTATAACTCATAATTTGAGGAGCGAATAACCACATTATGCTTATCTAAAATAGGCTTTAATTTAAAGTAAGGCTCAAACTTTGGAACTCCCAGCTTTTTTACTTCAGGAGATGCAGCAACAATGCAGCCGTCGTTGTTTGAGAGCACCACAACGGGTCGCTTACGTATTGATAAGTCGAATACTTTTTCGGCTGAAGCATAAAACGAGGTGGCATCAATTAACGCATACATTGTTTTAATCTCATGTTTTGCCGATGCATTCTTAATGAACCAGTCACAATACCTTCGAGCTGAAAAACATCACAATCACTGATAAATACTGGTTTAAACAAAGGTGATGCAGACAATAACCGTCGATTATGGATATCAAGGATTTTACATACAAACTCATTGTTAAAGTTGGCAACAATGACATCTTGGTGTTTTGGCTCGGCCGCCCTATCTACAATTAATAAATCACCATCAAAAATACCAACGCCCTGCATCGAGTCACCAGATGCGAGGCCCAAAAAAGTGGCGTTAGGGTCACCAACTATCAGTTGGTCAAGGGATAAACCGAGCTCTTTATATTCGGCTGCGGGAGACTCAAAACCGGTGATCCCCGCTGCTGCTTTAACAGGTATTACTTTCATACTGCACCAAAATACATATACTGTATATAAATACAGTATATGTATAATTAGCCATATCGGCAAGCTTAACAGCGTTATCAAGTGGCGCTATGAAGCGCTTTTAGAATAATGCAGGCAAAAAAAAGCGGCTTGATGTTTACCAAGCCGCTGAGTTTTTATACCAACTCTCAATATAAGGAGCTCTATTTTGAGAGGTTTAATTTATTACGTACTACTTCAAGCTAAACGCTCTACTTTGCTGGTTGCTTTCTAAACGCACTTTATTGCCAGTGAAAGTCTCGAATAGTTTTGTATGGGCTGCTTTTGAAAATACATCGTCTCTGGTGTCATAGTCTTCAATCCAAGCCAATAACATGGCTAGATTTTCATCTTGTGCTTCTTTTGATGGGTATTTGTGCGGCTCCCAAGGACGCGCTTTAGCGTTGGCTTTACAGATCTCCACATCTAAGTCAATAAACACCAAATGCTGACACTGCTCTGTGATCGGTTTAATGAGATCACTATAGCAACCCGCAATCACCCAATCTGAATGGGATTGAATAAACTCGTTGATTTTATCGAGCGAAGAATCAAGTGGTGCCCGAGTTGGTAGTGACGTTGGTAACCAAGCAAGTGTATCTAAATCTAAATGTGCGGCTGAATGTTCTTGTGCTAAACGCTTTGAAAGCGTTGATTTTCCTGAGCCAGAATTACCAAAAATAATCGTTTTCATGCGCTAGTCCTTATATATTCAGCCGTAATATTAGAGTTAATGAAGCGCCGCTGTAAATGGTATCTTTTTACAGATCTCGGCTTCAGCCTCAAGTATTTCTACTAAGCGTGCATCAATAATGTCTTTATCAAAGTATTCGTAGCCCAATTCTACAAATAGGTTTTTATGTTTTTCTTCTGATTTAGCAATGGATACATAAAAGTCTTTCTCTTTGCCTTCAGGTAAGGCTTCAGCAACCAAAGAAAAACGTTCGTGGCCTCGCGCTTCAATCACCGCAGCCACTAACAGACGGTCGATTAAGAATTCATCGGTGCCCTGTCTGAATAATGCGCGCATACCTTTAATATAAGGGTCTTTTTGGTCGTTACCTAAGGTAACCCCACGCTCTGTTAATAATTTCAACACTTGTTTAAAGTGGATCATCTCTTCAATGGCTAAATCTGTCATCGCTTTCACAAGCTTAATTCTGTCAGGGTAATGACCCAACATAGACATAGCCATGCCAGACGCTTTTTTTTCAGCGGCTGCGTGATCTTGTAAAAAAGTATCAAAATCAGCGAGCACTTTTTCTGTCCAATTAAACGGGGTGTGGTACTTCAGTTCAAACATAAACATTCTTAATCAATATAAACTGAGGGTATTCTAGCGTAGGATATACATGAATTAAACAGATTGTATAAATGTGAGTAAATCGGCGTCTTTGTCTACTTTCCCTATGCGCGTAGAGCTGATTTTAAGTGGGTGCTTTAAGTCATTCCAAGCCGTAACTTTACCATTCACGTTGAGCTTAGGCATGTCTGTCATTTCTGTGCTAGCAGCATCAATTTCTAGAAAATCACACAGTTTTGTAAAACTGTTTGGCTGGCTAACATTCAAAAACAAATGCTGCGCTTGAGTGTCCTCGAAAAACGCAATGGCTTTGGCTTTATGTATTTCGTAACACATAGTAAGAAATTCAAAGTTATCAAGATGCTCGGCATCTAATCCTGAAAAGGAGTTTAAAAAACAACGCTTGATGGTGTCGTTAAAGCCACCTTTATCAGAAAACAGGTTTCCTGACATGCGCGTTAATAATTTAGAGATAGATGGTAGCCAGACCGATAAGTCTCTTTCTAAATAAATGAATTTAGCATCAGGATATTTTTGATACAGCAACGCATAATCATTAAATACGGGCGTGTCGGCAATGACTTGCGCGTTATTAAATGTCTCTATTGTATAAGCTGTATGTGCCGTCGTTAAACCAAGTTCAATGCATGCGGCACAAAGACTTGTCGTGCCAGTTCTCGGTAACCCGATAATAAAGATTTTATTCATAATGCGCCCTACAATGGTGAAGGCGCATTATAGCGAAAAATTTATACTAACCCTCTTAATTAAGCGAACTATTTTGAGCCGAGAAATACTTGTCTATAGCACAGCTAACGCGTCCTGCTCTCGCTAAGGTACCTACATCCAAATAGGCAAGGCGAAATTTTGCTATTTAGTTGTTCTAAATCAGAAATTTTCAAAGACGCTAGCGCCAGTTTTAGTCCCTCAAAATGATTGAGGATTGGTATTATTGCTTAATCAAATAAGTGACGAAAACTTCAGAAGAAATAACAATATCAGAAACATTATATGCCTGCTTATGTGCTCGGCCTGATTCAATCATTGATTGTCTTCCATATGGTGTTGGCATAGATGGCGCATTTGCAAAATTTACAGAATAAACACGGTCTAATTTAGCATCGAATGCGCTAGCCAGTTCTTTAGCTTCAAATTTAGCGTCTTTGATAGCCAATTTTTTTAGCTTATCTTGCACTTCTTCAGCTTTTGAATAAGAAAACTGCGTATAACCAATTTCATTTATACCAGCCTCAACAAGTTCTTGTAAAAACAAAGCATACTTATTAACGTCAGTCAGCTTTATATCAACATTTCGTGTTACCTGAAAAGTACTAAACTCCTGCTTTTGAGTAACTTGGTTATATTCGTGTTGGCGATAGATATTTAGCTGTGATGCATCAATGTTATTTTTACTGACATTAAAAGTATTAGCGACTTTTATCACTCGCGCGATCACATTATCAACTTCATCTTTTGCTATGTTGATGTTTTTATCTGAGTGAGAAATCGAAACATTTAAAACAACTTGATCTGGCTGAACAAGCTGCTCTGCATAGCCTGTAACACTTAAATGTGGACTTGTCGGCTCTGCATAAGCGTAATTAAAACTTGAAGATAAAAGTAAAGACGTAACGGCTAGTAATTTCTTAAACATACCTACTCCATTTATGGATATTGAGCCAAAATCAGAGTTAAATCTCTAATGTGGCCAAAGATGCGCTATTAAACTAAAAACTTGATTAATTAAGGCTGAATAGAGAAAAAACTTTAAGGAGTCGCTAATAAAGTCGAGTTAATGAGGTTAAATAAGTATCAATACACTTCAACTATTAATTCTTAAATCTCAGATTCTGCCATTTTTGATTAAATAAATTAATCGCTTATTTTACTTACGGTGTTTTTTAACAAACAACATTGCCAAATACACTCGGCACTTGATCAATTATACGATGAAAACTAATCCTATTTTCACCAAGCACCTCTGCCAATACACCTATTATGACAAACTAATCATAAAAGCGACCTTGCATTGGTACTTTTCGCAGACGCTTATCCTTCCTAGCCCCTTTATTGGCAATAAATAGCTTTGAATGTCCTTAATAAAATCATCAAGGTATTAACTATAACGTCAGCCCTTCATTTTCAAAATTTAAACTCTGTTTTAAGGAAAGTTAGGCATAAAAAAGCCAGCAATCTTGCTGGCTCATTTTCATAGTACAAACGATGAATTAGATACTACAACGCTTGTAATTGCGGTACTCAGGGTACCAGTAGTTATTGTCGATTGCTTTAAGGATCGCGTCATCAGACATTTCCAATGCAACACCTTCTTCCATCGCTTTTTTCGCAACAGCAAACGCAATCTTCTTACTTAAAGGCTCAATCTCCACCAGCGCAGGGAGTAAGCTGCCTTTACCAGTATTTGCTCGAGGTGAAGCTTCAGCAAGCATTTCACTTGATACCATCAGCATAGCATCAGTAATTCGCTTGGCTTTAGCTGCAATAACGCCTAGACCAATACCTGGGAAAATATAGCTGTTGTTACACTGAGGAATGATGAACTTGTCACCATTGTATTCCACTTCACCGAATGGGCTACCCGTGGCAACAATTGCTTGGCCATTTGTCCATGCAATTACATCTTTTGGATGTGCTTCAACTTGGCGTGAAGGGTTACTTAATGGGAAAATAATTGGCTGCTCACATCCTGCATGCATTGCTTTGATAACTTGCTCAGTAAATAAACCAGGTTGACCAGAAACACCTATTAAAATATCAGGTCTTACACAATGCATGACATCTAATAATGAGGCAAATTCTCCGCTATATTGCCAATCAGTTAAAGCATCTTTTTGCTGAACAAGCGCCGCTTGGAAGTCACGTAATCCATCCATACCTTCGGTAAGTAGACCGAATCGGTCAACCATATACACTTGGCTACGTGCTTGCTCATCAGAAATGCCTTCAGACACCATTTGACTAATTATCTGCTCAGCAATACCACAACCCGCAGAGCCAGCACCTACAAACACAACTTTTTGGTCGCTCAGTTTTACGTCTTTAACACGGCAAGCGGCAAGTAAAGAACCAACGGTAACAGCTGCAGTACCCTGAATGTCGTCATTAAAGCTACAAATCGTATCTTTGTAGCGCTTAAGTAAAGGCATTGCATTCGGTTGTGCGAAATCTTCAAATTGAAGAAGCACATTAGGCCAACGACGTTTTACTGCTTTGATGAATAAATCTAAGAACTCGTCATATTGTTCTTGATTTATACGCTTATGACGTGCGCCCATATACATAGGATCGGCAAGTAATTTCTCGTTATTTGTACCCACATCAAGCATAACAGGCAGTGTATAAGCTGGGCTAATACCACCACAAACGGTATATAGAGACAATTTACCGATTGGAATCCCCATACCACCGATGCCTTGGTCACCTAACCCAAGAATACGCTCACCATCAGTAACAACAATTACTTTTACCTTGCCTTTCGTCGCATTACGTAAAATATCATCGATGTTATGACGCTCTTCATATGAAATAAATAGACCGCGGGAACTGCGGTAGATATCAGAGAATTTTTCACATGCATCACCTACCGTCGGCGTATAAATAATCGGCATCATTTCTTCTAAATGATCACGGACTAAACGATAGTAGAGTGTTTCATTATTGTCTTGGATTGCACGCAGATAAATGTGTTTATTTAAGTTATCTTTAAATGAAGAGTACTGCTGATAACAACGCTCTACTTGTTCTTCAATGGTTTCGAAACGAGGCGGCAATAAACCATTCAGGTTAAAGTGCTCACGCTCTGATTGACTAAATGCACTGCCTTTGTTTAATAAAGGCGTTTCTAACAGGTTAGGACCTGAGTATGGAATGTATAGATAATTTGGATCGGTTTGTTTAGTCATATTTACTTGTAATGATACGTCTGGCTGATTTTAATATTACTTAGCTGTGAATAAGCAAGAAAGCAAAGAATTGCTCATAAATAAAAAGGCGCTTTAACACAACTAGATAATTAAAGAGCCTTGCAGTATATCTTAAAAATATCACTAAACCTATGGGTTTAGCCGTCATTCACCGAGCACAATGCCCTCTCGTCGAGGATCTGCGCCACCTACGAGCTGACCTCCGACCAGTTCAATACCATGTAAACCTGAATTCAAATCTCGAATAAAAACTTTATGCCCTAAACTTTCAAAATAAGCTTTGTATTGTTCAAGCTCAGTGCCTTTTTCTAAAGTCGTTACTTTGTTACGGTTAGTTATCTTTGGAAGATTGATGGCAGATTGAATGTCTAACTGCCAATCAAGTACACCAATCACTGTTTGCGCAACATAATTGATAATACGACTTCCCCCCGGAGAACCCACAACTAAACGAAGGCTACCATCTTTGTTGAATACCATAACCGGCGACATAGAGCTACGTGGACGTTTATTGGCTTCAACACGATTAGCGCGTAATTCACCATGCTTTTTTGGAGAAAGCGCAAAGTCAGTTAACTGGTTATTTAACAAATAGCCGTCAACCATAACCGTTGAACCGAAAGCCATTTCAATAGAACTAGTCATAGAGACCGCATTACCCGCTTGGTCAACAATTGAAACATGGGTAGTTGAAGGAAGCTCATAGCTGTTATCAGCGGCATAACTTAACGTTCCGTTTAGCGGTTTACCTACTGGAACTTTATGGTTATCTCTGTCTGAAATCAGCTTTGCACGTTCAGTTAAGTATGCGTCATCTAGTAAGGCATCGGTTGGTACAGTGACAAAATCAGGATCAGCCACATAATGATTTCTGTCTGCAAATGCCAAACGTGAAGCTTGGGTGAATAAGTGCAGCGCTTTGGGGTCATTAGGCTGATATTGGCTTAACTTTTTACCTTCGAGTAATTTCAAAATTTGAAGTACAGCAACACCACCACTACTCGGTGGTGCCATAGAGCACACTTTATAAGCATGATAAGACGTACAGATAGCGTCTCGATGTTTACTTTGGTAATTTTCTAGGTCTGATAAAGACAATAACCCAGGTGCAATTTCAGAGGTTTGCACTGCATCAACCATATTTTCAGCATGTTGCCCAGTATAAAAAGCAGAGATACCCTGCTCAGATATAGTCTTGTATAGCACTGCTAATTTTGGATTTTTACGAATACTGCCTACAGCTAAAGGTTGATCGCCTGGGTAAAAGTACGCTTTTGCTTCAGGTAAACGGGTAAGACCCGGATTAAACTTTTTAGACAACAACATATTTAATCGTGGCGAAACCACAAACCCTTGCTCAGCTAATTCAATTGCAGGTTTAAATAA
>Ga0114932_10003865_pt1 | contig 14362 bp, 7 predicted proteins | sample 2SBtaG_2_FD_87286 | JGI IMG/M metagenome (GOLD analysis project Ga0114932, IMG submission 87286) | Deep subsurface microbial communities from Kolumbo volcano to uncover new lineages of life (NeLLi) - 2SBTROV12_ACTIVE470 metaG | ecosystem: Environmental > Aquatic > Marine > Volcanic ...
CACCGCCGTGCTGGCCATCAACAAGATTGACATGGTGAAGAAACCTGACCTTCTGGCACTGACCGCCGCGCTTCAGGAAACCGCCGCCTTTACCGATACCTTCATGATTTCCGCAACCACCGGCGACGGCATCGACGAGTTGCTTGCGCATCTCACCCAGCTGTTGCCGGAAGGTCCCTGGCTGTTTCCGGAAGATCAAGTTTCCGACATGCCTGAACGCCTGTTGGCGGCTGAGATCACGCGCGAGAAACTATACCTGGAACTGCATCAGGAACTGCCCTACGCAACCACCGTGGAAACGGAATCGTGGGAAGACAAAAAGGACGGCAGCGTCCGCATCGGCCAGATCGTCTACGTCGAACGCGACACCCAGAAAGGCATTGTGCTGGGCAAGGGCGGCCGCCAGATCAAACGCATCGGCGCCGCGGCGCGGGTCGAACTGGAGGAAATACTGGGCACCAAGGTGCACTTGTTCGTGTTCGTCAAGGTGCGCCAGAAATGGGGCGACGACCCGGACCGCTACCGCGATTGGGACCTGGATTTCAACGCCTGAGGCCGGCCGCGTGCTAGGGTAGCCCCATGGAATGGCATGACATAGTGGGTTTGCGTCATGGAATGGCATGACATAGTGGATTTGCGTCATGGAATGGCATGACATAGTGGATTTGCGTCATGGAATGGCATGACGACGGCATTGTCCTGGCAGCACGCAAGCATGGCGAATCAAGTGCCATTGTGACCCTTCTAACGCGCAATCAGGGACGGCATCTGGGTCTGGTCCGCGGTGGCATGGGGCGCCGCAAGCGGGGACTTTTTCAGCCCGGCAACCGGGTCCGTGCCACTTGGCGGGCAAGATTGGCCGAACACCTGGGCAGTTTTACCTGCGAAATGCAGGATGCCGTCGCCGCACCGCATCTGGATGATCCGCTGAAACTGGCGGCGCTCAGCGCCGTTTGTGCGGTCGCCGACGCGGCCCTGCCGGAACGCGAGATCCACCAGCCGGTGTATGAAGGGCTTTCCATCTTCCTGAACGCCCTTGACGATGATGACTGGCAAACGGTCTACGTGAAATGGGAGTTGGGTTTGTTGCAGGAGCTGGGCTTCGGGCTGGATTTCAGTTGTTGTGCGGCGACCGGTGTGACCGAAAACCTGACCCATGTATCGCCCAAAACCGGACGGGCCGTGTCATCGCAGGCGGCCGAGCCTTATCGAAACTCGCTACTGGTTCTGCCGGCATTTCTGTTGGAAAACGGCCGCGCCGGCACGCCGGCAGAGATTATCGAGGCCTTGAAACTGACCGGCTTTTTTCTGGAACGCCACGTCTTCAGTCACACCAAATCTGGCCGCGCACCGGCGGCGCGGGGCCGGCTCAGTGACCGTCTTCGGCGCTCAGTAGCGCGCTAATCAAGAGCAGCATGCCTGTCAGATCAGTCGCCGGCCGCTGCGGCGGGTTCGCTGGGCGCGTCGGCGACGCCGCCACCGACGACGTTCAATTCGTCGGCCATCAGGCGGCCGTCGTCCAATGGTTTCAGATCGTATTCAAGGCGCTGGCCTTCATCGAGGGTCAACAACCCCGCACGCTTGACGGCGCTGATGTGGACGAAGGCGTCCTTGTCGCCCTCGTCGGGTTCGATAAATCCGAAGCCGCGCTTGCGGTTAAACCACTTCACCGTACCTGTGTTCATTCACCTGACCTCCCGAAAGGCGTTGATTCGTAATTGGGGTTTCGGAAAAGCCCTTTCAAGGCCGAAATTTCACTAGTTTTAACACCTCCGGATTGACGTTTCTGGCTCTTCGAATACTATATATTGTGGAATTCAACGCGCCTGATGGGAACACCTACCATGAGTAAATCGGCCATTGCCGAAGATATCCGCGAAGCCCGGCTTGCCGACGCGCTGAGCGAACGCTACCTGTCCTATGCCCTGTCAACGATCATGTCGCGGTCCCTACCGGATGTGCGCGACGGCTTGAAGCCCGTGCACCGGCGCCTGTTGTTTGCCATGCGCCAGTTGAAACTGGACCCGGAAACGGGGTTCAAGAAGTGCGCCCGGGTGGTCGGCGACGTGATCGGCAAGTATCACCCGCACGGCGACGCCTCGGTCTACGACGCCCTGGTCCGCCTGGCTCAGGAATTTGCCCAACGCTACCCCCTGGTCGACGGCCAGGGCAATTTCGGCAACATCGACGGCGACAACGCGGCGGCCATGCGCTACACGGAATCGCGCATGACCGCGGTGGCCAAGGCGCTTTTGGACGGCATCGACCAGGACGCCGTGGATTTCCGCGAAACCTATGACGGCGAGGAAGAGGAACCCATCGTTCTGCCGGCGCGGTTCCCGAACCTGTTGGCCAACGGTGCCGCCGGCATCGCGGTCGGCATGGCGACAAATATTCCGCCCCACAACGCCGGTGAGTTGTGCGATGCCCTGTTGCATCTGATCAAATTTCCGAACGTGCGGTTCGACAAACTGGTGGACCTCATTCCGGGCCCGGATTTTCCCACTGGCGGCATTCTGGTGGAAGCCCGCGACGCCATCGTCGAGGCCTACAAGACGGGACGCGGCGGTTTCCGCATTCGGGCCCGGTGGGAAAAAGAAAAGCTGGCCCACGGCCAATACCAGATCGTCATCACCGAAGTGCCCTACCAGGTGCAGAAATCGCGCCTGATCGAGAAGGTCGCGGATCTGTTGAACGCCCGCAAACTGCCCATGCTGGCCGATATCCGCGACGAATCGGCGGAAGATATCCGCATCGTGCTGGAACCCAAGAACCGCACCGTCGACGCGGAACTGCTGATGGAACATCTGTTCCGGCAGACCGATCTGGAAACCCGCTTCGGGCTCAACATGAACGTTCTCGATGCCAACAACACGCCGGGTGTCATGAACCTGCGCGAGGCCCTGCAGGCGTTTTTGGACCACCGCCATGTCGTCTTAGTGCGTCAGTCCGAACACCGCCTGGGCAAGATCGACCACCGGCTGGAGGTTCTGGGCGGCCTGCTGGCGGCCTATCTGAACCTGGATGAAGTGATCCGCATCATCCGCGAATACGACGATGCCAAGGTCAAGCTGATGGCGGCCTTTGAGCTTTCCGACGTCCAGGCGGAAGCCATCCTCAACATGCGCCTGCGCCAGTTGCGTAAGCTGGAGGAGATGGAGATACGCAAGGAAAACGAAGCCCTCAGCGCCGAACGCAAAAGCCTGGACGCGCTTTTGCATGACGAAAAGAAACGCTGGAAAACAATTGCCGACGAGATCGCCGACATCAAACAGCAATTCGGCAAGAAAACCGAACTGGGCAAGCGCCGGACCACCATCGGAGAGCCGCCCAGCGCCGTCATCGTACCCCTGGAAGCGATGATCGAAAAGGAACCGGTGACGATCATCTATTCCGAAAAGGGCTGGGTGCGGGCCGCCAAGGGCCACCTGGACGACACCGCCAGCCTGAAATTCAAAGAAGGCGACAAGTTGCAGTTTGCCCTACAGGCGGAGACCACCGACAAGCTGCTGGCCTTCGCCACCAATGGGCGTTTTTACACCATCGGTGTCGATAAACTGCCAGGCGGGCGCGGTCATGGCGAACCGATCCGGCTGATGATCGACCTGCCCAATGGTGATGAGATACTCGACATGTTCATCTTCACCGGCGGCCGCAAGATGCTGATCGCGTCGGATGCCGGACGCGGTTTCATCATTAACGAAGACGACGTCATCGCGCAGACCAAGAACGGCAAACAGACGCTGAACCTAAAACCCGATCAGGAGGCGGCGGCCTTGTGCTTTATCGGCGATGGACACGACCACGCAGCGATTATCGGCACCAAACGAAAGCTGTTGATATTTCCCTTGGCGGAACTGCCGGAAATGACCCGCGGCGCCGGGGTGATGCTGCAGAAATACGGCCAGGGCGGCCTGGCCGATGTAACGACGCTGAAATTTAAAGAAGGGTTGTCGTGGCAAACCGGCGCCGGGGTGCGCACGGAAAGCAATATCAAGAATTGGCTGGGTAAACGCGCCCAGGCCGGTCAGTTACCGTTCAAGGGTTTCCCGAAAGCCAGCCGCTTCAAATAGGCATCAAATAACAGGGGCGGCACCGAAAGGCGCCGCCCCCGCAAATTAAGTTGAACGGAAAGCGGCTTAACCGGCTTTCATGGCTTCTTCGATCGCCTCGTTGAGCTTTTTCTCTTCGCACAATTTCTTGGCTTTCGCGGAGGCCTTGCCGCCGGTCATTTCCGCAACCGTTTCCAAACAGATTTTGACTTCCGGGTCCTGGCTTTGAGCCGACGCCGGCGCCGTGGACATCACGCCGACCATACCGAGGGCCAATGCCGCTGCAAAAATTCTTTTCATCATCTTCTCCATATTCAGTTCGTACAACATGAGTAACAGGTTTTCCCAATTGGTTCACGTGACAGTTGGCAAAAACATTTGCCGCCGCTTGCTGCCGATCCTTCTTCCCTTACGTTCATGAGACAGCGAAGCGCCTTTCTCAACTACTGGCCCCGCGCGGCTGCCATTTCTGGGTCGGTGTCGTCGAGCAGGTTGACAGCACCAACCGTCCCCGCTGGTTGGCGTTGTCGGTGGAATCCAGACAGTACCCGCTCTGCACATGCTGAATTCGACCGTCCTTTAACTGACGCCAGCGCTGGCGTTGCATCGGCGCGCCGCTGCCGTTACAGCCCCAGATAATGATCGCCATGCCGCGTGTCACCTTCGGGTTTTTCACATCAAGGCAGAGCCCATTGGTGGTTTTCACCTGCCCCTCGGCCGTGTGCGACCACAATTGCCGGTTCCGCGACTGGCCCGAACTGTTGCACGTCCACATAATCACCGGCCCGCCGCGGGTCAGCTTGCCGCTGTTCTCGTCGGCGCACTGGCCGCTGTGGGCGTTGACCAATTGGGCGCTCCGGAACATGTTGGCCTCGCCCGCCGGCAGTGGCAGCTTCCGCATGGCCCGCCAGGTCTGCGCCGCAGGCCAGGTGTTTGCGTTGTCGGTGCCGCCGCATTTGACCGTCGTGTTGCGGTTGCCGCCTTCCTGAAGGCAAAGGCCCGAGGCAATGTGGACGATACGGAACCGCCAGGTGGGGTCAAGCGACGATGGGCCGGCCCCGCCGGACCAACGGATTGACCATTTCTGGTCGGTGCTATCGTCACAGCGGGCAACATATGCCCGCCCGCCGTTCTTGGCGGTGACGCAGAGACCTTGCGGCCCGTGGCGGATGGTGCCGTCGGTCCAGAAGGCCCAGCGCAAGTTGCGGTGATTCTGGCAACGGATGGCGCCCAGATCGCCGCCGCCGGCAGATGAATCGAAGCAGCTCTTGGCGTTGTTGTTCCCGGCCACGTAGATGTTGGTATAGGCTTGTCGGGGCACGCCGACCTTCGCCATGCTGACGTCGCGGGACGAGCCTCGCAGGTGTACCCACTTGCTGCCGTTCCAATAATGTGCTGGCCCACCCGCATCGATGGCGACCGCAGTGCCGTTCGGCCCAGCGGAGATCTGTGCCGATTCGCCGGACATATTTTTCCAGGCGCGGCCATCCCACTTCATGATGTTGAAGTTGGCGCCACGTTTCGTTGTTCCGATCGCCCACATGGTGCCATCATCGGCGACACTGATGTCGCGTGCCGCGCCCGGCATGCGGCGCCATTGGCGACCGTCCCACCGGTATATGCGATGGTCGGCCGCCGTGCCGTAAAGGGTGCCGTTCGGCCCGGCGGATATCTGCGCCAGCGTGCCGGGCATCTTTGTCCACCGGCTCACATCCCATCTGTAGATTGGGGAATCCTTGCCGGGCGCACCGCGGCCGAGCGTGTAGATGGTGCCGTCGGCGGCAATGGTCGCGTCGCTGTGTGAGCCGGGCAGACTGGACCACCGTCCGCCGTCCCAGAAATGTGTCGAACCGCTGACATCGACGGAGACCGCCGTATTGTTTGGCCCGGCGGCGATATGCGTCGAATTGCCGGGCATCTTGCCCCATGATCTGCCGTTCCACCGGTAGATGCCCCAGTCGTTGCCGATCCGGTCTTTGCCGATGGCCCAGGCATTGCGGTTGGCGGGCATGCCGCCGGCCACCGGTGGCTTCGGCTGGGTGGCGGCTGCAAGCTGTTGTTTGCGCGCGTCCTCCTTGGCTCTGGCTGCCTTAAGGAGGCGGATTTTTTCCATGGCAGCGGCGCGGACGGCGGCGACAATCTCCGCCTGGGTGACCGTATCCACCGGCAATTTCGGCGGCGGCGGCATGTTGTTGGCCAGGCGTTTGACCCCTTTGCCGCGGATTACTGCGTTAAAGAAATTGGCCAGGCCGCGGACGTCCGTATCGGCAGGATTGGAGAGATTGACCTTGATCGGCATGTACACATTCGGCTTACCCATGATGTCGGCAAGCATGTGGAATTCCGTCTTCAATTGCTTCAGTTGTCCTTTGATGACCACCTTCTTGACGTTCAGGGTGTCGGTACCGGCGGCAACGCGCACCAAACTCTGCGTAACACCATTGAACTTCGTGTTGAGCTCATTGGCGCCGGCCATCGTCAGGCGTGCGAAGGCCAACAATTTCAATTCGGCTTCGCGTTTGAATATCCAAAATGAAACCCGCGGATGCCAATCGACGTTTGCGACGGCGCGCTCTCGTTCCAATTGACGGCGCAGGTTGGAAAGCGCCCTGACTGCGTCGTCACGAGCGTCCTCCAGCCTGTCGCGGGAATTCACGGCAAAGCTGACACCCTTCTCGGCGGCGCCGCAGCCCCACCGCACAACAAATGACCAATGGTGACAAATGTGGCGTTCGAACCGGCGGGCAGCGTCCAGCGCACCTCTGGCCCTATCGAATAGCCAGTCCGCCGTACGCAGGGCTGCCACGGCCAATTTGATCGGCGTTTGCAACAACTTCAGATCGGCACGCGCCGCGGCGCGTTCCGAGATGATTTTATCGTCGGCGTTGCGGACGCCGTCTTCGGCGGTCTTGAGGCCGCGCTGGGCCGCGGTCAGGCCGGCGGAAACGGCTTTCGACCCCTTGTTCAAGGTGCCGCCGACCTGCTTTTGAATCCACGTCCCGAAGCCGTTGGTGACTTGCCCGTAGTAGGCGATATCGTTGGGGGACTGGGCGGTGCCGCCGATGGAGCGGACCTTCATATCGGCGTCCCAGAGGCCGGCGATGCGATCCTTCAGGGCAAAGGCATAACCCTTGTCGGACAGCGCCACATTGACGGTGCGGGTCGCGCCGAGGAAGTTGCTGATCTTCCCCTTGAGGACGAATTTCGGGTCCTTCGGATCGGTCGCCAGGGCCGTCATTTGCGCCTGTTCGACAGTGATCAGGCCCAAATTGACCGGCGGCATATTGACCGGATTGGTGGCCAGGAACAACAGGAAACTGCGCCGCATCTCATTGGCGATAGGGATCGCCGGGAATGCCGAAATCGGGTCTTTCCAGACCGGCCGCAATTCGATGACCGCCGGCTTCATGCGTTGGCCGAAGTACTTATGGTCAAGCTTTAAGGTCACGGCGCCGCCCTTGATGAAGTTCGTCAGCGAGCCCTCGAAGGTGCCGCCGTCGATGAACAGGGGCGTCGATTTCGCCATTATGTCGCCAACCACCTTGGGGATGCCGAAGCGCGGAAACACCTCCTTGGTGATGATCTTGTCAATTGAGGTTTTGGTGCTAGCGGAAACGACGAAATCCTTAACCCGGAACAGGTCCTTGCCGACGGTCTTCGCGTCGATGCGCATTTTCACCACCGGCCCCAAATTTTTGTCGTAGAAGAAGCCGATCTTGTCCTTGGACACCTCAATTTCGAGCTTCTCCGTGGCGCCGAACAGGGCCGCGTCGGCCTTGATCTTGAAATGCGGCAGGGCCTCGATGTTGGCGGCCACGTCGACCACCGCTTTCCTCAGTTTCAAGGGCCCGAGCTTCCTCGGTTCCAGCTTGCCGTAGATTTTAAAACCGTCCTTGAAGGTCAACCTGTTGTCCACTTCGCCGATGGGAAAACGCTGGCCCATGAGGTTGACGGACATCTTGCCGGCGACAACCATGCCCATGCCGACCAAGGTGTCATCGCGGCCCGGTATGACGGCCCCAGGGGTGGCGAAAAACAAGTCGACGTCGCGAAATTCCATGTAGGGTAGGGGCAGTTTTTCGACCTGGAAGATGTCGATTAGGCTGCGCTTCGCCAGTTCCTTTTGCAAAAATTGCGCGGATTTCCTGGCCACGGGATCCGCAATCAACTGGGTCACGACCTTCGCCATGGGTCCGGTCATGACGCCGCGGAACACCGCGTCGGCGACTTCCATCTGTGCCATGGGACCAAGCTTTTTGGCCTGCAGGCGAAAGCCCAGCTTCTTCGGAATGGGGAAGGTCGATGAGAAATTGATATTGGTGACGAAATCGCCGGCGAAGCGAAGTTTCTGATTGTTGCGCGCGGCAAACTCGGCGGTCGTGCCAAAACCGAATTCCACGGAACCCTCCGAATCGGCGCCAACCAGGACGGCCGGGTTCTCAAATGTAAAATTCTTGAGCCCCAGGGGTTCGCGCCATTTGCCTTCCATGCGGCCCGCCACCTTGACGCCGCCGGCCGCCGAGACGGCATCGGCGCTGACGTAGCCTTCGCCACGGAACTTCAGGGTGTCGACCTTCTTTGGGTCATCAAGATGCGGCACCTTCAATTGCATCTCACCGCCGACACCGAGGCTCAGCATGGTGGCTGCCGCATCGGCGCGGATGAAGAAGTTTGCTTTGGCGCGCTCGAAACTGACTAGCCGGGCCCAGGGTTGATTTTGCGGAAATATGAACCCGGGCAGGTCGGCATAAAGGCCGATCTTCGGATTGCCGCCGAAAATTCCATTGATCCCGCCGGCCAGGACCAAATCCCCGTCGATGACCTTGAAGACGCCCAGGTCATCGGCAATGACCTTGTGTAGGTTTTTCGGCAGGTCGCGCTCACCAACCGCGCCGATCAATGTGACGCCGTCCCAAATGGGCACCTCATTGGAAGGGTTCTTGATGATGTCCTTGAGCATATCTTGAGCGGCGTCCGGCATGTTCACCAGCTCGTAACCGGTCAATTTTTGGGTGCTGAAGGCCAACACGGCGCGCGGCATCTTGAAGTCGCCCAACGCATCAAGCGGTTTCGGCATCTTTTTCAGAATTTTCTTTAAAGACAGATCCGGGAACTTGGCGAACAGGGTGTACTTGCCCTCAATACTGACAATCGCCGCCTGACCCTTGTAGCCGATGGTCTTCCAAATCAAGGTGCCCTGGGTGGCGGCCCTGGACAGGGTATAGTTTTCGATGACGAAGTCCTTGAGGCCGGGAATTTTCCCAATGCCAGGCAGCTTCGCTAGTTCGATTTTACCGGGTACCGACAGGACCAAGTCCTCGACCTGCCAAGTCTTCTTGCCGGTGGATTTGCCTTTCTTCTTCTTGTCCTTTTTCTCGAACACCAATTCAATTGATGAATCGACCTCTTGCGCGCCGATCTTTGTTTTCGAGCCCAACCCGGCAACGAAGGTGTGGGTGTTCTTCTTGTCGACGTTCAAGGTTGCCGCCAGATTGATATTGTCCAGGGTCAGGAACGGGATGCCGAAGGCCTTCTTCCAGTCGGAGGTAGAGGTGCCGATGACCTTCGCCTCGAAGGATTTATCGGCAATGCCCTTGTGGAAATTCAATTGCGACTGCATGCCGATGGTCTTGCCCGGCAGCTTGACCTTGATCTTGCTGATGATCTCCGTGACCACTTCGACGTCGCCGACATCGGTGCGCGCGCCCATGCGGTCGTAGACGGCATCGCCGCGGAACCGCAAAGTGCCGGGTTCGAATTCCAGGAATTTATCGACACCCGGGATCTGCGCCCGCGATATCTTGGTCGCCAGCCTGAGCGTTTTCAAAATCTCTTCATGAACCTTCTTATTCGCCTTGATCTGCGCGCCGGCCTTTTCCGGCAATACCCAGAAGACCACGGGATTAACCGAACCGACGAAGGTCAAAATCTTGTCCTTGATCTGCAGCTTGTCGAACATGAACTTCATGATGTTCGATTTGTTGACGTCGACCCGGGTGTAAAGATTGAGCCCGTCGGCGATGGGCAGCTTGTTTTTATTGCCCTTGATGATCTTGGTACCGACGACGCCGACGATCTTGTCGGCGACCAGTTTCGGCAGTTCGCGCAAGGCCCGATCACCGCCACCGCCGGTGGGAATGACCAGCAGCGCCGCCTTGTCGACCTTGGCGCCGTCCAGGGGCGTGCCTTTGACGGCCGGCACCCAGGAGCCGAAACTGAACGCCTTCGGGATCAGGGCCAGAAAGGGCTTCTTGGCTTTTGCGGCGGCCTTGAAGACGAATGCCTCCATATCGCCGCCGGCCAGCCTGACCGTTCCCGTGATCACCTCTCCGACCTTCTTCGGATTCTTGAAGGGCACCTTGTCCAGGGCCTGCTGGGAATAGCCCAGCAAATCCTTGACAGTCAGATTGTCGGCAAAAGCCTGTTCAAGGACGATCCTGCCCTTGACCAGTTTGGCCGTTGTGGCGAACGGCTTTTTCTTGTCTGTGGTGCCGGAAAAGCCGACCGTCAGACGCCGGTTGCCCATCACCGCCGAATTCAAACTCAGCACGGCGGCCTTGCGGCCGCTGAAGTCTATGGGCTTCTTCAACGGCTTTGCCAGAGGGCCGAAGATGGTGAACATCTTGGTGTCGGCGTTTTTGGCTTTCGGGTCGAAGCGGAGGCCGGTCCGGAATGCCAATTTGCTTTTGCCGACGACTGCGGTGATCGTTGCGCCGCCGACAAGTTGAACCTGACCATCCTTGGCGCCACGAAAGGAGACCACCAGATTCGGTGAGGTGAAACTCTTCGATGCCAATTTCGGTTTGATTCCGGGCATTACGGCGCTCAGCGAGACGCTGGCCAAGTCAGCCATTTTGGTGGCCGCCTTGCCATTGACCAGGAAGCGGATGAAATCCGCACCCATGGTGCCGGCCATGGGACTATCCTTGTCGCCAACGCCAAGCGCCGTTTTCAAATGGGCCAAGCCCACGGTTTTCTTGACTTTGACGATAAATGAGAAGTTCACCCCCGCCGGGTAAGTGACGGTTTTGATGGATTTTCCGAAAACCTTCTTGATGCCGTCTTGCACGGCTTTCGGCAGGACCGTGAATTTGCTTGAACTTTTTGCCGACGACATGACAACGGCTGGATCACTGAGCACAATCCCGCCCAACACGGCGGCGGCACCCGACTTGTAGACATCTTTCATCTTTAATTTTTTCGGATAGAGCGCCGCGTTCCAAATCGGCTTCTTGTCGGTACCTGTGTTGAAAATCAGGGCCGGATGTTTGCGGGTTCCGATCTTCGCGGTGAAGTGTTTTCCGACGGCTTTGAATTCAATAGTCTTCAAGCCATTCATCATCGGCGTCTTCAGAAACGCCGATTGCGCCACCTTGGCATCCAAGGCATGGGCCGCGGATGTTCCCAGACAAGCGGCCATGACGGCGACCGGCAACATCCGCAGATGGCGCGTCACAAGATTTTGAATTTTCATAGCAGACCTCTGTGTGCAAGCTCAGCGAATAGGCAAAAGGCTCCCCCAACCTTGTGCCCGCGATTATTCGTAGATCCCAACAATACCGCCTTGGTCGCGGCACGGTCCCAAACGTCTTCGTCGTCTAAGTCACCCGAAATGGAAATTGGTTCAGGTGTTCCCATCGAAACGTAGATCAACGTACGACTGGAGTAAATCAAAGCACGTTGATCGGCAGTTTGTATTCGGTCGACACCTGAGGAGGTGGTGAACACTCGCAAATTGGCAGAATTCAGCGGCGAATTGTCATTGGATCGACCGGGTATCCTTGCCACAATGCCACCATGCCTTTGGCCCTGCCGCGACGTGATATCATGATCGAAGTCAACAACCTGAACTTCAACTACCCGACGAAACGGGTGCTGTTTGACATCAACCTGAAGATTGGCGCCGGGCTGATCACGGCCCTGGTCGGCCCCAATGGCGCCGGCAAGACAACCTTGATCAATTGCCTGGTCGGCCTGCACGCCCCGGCGGCCGGCCGGGTCATGTTCGAAGATATCGATGTCGCCGGCAGCCCCCGCGAGGCACACAGGCGCATGGGTTACCTTCCGGATTTTTACGGTCTCTATGATGAATTGACGGTTCGCCAGTGCCTGGTCCATGGCGCCGAGATGCACGGCATCACGCGGGCCGAGGCGAAACGCCTGGCCGAATTTTCGGCGGCGCGTCTTAACGTCGCCGACCGGCTGGACGACAAGGTCTCGTCACTGTCGCGCGGCCTGACCCAGCGTGCCGCCATCGCCCGCTCCATCATTCACGACCCAGCGTTCCTGGTGTTGGATGAGCCCGCCGCAGGCCTTGATCCAGATGCCCGGGCGCAGCTTTCGGCCTTGTTCCGGCAGTTGCGCGACGACGGCATGACCTTGCTGGTCTCATCGCACATCCTGGCCGAGTTGGAAGACTACTGCACGGACATGATCATCATCCGCGACGGCCGCGTCGTTCATCAAGGCATCGACGACGCAGCCGCGGATGCCGAGATGCCACGGCGCATGAGCATCGAACTGGCGGAACCGCACGGAAAATTTGCTGAAATATTGGCTAGCTCTGACGGCATCGCGGAATTGCGCGTCGACGGTACCCGGGCGCAATTTCACCTTGCCGGCGGCAACGCCCATCAATTTGGCCTGTTAAAGACGCTGATGGCCGCTGGCTTGCCGATCATCCGCTACGCCGATGAGCAAGAACGGTTGCAAGATACCTACCATCGCACGGTGGCTGGAAATAATGGCGCCGGCAAAGCCGGAAATGATGGAGACGAAGGCGCATGAACCCGGAGTTCCGCCGCTTGATGATCGTCGAATTCCAGGGTCACCGTCTGATTGCCATGCCGACCGTATTGGCCGTCGTGTTCGGGCTGGGGTATTACCTCAATGATTATCGCTGGGATACGTCAACCGGTTTCATGGCCACGCTGGGGTACTTCGCCCTGGTTTTCATCTGGGGAACCCGCCAGGCGGCGGAAAGTGTGATCCAGGAGATCAACACCAAAACCTGGCCGCCGCAGCGTATGTCATCCATGTCGGCCTGGGGCCTGGCCTGGGCGAAATTGGCCGGCAGCACAGCGTTCACATGGGCCGGCGGTATCGTCTGCCTTGCCGTTTATGGCGCGTCCAACGCCGAATGGTGGGACGGGCCGCGCATCGCGACCTCGGTCGCGCTTTATCTTGGCGCCGGCGTGTTGGCGCAGACCGTGTGTTTCCAGGCCAGTCTGGCGGCAATCCAACGGCGCCGGGAATTCGGCCGTGTGCACGTTGTCGCCTACCAGTTTCTGGGCTTGGTGTTTGCCCTGCCGCCGCTCTATATCGGACTTTCCGTAACCGGCGGCGCCGGGCTTCTGGATCTGATCATCTGGTATGATTATTACTTGGCGTTGCCGCAGTTCATGCTGATTTTCATGGGCCTGTTCATCGTCTGGGGTCTGGCCGGCGCCTGGGCCTTGATGCGGGTCGAACTTCAAGAACCATTGGGGCCGTGGCTATGGCTGACGTTCGTCATCTTCACCATGGCTTTCTTCGGCGGCATGCGGTCGGTCCCCATTGGCCCGGACACGCCCGTCGCGTTGATGGACTTTCCCAGCATCCCGACCATGGTGTTATCGATTGGCATTGTCATGATTTACGTGATCGGGCTGATGGAAACGAAAAACCGGTTCCGGCTGCGCCAATGGGATGCGCTGATCCATCAACGGCAATGGCGCAGCTTCTCGAGGTTTGCGCCGCGCTCCCTTTTGAGCCTGCCCGTGGTTGCCGCCGCGACCGTCATTGCCGCCTCTGCGTTTGCCGATTACACCGCGGCCCGCGCCCATGATCTGCACATCGTTTTTGCGGCGGCGCTGTTGTTCACGACCCGCGACCTGGGCTTCATTTATTGGATTTGCCTCGGCCGCACCGACGGCCGCGGCGAGGCCATGGCGGCGGTGATGCTGGCGTTGGTCTATATCGCGGTACCGGGGGTGCTTTTCCAGATATCAGCGCATGTCCATCCCGCGATCAGTTACTTGACGGCGTTTTTCGCGCCGGCCACCGAATTGCCGTCGTGGTGGAACATCGCCGCACCGGCGTCGGAATGCCTGTTCATTGGGATGGCGATCCGGCTGCGCTGGAAAAGCGCAATTGCCGCCCCGGTGGCGGCTTCGGCATCTCAGCGATAACATACCAACGTGAGAACCACTAATACCAAGTTGCACTAATAATGACCCATAGAGACGGTTTTCCAGGGTTTTCGGCAAGGAGCGTGCGCTGTCGCGATGCGGGGCATCGGAAAGCGTGCGCGACGCTGTCCGAAAGCCCTG
>Ga0114932_10003866_pt1 | contig 14361 bp, 18 predicted proteins | sample 2SBtaG_2_FD_87286 | JGI IMG/M metagenome (GOLD analysis project Ga0114932, IMG submission 87286) | Deep subsurface microbial communities from Kolumbo volcano to uncover new lineages of life (NeLLi) - 2SBTROV12_ACTIVE470 metaG | ecosystem: Environmental > Aquatic > Marine > Volcanic ...
AATATAGAAAAGATATGTACTGTAGGACTAGTTTGTGATCCAACAAGATTATTAGAAGTCAGAAAAAATAGAGTACAGTTTTTACATGAAGATAGACCAAAAGATTATGTAGATGAAAAGGAAATATTTAATGAGTTGGAATATTCAAAAAAATTATTTAAGAAATTTAATTGGCCAACAATAGATGTTACTAGGAAATCAGTTGAAGAAACAGCTGCTTCGATTATAAAAATATTTGATATATTAAAATCCAAATGATTGATAATATTATTCTTGCTTCAAAGAGCGGGATAAGAAAAAAAATTTTAGAACAAAATAATATAAAATGTGAAGTTATTCCATCTAATATTGATGAAGATGAAGTTAAAAATTCTTTACTTCAGGTAAAAGCTTCACCAGAAATAATATCTAAAAATCTTGCAGAGCTAAAAGCAAAAAAGATTAGTATAAAAAAAGGCCGTCATGTTGTTCTAGGGGCTGATAGTGTTATAGATTTAAATGGAGAACTTATTTCTAAACCTAAAACCAGGGAAGAAGCTCTTGAAATACTGGAAAAATTAAATGGTAAGAAACATCAATTAATTAGTTCTGTCTGTATTTTTATAAATGGAAAAATGGTGTGGAATTTTACTGATGCCTCAACTTTAACGATGAAAAAACTTAATTTAGACGAAATTAAATCCTATTTATTAAAAATAGAAGATAAAGAATTATTTGCATATGGAGTTTATCAAATTGAAGCTGGGGGAAAATCTCTATTCTCTAAAATTGAAGGAGACCAAAATACAATTATGGGTTTACCAATTAAACAGATAAAGAAATATTTACATACATTAAAATAATGAAAAAATACTTAGTCATAGGAAATCCGATCAAACATTCTTTGTCGCCCAAACTACACAATTATTGGATTAAGCAAAATAATATTGACGCTATTTATGAAAAAAAAAACATAACAGAAAAAGAATTAGAAAGTATAATAACAAATATAAGGGATGAAAAAATTAATGGAATAAATGTAACTGTTCCTTATAAACAAAAGATTATTTCCTTTCTTGATAACGTGACGCCTCTTGCAGAAGAAGCAAGATCTGTTAATACAATTTATAAAGAAAAAAATAATATTATTGGTGACAATACAGATATAACTGGCTTTGATCTAGCTATTAAAAATTCTAACTATGAATTGAAAAACAAAAAAATTTTTATTCTAGGAGCTGGTGGAGTTTCCCCTTCAATAATTGTAGCTTTAAGAAAAAATGGTGTATCAAAAATTATTTTGGGAAACAGAACTAGGGAAAAAGCCGAATATTTAAAAAAACAATATCCTGAAATAGAAATTGTAAATTGGGGCGAAACACCCAAGGCTGATTTGATAATTAATGCTACTAGTTTAGGTCTTAAAAAAGAGGATAAAATAGAATTAAATTATTCAGAAATTGGACCCAATAAACTATTTTATGACGTTATTTATAATCCTAAACAAACAAATTTTCTTCTTGAGGCTAGTAAATTTGGTAATAAAATTTTAAATGGAAAAATGATGTTTATTTATCAAGCTCACCGAGCTTTTTTTAAGTGGCATAATATTTTACCAAAAATAGATGAAAATGTAATTAATTTACTAGATCAATGATTAGAATTGCGCTTATTGGAGATATTGGTTCAGGAAAAACTCACGTTTCTAAAAAATTTAATTATCCAGTTTTTAATGCAGACAATGAAGTATCTAAGTTATATAAAAAAAATATTAAATGTTTTAATAAATTTAAAAAAATTTTCCCTAAGTATATAACTAAATTTCCAATAGAAAAAAAACAATTGACAAAAGTTATTCTAGCCAATCCAAGCAATCTTAAAAAAATTGTAAAAATTATTCATCCAGAAGTTCAATATTGTATGAATAAATTTCTTAAAAAAAATAAAAAGAGTAAAATTGTAGTATTGGACATCCCACTTTTATTAGAAAATAAAATAAATAAAAAAGGAGATATTTTAATATTTGTAGATGCAAATAAAAATGAAATTAATAAAAGACTTAAAAAAAGAAAAAACATAAATATGAAGTTAGTAAAAAAATTAAAAAAACTACAACTACCCGTAGAAACCAAAAAAAAGAAAGCTAATTTTATAATAAAAAATAATTTTAATAATAATTTTGTTAAAAAAAGTGTTAAAAATATATTAAATAATATTTTAAGTTATGATTGAAATAATTTTAGACACAGAAACCACAGGTTTATCTACAGCCCAAGATCATAGAATTGTTGAAATTGGGTGTATAGAGATGAAAGATCAAATACCAACAAATAAGATTTTTCATACGTACATAAATCCTGAAAGAGAAGTATCCCAAGAAGCTTATAAAGTGCACGGTTACTCTAATGAGTTTTTAGGAAATCAAAAAACTTTTAAAGAAATTGCTAATGATTTTCTTGGTTTTATTAAAGGAAAACAATTGGTAATTCATAATGCTGATTTTGATTTGGGTTTTTTAAATTATGAATTGAGAAAAATTAATAATAAACCAATAGATAAAAATAACGTTGTTAATACATTAGAATTGGCAAGAAAAAAATTTCCTGGTGCGCAAAACTCTTTAGATGCTTTATGCAAAAGATATAATATTGATAATTCAAAAAGAGAAAAACATAGTGCATTAGTTGATTGTAAATTATTAAAAGAAGTTTATGTCAATCTAATAGGACAAAAAGAACCAAAGCTGGATTTACAAAGCATCGATGTGATTGATTATCAAAATAGCAAAATTGATAACAAAAATCGTGCGAAAAAAATAATTGAACCTACGGTTGATGAACTAAAATTACACAAGAAATATTTATCATCAGTTTTAAGTAAAAATTATTTTAAATAGATTTTTTTTTATTTTGATACATTTCTAAAAAATCAACTTCTTTCGCAATACTAATATTTTTTACTCCAGCTTTAGTAAATAAGTATATAAAAATTTCGTATAAAGTTGGGTAAACTTCTTTGGGTATGTCTACTAGAACTATCTTTTCTAATTCTTCTTTATTATCTAAATTTTTTTCTATTGATACTAGTGATGCAAGATTTATTTCTGTTAATATTTTATTTTTTAACTCCGGAGAAGGAACCAAGCGTAAAACAGTATTCACTTCTATTATATTATCCTTAAATTTTTTACTTTTTATATCAAAATTTAAAGCATATTTTGATATATCCTTTTCTATCATAATAAATGCTTGTGCACTTGGTATCTCGAATGAAATATCTTTTATAAATTTTGAAATAATTTTATAACTCATCTATTCACTTTCTATCTTTTTTTTCTTCGTAGTTATCTTCTTCAATTTCGCCTTCAATAATATTTTCATAATTTGTAGGTTTTTTAAATTTAGAGGATATATTTTTTATAATTAGATTTCTTGTTATAGGTATTATTAAAAAAAAACCAATTAAATCTGTCAAAAATCCCGGTATTATTAATAGTAGTGCAGCAAATGCAAGCGCTGCACCCGAAATCAATTCATAAATTGGAATTTCGTTTTTTAACAACTGCCCAATGCCGGACCTAATAGCACTTATCCCCTCCATTCTTGCAAAATATATTCCAGTCACTGCAGTAAAAAAAATGAGGAAAATAGTATTAAAAGCTCCAATTACACTTCCTACCTTAATCATTAAATAAATTTCAATTAAAGGGATTCCAATTATAAAAAGAATGACAGTGTTCATTTGTCCAAGTAATTATATTGCATACTATATCAATAAAGTATTATAATCAAAAACATATGAGTAGTCAGTTTGGTTTTATAGATATAATTTTATTAGCAATGTTTGCTGGGTTTATTATTTTAAGACTTCGCAATATTTTAGGTCGAAAAACTGGTCATCAGGGCAAACCAATGAAAAAATTTTCTCCTAAAGTAGCGGATATAATTAAAGATATAGAAAACAATGAAGCTATAAAATCTGATAATGTTGATGAAGTAACTAAAAAAAATTTTTTAAAGGGTGCGGAAATTGCATATGAACAAATAATCACTTCTTTTGCTTCAGGAGATAAAAAAACGTTGAAACCTTTATTGGAAAAAAATATGTTCCAACGATTCTCAGATGTAATAGATGAAAGAAATACAAAAAAACTTAAATACGAAACAGTCTTTATAGGTTTAAAATCATCTAAAGTATTAGAATTTAAAAAAATTGAAAATGTCTACAAAGTTACAGTTAATTTTGTTAGTGAAATAATTACGAGCGTTAAAGATATAAATAATAAAGTTATTGAAGGGGATCCAGACACAATCACTACAGTTAATGACGTTTGGAGTTTTTCAAAAAATATGTGGAGTTCTAACCCCACTTGGTATTTGGTAGATACATCAAGCAAATAGTGAACAAGAAAAAATATCCAACCAAAAAAGATAAAAAAGATTGGTCAGATTTTACAAATAATTTAAAAAACATTGAAGATAAAGATATATATCTTAATAACAAAAATACTATACCAAGAATTACAAAAAAGTTAGATCTTCACGGATGTATATTATCGGAAGCAAATACCAAGGTAAAAAATTTTATTAATAAATCTTATGAAGAAAATCATAAAAAACTTTTGATAATTACAGGAAAAGGGTCGAGATCAAAAGTATATAAAGATCCTTATCGTTCTAATGAAATGAATATATTAAAAAATTCAATTCCTGATTTTATTAAAAACGATAAAAGTTTATCTGAAAAGATTATTAAAATTTCTAATGCAAAACCTGAAGATGGTGGAGAGGGCGCTTTATATATATTCTTAAAGAATAAATTTAGATAAATCCATGTCTTTTGCTAATTCACCCAAGTTTTTAGTTACATAGTCTTTGTTAATTATAACTTTTTCGCCACTTCTATCTGTAGCAGTAAAACTAATGTCATCTAATACTCTTTCAATAATTGTATGTAATCTTCTTGCCCCAATATTTTCGATACTTGCGTTTATCTCAGTTGCTAGAGTAGCAATCGCTTGGATCCCATCTTTCGTGAATTCAAGATTTACATTTTCAGTTTCCAACAGCGCTTTGTATTGCTTAATTAAACTATTGTCGGGTTCTTCTAAAATTTTTTTAAAATCATCACTTGTCAGAGCACTAAGTTCTACTCTTATGGGCAATCTCCCTTGTAACTCTGGTAAAAGATCAGATGGTTTAGCAAGTTGAAAAGCTCCAGATGCAATGAATAAAATATGATCAGTTTTAATCGGCCCATGCTTAGTACTAACAGTTGTTCCTTCTATTAATGGAAGTAAATCTCTTTGGACGCCTTCCCTAGAAACATCACCACCAACTCTGTCTGTCCTTGCAGAAATTTTGTCGATTTCATCTAGAAATACTATTCCATTATTTTCTGTTGAAATTTTTGCTGATTTAATAATTTGATCTTGCTCTATCATCTTATCAGACTCTTCAGAAATTAATATTTCATGAGATTCTTTTACCGACATTTTTTTCTTTTTCCCTTTTTTTGATGATTTCCCCAACATCTCAGACAAATTTATCATTCCTATATTTGCACCAGGCATTCCAGGAATTTCAAAATTGGGCAAAGATCCAGCCTCACTAATTTCAATTTCTATTTCATTTTTATCTAAATCTCCATTTCTCAATCTTTTTCTAAAGCTTTCACGCGTTGCAACACTAGCTTTATTTCCTACAAGTGCATTTAGAACTCTTTCCTCAGCAGCCTGTTGAGCTTTTGTATAAACCTCTTTTTTCATTTTTTCTTTTTCAATTGCTATTGCTATTTCAAGAAGATCTCTGATTATTTGTTCTACATCTCGGCCTACATAACCAACTTCTGTGAATCTTGTTGCTTCTACTTTGACAAATGGTGCTTCAGCTAATTTTGATAATCTTCTTGATATTTCTGTCTTACCAACTCCAGTAGGACCTATCATTAGAATATTTTTAGGCAAAACTTCATCTTTCATATATCCTTTTAATGCCTGTCTTCTCCATCTGTTTCTAAGAGCAATTGCAACTGCTCTTTTTGCATCTTTTTGCCCAATCACATACCTATCTAATTCAGATACAATTTCTCTAGGTGATAAAGAAGATACTACAGATTGTTCCTCTATCTTTTTATCTTTTTCAAGATCTTTTTTTTGCAAAGGGGTTACATTTGAATTTTGTTTCATTTAATTAAATTCTTTCTAAAGTTATATTATTATTGGTAAACACACATATTTCTGAAGCTACTTTAATCGATTTCCTAGCAATTTCTTCTGCTGTCAATTTAGATTCCATTAAAACTTTTGCGGCAGCTAAAGCATAATTTCCTCCAGATCCTATCCCAATAATACCTCCTTCTGGTTCAAGCACATCACCTGTTCCTGAAATTATAAAACTTTTTTCTTTGTCAGCTATTGCCATTAATGCTTCTAGCTTTCGTAAATATTTATCTGTTCTCCAATCTTTTGCTAGTTCAACAGCTGCTCTTGTGAGATTACCGGCATGTTTTTCTAACTTGGCTTCTAATCTTTCAAATAAAGTTAAAGCATCAGCTGTTGATCCCGCAAAACCAGCAATGACATTTCTTTTTTCAATTTTTCTTACTTTCTTTGCAGTACTTTTAAGTACAGTGTTTCCTAAACTAACTTGACCATCACCAGCGACTACAACATTATTATCTTTCCTTATTAAGACGATAGTAGTGCCGTGCCAATTTGAATTATTGCTCATAATATTGGTTATGTGGAGATTTATTTAAATTCTTCAAGGCCATAATTTCATATTATTGCTATATTCTGAAATTATTTATATACCTATTGAGGTAAATATCTAAAATGCCAAGAAAAGCTAAGATAAATAGAAAAACTAAAGAGACCAATATAATTGTAGAAGCAAATATAGATGGTAAAGGTTCATATAAAATTGATACAAAAATAGGTTTTCTTAATCACATGTTAGAGCAATTATCCAAACACTCTCTTATTGACTTAAAAATATCTGCCAAAGGGGATACACATATTGATTTACATCATACTACTGAAGATACAGGTATAGCCTTGGGAGAATGTATAAAAAAAGCTCTTAAATCTTCAAGAGGAATAAAAAGATTTGCTCATTCATTAATTCCCATGGATGAAACTCTAACTCGAGTTTCGATAGATATCTCTAATAGACCTTATTTGATTTGGAAAGTTAAATTAAAAGTAGAAAAATTAGGTGAAATGGATACTGAACTCTTTAAAGAATGGTTCCAAGCATTTTCACAAGCAGCCGGAGTAACTCTTCATATTGAAAATTTATATGGTGATAATAGTCATCACATTATTGAGTCATGTTTTAAAGGACTTGCGCGATCGTTAAGACAAGCCTTAGAAATTGACAAAAGAATAAAAAATAAAATTCCTTCAACAAAAGGAACTTTATAATTTAAAAAATGATTATATTCCCTGCGATTGATATTAAGGGAGGGAAATGTGTAAGATTATTAAAAGGAGATTTTAATAAAATTACCCAATACGAAAAATCACCTCCCGAACAAGCAAATGAATTTTCAAATCTAGGTTTTAATAATATCCACCTAGTAGATCTAGACGGCGCACTATCAGCAAATCAGCTTAATGAAAATATTATTAAAAAAATAAGTGAAAACAAAAAAATTAAAATTCAAATTGGTGGTGGGGTAAGATCAATACAACAAATAAAAAAATTATTAAGTTTTGGTGTTGATAAAGTTATATTGGGAACTGCTGCTATTAATAATCTACAATTTTTACAAGAAGCTTGTGACAAGTTTAATGACAAAATCGCTTTAGCTATTGATGTTAGGAATGGTTTTATTGCATTATCAGGATGGAAAAAACAAACTAGTATCTTGGCTGTAGATTTTATTAAAAAAATTCAAAAAATTAAGGTTTCTAGAATAATCTATACAGATATTAATAAGGATGGAACTAAGTCAGGGCCCAATCTGAAAGATACATTGCAATTTTCTAATTTATCAAAAATTCCAACTGTAATTTCTGGAGGCATTTCATCAATTGCTGATATAATGAATATAAAGGAAAAAAAATATTCTAACATAGAAGGTGTTGTTGTAGGTAAAGCTATTTATGATGGCAACATTGATATAAAAGAACTTAGTAGAATAGTTTAAATGTCAACAAAAAGAATTATACCCTGCTTAGATATTAAGGACGGAAGAGTAGTAAAAGGAATAAATTTCATAAATCTAGTTGATGCAGGCGATCCCGCTGAACAAGCAAAAATATATAATGATAGTGGTGCTGATGAAATTTGTTTTTTAGATATTACTGCATCACATGAAAATAGAAATATATTATTAGAAGTAGTAAAAAAAACTACAGAAAAATGTTTTGTTCCTTTAACTGTTGGGGGTGGAGTACGCACTATTGAAGATATAAATAAATTACTTAAGGCTGGTGCAGATAAAGTTTCAATAAACACGGCAGCAGTTACTAATTGTAATTTTGTTAAAGAAGCTGCAGAACAATTTGGTTCCCAATGTATTGTTGTTGCTGTCGATGCTAAAAAAGTTAGTGATGATAAGTGGCATGTCTTTACTCATGGAGGTAGAAAAGAAACAAGTGAAGATGTAATGGAATTTGTTGCAAAAATGGAATCTTTAGGAGCAGGTGAAATTTTACTTACATCGATGGATAGAGATGGAACAAAAAAAGGTTACGACTTAGATTTAACCAAAAGAGTTTAAATTAATCAAATTACCAGTTATAGCTTCAGGTGGGGTTGGAAATTTAGAACATTTGTATCAAGGATTTAAAATTGGGGAAGCAAGTGCTGTATTAGCAGCATCAATTTTTCACTTTGGAGAACATACAATATTAGAGGCTAAACAATATTTGGACTCAAAAGGCATAACTGTTAGAATATAAAAATGCTAAAACCTTTAGAAGAATTAATAAATATTATTCGTGAACGTAAAAACTTAAGTCCTGACAAATCCTATACTAACAAACTCTTAAATAATCGAGATATGAGTGTTGAGAAAGTAAATGAGGAAATTAATGAATTATTAGAAGCAATTAAAGAAAATTCTAACAAAGTTCACGAGGCAACTGATGTTTTGTATCATTTAATGGTTTTATTAGAAGCCAATAATATTAAAATTGAAGATGTAATGGATGAGTTAAAGAAAAGGCAAAAATAATAAAATGATCTACGATAAAAATAATATTTTTGCTAAAATTCTTAGAGGTGAAATTCCATGTAAAAAAATTTATGAAGATGATTATGTTTTAGCTTTTCACGATATAAATCCTCAAAAAAAAGTGCATGCACTTGTTATTCCTAAGGGAGATTATATAAATCTGGATGATTTTTCATCAAAAGCATCTGACAAAGAAATTTCTGGTCTTATCAAAGGAATAGCAATCGTGGCAAAAAAATTAGGTATTTCTGAGGTTTCCAAAGGTGAGGGTTATAGATCTTTGGTGAATGTTGGTGAAAATGGTGGACAAGAAGTTCCACATCTTCATTTTCATATTTTTGGTGGTGAAAAAGTTGGAAAAATGGTTTCGTAATCAAAGATCGTTTTCTTTTGGGATTTTAAAGAAATCATCTACAATTTGATTATTTGATTTTATGTCATTTATTTCAAAAATAACATTATTAGAATAAGCATCTTTAGTTTCCCAACCATTAAGTTCAAAGGTATTTTTATCAAAAAATATTTTCAATTTATTTAATTTTTTATCATTAAATTCAAATTCTATTATATCTAAGTCTATTTTAGATGGGTTATTATTTTTAATTAAATTTAAAACTTTTTTTTTATCAAGAATTATAAAAAGTGGTGTTGATTTAATTGGATAATAATAAATTTTTTTATATTTTTTTTTTATGATAGCAATCGTTTTTCCATTAGAAATTAAAGTTTTTCTTATATCACTTGTGTAGTTGCATTTCATTAATAAGGGATATTTAATAAAACAAGTTCCATTTTCTTCTTCATTAGCAATTTTTTGTTTAAAATTAAAAGTTAAGGTTTTAGTTTGAATTAATTTATTAATCAAATTTTTCTGCAAATCTGCATGACCTAAATTTGTGGTAAGTAAAAAACACAAAATAAATTTAATAAAAAAAAATTTTTTTTTAAATAAAATTAAACTATAAAATTTCTCTTTTACCAACATGATTGGCCTGCCCAACAATCCCTTCTTTTTCCATAGTTTCCATAATTCTTGCAGCTCTATTGTATCCAATCTGCAATTTTCTTTGTAAAAAGCTAGTTGATGCTCTACCTTCAGTTTTTATAATATCTACAGCTTTTTCATATAATTCATCTTTTTCATCATTGATATTTGTTTGGTCATTTTTTTCATTATCTTTAATTATTGTTATCTCATTAATATAATTTGGCTTTCCCTGAGATCTCAAATAGCTATTTATTTTCTCTATTTCTGTTTCAGAAACAAATGGAGCATGAATTCTAATTATTTTATTTGCTGAAGACATGAAAAGCATATCGCCTTTACCCAATAATTGTTCTGCACCTTGTTCCCCCAAAATTGTTCTACTATCAATTTTTGAACTTACTTGAAAAGAAATTCTTGTTGGAAAGTTTGCTTTTATAGTTCCAGTAATTACATCAACACTCGGCCTTTGCGTAGCCATAATAATATGAATTCCGGCAGCTCTGGCCATTTGTGATAACCTTTGAATATAATTTTCTATTTCTTTTCCGGCTATTAACATCAAATCTGACATTTCATCAACTACAACAACTATGTAAGGCATATGTTTTTTGTGTTTAGAATTATAACCATCAATATTTTTTACCCCAACATGTGTCATCAATTTATATCTATTTTCCATCTCTTTGACTGCCCACCCGAGTGCAGCAGTAGCTTTTTTAGCCTCAGTAATAACTGGGCATAATAAATGTGGAATACCTTCGTAAGTAGATAATTCTAACATTTTAGGATCAATCAAAATTAAATTACATTTTTCTGGAGTATATTTATAAAGTAAGGATAGTATTATTGTATTTATACAAACTGATTTTCCAGAGCCAGTTGTACCGGCAATTAATAAATGTGGCATAGAGGTTAGATCACCAATAATTGGAGCTCCAGAAATACTTTTACCTAAAGCTATTGGCAATTTTATTTCTTTTTTAACAAATTTGTCATCGCTAATAATTTCATTTAAAAATACATTTTCTCTTTTTGTATTTGGAATTTCAATCCCAACCGTATTTTTTCCGGGGATTGTTGCAACTCTTGCGGATGTCGAGCTAGTATTTCTTGCAATATCATCAGATAAATTAACTATCTTGGAAACCTTAACACCCGAAGCAGGCTCAAACTCATTTAAAGTTACAACAGGACCACAACTCACTCTCTTTATTTTACCTTCTACTCCAAAATCTAATAAAATTTTTTCTAAAAATTCTGAGTTCTTCTTTAGTTCATCATTATTAATATTTTTTCCATTTTTAGATTCAGAACTTTTTTCTAGAAAGTTTATTGGCGGTAATATAAATTTATTATCAGTTTTTTTAATTTCTTTACTTTTTTTATTAATAGAAAAAGGTAAAATTGGTTGTTTTTTTACTGTTACGTTTTCGTCAGTTTCTTTTATTTCTATATCTTCATTTATATTTCTATAATCTATTTTTTTATTTTCTTTTTTAAAAAGATTAAATAATTTTTTAAAAACTAAAAAAGGAAAAGATATTATTTTAAAAATTTCATTTAAACTTAGGCCCAAACTAAGTATAAAAAATATTAATGATATTATTAACAAAGAGTAGTTGAAATATAAATTATCATTTAGATTTAAAAATATATAAAATTTTTCTTGTATAATTTTTCCGACAAATCCACCATTCCCATTATCTACAAGCCAAAAAGAATTATTACTAAAATTACTAATAAAAAATGTACCTGATATTATATAAATAAAAGTAAAAAATATTTTTGGAATAAAATTGATAATTTTTTTTCTTATAAAAAGTTTTACACCCCAAATAAATAAATTTAAAATAATAAAAAATGAAATAAGCCCAAACGATTGCAAAAGTAGATCTGAAATAACACTTCCATAAAATCCACCAATATTATTAATTTTGATATTTTCTGGATTATAAATAAAATTAGGATCACTTGGGGAATAGCTTAAAATTGATAATAAAAGAAAAATATCGATTAATATGATAATTGAACTACATAATTCAATTAGCCTTTTTTTAACAAAACCATTTATTTTTGTTAAAGTTTGAGAATTCATATTTTTTTAATCAATTAAATAACTTTGTATCATTGATTAATAATTGTTAAAATTAATTAATAAAGAATAAAATCATGAAAAAACAAAAAGTTTGTATTATTGGAGGTGGTTTAACGGGTTTAATAACAGCTCTAACACTTTCTAAACTGAATTTAAATGTAGATTTAGTTATAGGAAGTAGTAAAGCAAATATTGCATCAAATAAGACAACAGCCATATCTCAAGAAAACTACTACTTTTTAAAAAAATTAAAAATAATTAATTTCTCAAAACTAAAATTTTGGCCTTGTACCAAAATGAAATTATATACTGATAACAAATTTAATAAATTCGATGAAATATTTGAAATTAAAAAGGAAAAAAAATCTAAAGATAAAATTTTATACATGATGAATAATACTCAAGTAATTTCACATTTAATAAAAAGTATTAAAAAAGAAGGTTTAGTAAATATTAAATCTAAAAAAAAAGTTTCGAACGTCGTCTCAAATGGTATATTAAAGAGTATCAAATTTAATAAAATTGATCCGTGCCAATATAATTTAATTATACTTTGTACTGGAAAAGATCCAAGCATATTAAGAAGTAAATTCCAAAAGGAAGTATTTGAACAATCATATGATGAGTTAGCTATTACAAGTATTGTAAAGCATGAACGATCTAATAACGATGTAGCTAGACAAATTTTTTCAGATAATGAAATATTTGCTTTTTTGCCAATCTCTAGAACACATACTTCATTAGTTTGGTCTTTTAGTAAAAAAATATTAAAAAATGAAAATAGAAATACTTTTTTTAAAAAAAAAATAAATCAATTTACAAAAATGTTTTTTAAAAATGTTAAAATAGTCTCAAAAATAGAATCTAGAAATCTAAGTTTGATTATTAGAAATAAGTACTTTGATGACAGGGTATTGTTATTTGGAGACTCTCTGCATATACCTCACCCTTTGGCGGGACAAGGCTTTAATATGATTCTAAGAGATTTGGCAAATTTACAAAAGTTATTAGCAAATAAACTAAGTCTGGGACTTGATATAGGAAGTACAAATGTTCTAAAACAATTTGAAAGTGAAAATCGTCCAAGAAATTTTGCTTATTCTTTAGGTATAGATTTTATAAAAAAATCTTTTTCAATAAATCAAAAATCATTTAAATTCTTTCGTAATATTTTAATGACTACTATAAATAAAAATAATAGTGCTAAAAATTTTGCTTACGATGTTGCGAATAAAGGATTAAGATTTTAATTAAATGACAATTTACGCTCTCTCATCAGGACCTGGAGTTTCAGGAGTAGCTATAATTAGAGTTTCAGGCAAAAACACGTCAAATGTGATCAAAAAACTTACCGGTAAGAAATTACCGACTCCAAGAGTAGCAACCCTTAGAAAGTTCAATAAAAATGGGAACAAAGAGATGATTGATCAAGGGGTCATTTTGTGGTTTCCAGCACCTAAAAGCTATACAGGTGAAGATCTTGCAGAATTTCACGTTCATGGAAGCAGGGCAGTAATAAATGCTATGCATTTAGCAATATCCAAAATTAAAAATTGTAGATTAGCTGAACCTGGAGAGTTTACAAAGAGAGCATTTCAAAACGGGAGAATAAATTTATTGCAGGCTGAAAGTATTGCTGATCTTATTTCTTCTGAAACTGAGATACAAAGAAAACAAGCTCTTAAAATAATGACTGGAAAGTCATCAGCTAAATTTAATATGTGGAGGCAACAAATTTTAAAAATTTTATCTCATATCGAAGCTAAAATTGATTTCCCCGATGAAGATTTACCTAAAAATATTATTAAATATATTCAAAAAAGTTCAAATAAGATTTTGAAAGATATTAAAAAAACATTAAATGATCAACAAGTTGGAGAAAGAATTAGAGAGGGATTTAAAATTGCTATAATAGGTCCACCTAATTCTGGTAAATCAAGTCTACTAAATTACCTTTCAAAACGGGATGCAGCTATAGTTTCGGAAGTTGCTGGTACAACAAGAGATGTTATTGAAACCCATCTTAATCTTGATGGATATCCAGTTGTGGTTTCTGATACAGCAGGAATTAGAAATTCAAAAAATGAAATTGAGAAAAAAGGTATAAAAATTG
>Ga0114932_10003867_pt1 | contig 14357 bp, 12 predicted proteins | sample 2SBtaG_2_FD_87286 | JGI IMG/M metagenome (GOLD analysis project Ga0114932, IMG submission 87286) | Deep subsurface microbial communities from Kolumbo volcano to uncover new lineages of life (NeLLi) - 2SBTROV12_ACTIVE470 metaG | ecosystem: Environmental > Aquatic > Marine > Volcanic ...
CTCAATGCCCCGAAGTCAGAAGTATAATGTTGGGGATCAATGGTAATAACAGAGATTTGAAGCGCGCTTTAAGAATGAAAAGGAATCATTTTCCGGCGTTTGTTAGTCACCCTGAAATAGTTAAGGCTCTAGGAGGAAAACCTCCAGTTCCAATGGCTTTAGTTTTTAATAAACATGGAACATTAACTTTTTATACCCAAGGTTACAACTCTGCAAGTACTCTTAAAAAGCTAATGAAAGAAAACCATGTGACATCGTGCAAAAATGAAAGTAGAACCAAATTACTTTGATTTTACTTTCATTATTTGAGTTAACTCACATACTGCAGATGAGGTTTTAATATAAAAAGACCTATTCAGTAGAGAGTTGTAACTTTAGAATATCAGCAAAACCTTCTTGCTTCTTAAGCAAGACAATGTCACAGGATATAGAAAGAATTTGGTCACAGTGATTTGAACAGTTCAGATCAAAGCTTTCGTGCTGTCTTTTAACTTTGATAACTTCTTTGCTTTCATATTGATAAAAATGCAAATCCGTTTTGCCTTTATTACTTGTCGTAAAATAAAAGCCATTATTTTGAGGATACACTTCTTGTATTGTTGCAATATCAGTAAGTAGGTTTAAACCTGACTGAGCATCCGCAACCTTTTCACCATCGAAGAAAATCAAACCGTCCTCGTTATTTAAGAACACTTTTTGTTTTCCAAGCGCCATGTTTAATGGCTTTACCTGGCGTGTTGATACATCAAGACGAATAAGTTCATCATTATGAGTTCTTTTATCTACAAACAAAATAGCATCTGTTTCTTTGTACCATCCTTTAGGTACTCCAATAACACTTTCTAACCATTCTATCCTGTGATGAGCCTCTTCGAGATGAATAATAAAGGGTTTATTATTAATACTACTAACTAATCGTTTATTGGTTCTATCCCAAATTGGCTCACTGAGCGCATATTCTTTATCTTCATTTTCGAATATTAAGCGGTTCTGTTTGCTCTGCAAATCTTTTATGAACAATTGCGGCAAACCATTTCTAAGAGAGACATAAGCAATTGTGTTTTTGTCATCAGAAATTGCAGGAAACATATCAACTGTATTGGAATCTATAATCGTGACCGGTTTTGCTGACTTGTTTAATTGTGTAAGCAAAATGTCTTGGTCAGTTTTTGCTTCTACAAAATACAAGATATCTTTCACGATTTGTGGATAAACAAGAAAATTAAAACTCTTATAATTCAATGGACTGATTTTACCATCTAAGTCTATTTTATTAAGTTGGCTACCATTACTAAGCAAAATAGCGCGCTCATCTTCAAACCAAGTCAAGAAATGCCAATTATGATCAATCTCACCAACTAAACTTATCTTTTTAGAATTAAAGTTTAATATTTTAATCTCTGAAATACCTGAATGATTAAAGCCAATTAATGCCAAGTCGTTTTGAGTTGGTGACAATGCGATTTTATAAGGCTTAAATTCATCATTTGGTTCAAGAAGTGCTTCAGACAAACCTGTTGCAAGGTTATGGCGATACAAACTTGCATTGCGGCTGTGCTCAGAACTGTTTTTATTAGCTAGATAGTAAAGGTTCTGTTTATCATCAATAAAAAACACACTATTCCAAGTGATATCTTGGCGCTGAAATAATATTTGCTCCGAAACTGGCTTTCGTTGTGCATCCAGTAAAATACGACTAAAGGAGATGCTATTTTGTTCTTTTGAGGAATAGACAATACTATTTAAATGAACATCCCATGCAAGATATGTATAAGCTTTAGCCTTTTGGCTTAAAGGCCACTCCTTTTGCGTTACAAGGTCTTTCAATAGTAGTCTACGTTGACTAGGTCCACGTTGACTAAGTCCGCGTTGAATATAAGCCATATATCGACCATCCGGACTAACCTGCATATAACGCTCTTTCTCATTACTAGACGTTATCGGACTCAGATTAGAAAGCTTAATTTCTGACTTTTGAGCATTGAATAAAACCACACTAGAAACTGAAACAATACATACGATTAAGAATATCAAAGCTAAGTGCGATGACTTTATCTTGAGTAATGCAGACTTTTCAATTTCTAAACTTGAGCCTTTCTGCTGTGTTTTTTCATTCGTACTATCAAGCAAGTTTATTGACGCTTCTAAACTGTATCCTCTTTTTGGGTGGGTTTTAATTAGCGTTTTATCTTCATCAGATAATGCTTGTCTCAGCAAAGCTATATTTCTTCTAACTGAGTTGGGGCTGTAAATAGATTTGGGCCAAACTTTTTCAAATAGAACTTCAGCGCTATGAACCTGTTTAGGTGCACCACAAAGTACCCTTAGCAAATCCATTACTTTTGGCTCTATTACTTCTATTTTTGTATCTGTCGAAATCTGTCCGGTTCCAAAATCAACTCTAAATTCATTGATAGAAATTTTTTCTGGTAAATTTTTATATGTCGAATCCAATCTTATCTCTTTGTAATTATTAGTTATATTTCCCTTAAGCCTTTTTTAATCTGTTCTTAATGGCTTCATCATCGCCTGCTTGTAAATCAAAAAGTAAAACAGTCACCAAGGCAGACAGCCATATTAATCAATTAAAAACAAAAGGAATACAACATGAAGCGAACTTTTATTGCACTTTCTCTATTAGCAGTTGTTAGCAGCGCCTCAGTTGCTGCTGAAAAAACCCTTAATCACAATAAAGTGGCAGATACTTTTTTAACCGCACTGAATAGTCAAAACCTGTCTAACATAGAAAACTTTGTTGTTTCTCATTTCTCAAAAGATGCGCTTTCACGCTGGGAAGGAACGGGCAAAGACAGATATGTTGGCTACTCAATGAATAAAGCACTTTACCTTGGCAATTTAGAAGTCATAGATTCTAAATTGGAAAAAACAGACAACGGCTTACAACATATTAGTACGCTTTATTCTAAAAACATTGATATGCAATACCGCATGGTAATCTATTTCAATAATGAGCAACAGCGCGCTATAACAGGTTGGTATATTGGGGAAAACCCAAAAGACACCTCTCATCTTTCTAAATTATCGGATGATAGATTTCTCGAAGAAATTAAAAGCTACAGTACTAGATTGGCGAATAACGGCGCGTTTTCTGGCGCTATTTTACTCGCTAAAGGTGACAAAGTGCTCTTCTCTGCTGCACACGGATTAGCTTCAAGACGTTACGATGTGCCTAATAATTTAAATACGAAATTCCAAATTGGTTCGATGAATAAGATGTTTACCAGTACTGCTATTTTGCAGCTAGTTGAACAAGGTAAAATGTCACTAGACGACCCTATGACAAAGTATATTGACCCAACCCTTTTAGGTGAGGGAGATTTCTCAAAAATTAAAATTAAACATTTGCTGAGTCATACATCGGGGATCGGTAATGGAGAAGGCTTTAATGCAATTCAAAATAAAGTCCGCTCATTAAAAGATATAACTCCCCTACTTGCTTCAATAGATACAACCTTTGAACCAGGTTCAAGATGGAGGTACAGCAATAACGGTATGATGCTGCTTGGGAAAATCATCGAAAATGTGAGCGGTGAAAGTTATTTCGACTTCATTAACAAACACGTTTATGCCAAAGCAGACATGCGCAATAGCGGTAGTTTTGACTTAGACGTCCCCGTCAAGAACACGGCAAGGAACTATTGGTTTTCAGTAGAAACCGGCCAAATCACCGAGAATTTAATGTTTCAACCTGTAAAGGGTGGCCCTGCTGGCGGGGGTTATTCTACAGTGTCAGATCTCCATAAATTTGCGATTGCACTGCAAAATGGCAAATTAATAAGCAAACCTCTCGCTCAACAAGCACTTAGTGCAAAACCTGAGCTTAATGCAAATAACTGGGGGTATGGCTTTTCAATAATAGGCGACGAAGAAAATACCATTATTGGTCATAACGGCCAACACCTAGGTATGACTGCTCGTTTAAATATGTATCAAGAAAAAGGCTATATCTTAGTTGTGTTGGGTAATTATGAGTCATCAGCTTGGCCTGTTATCGCAAAAGTTAATCAACTTATGAAACGACTGTAACTATCCTTCACATCACCACTAGCAGCTAGGATTTTATCCTAGCTGCTTCAACGCAGCACTATTTCAAACCCAAACAACAAAATTATCGTATTTAGTTATTAACAAACCCAAATTTTTGTTTGAAACTATTTAAACGAAACATTTCGCCCATATATTGATAAATATTGAACTTTTAAACAAATAATTACACAAATTACTGATTGGCTTTATTTTTGAGGGGTCTTATGAAAAGAGTCGTGTTGTTTTTAATTACAAACCTAGCGGTGATGATCGTTTTAGGTGTTGTCTTATCCATCCTAATGAGTGTCTTTGGTATTAGCAACCGAAGCCTAGGTGGGATTTTAATGATATCTACGGTGTTTGGTTTTGGTGGCGCGTTTATTTCACTATTTATGTCGAAATGGATGGCCAAGAAATCGACTGGTGCTTATGTCATTGAGCAACCAAGAAATGAAACGGAACATTGGTTAATGACAACGGTTGCGCGTCAAGCTGAGCAAGTAGGTATTAAAATGCCTGAAGTGGCAATTTACGACAGCCCAGAAATGAATGCGTTCGCAACTGGCCCGAGTAAGAACAATAGTCTTGTTGCTGTTAGCACAGGACTCATGCACAACATGACACGTGACGAGGCTGAAGCAGTTCTGGCACATGAAGTGTCTCACGTTGCTAATGGCGATATGGTTACCCTGACTTTGATCCAAGGTGTTGTTAATACCTTTGTTATCTTTATTTCTAAAGTGCTTGCTGGAATTGTTGATAACTTCTTAAATAGTGATGAAGAGGGAGAAAACAGTGGTGGTAGTTGGACTTATTTCATCTTTGATATGATCTTCCAAGTGATTTTCGGCATTTTAGCGTCGGTTGTCGTTGCCTACTTTAGCCGTAAACGTGAATTTGCTGCAGACAGTGGTGCTGCGCAATTAGTTGGTGCACATAAAATGCGAGCAGCACTTGAGCGCCTGCGTAACAATCATGAATCACAGCTTGAAGGCTCAATGATGGCATTTGGTATTGCGTCAGGTAAGAGCATAGCTGACATGTTCGCGTCTCACCCACCACTTGAACAACGTATTAATGCATTAAAATAAGTATCAATCCACTGAAAAGGGAGCACTAGCGAGTACTCCTTTTTCTAGCATTTTTCAGCCTGACTCATTTGATGTCTGAAATTAGCGCAGGATTAACAACTAAATTCCGAACCCCATGAGCGTGATCTTCATTGAATATGTTGTCTTCACACCACTGGCCGACTGTCTCGATATTTACCTTAGCAACACGAGGACGAACGCTCCAGCTCACCTGTAAAGGTGAACCTTTTTCATTGTAACTAGGCCCTGTTGTTGAACCTGCATATTGCACGGGGGCGCCGGTAAAGTTTGGAATATTAAGCGCTTGGTAATAGCCATTTTGCTTTCTAAACCGAGTTAAAAAAGCAAAATCTAATGCGTTTTTATCGTTTACAAGCACAAACACTTGGGCTTCTACTCGTAATTGCGGGTTAGCTATTGATTCACTTAAACAAGCACCAAGTGTTGGGCCTGGTTTAACTTGCGCAGTTGTATGGACGTAGTGAAGTTCAATGGTATCGCCAGGAAATAGACTACCCTTTTTAGAGGGACAAATTTGACCTTTTACTGCTTTTAGCTCTTTCTTCGAAAGTTCGCCGTTATAAACGAATCCAGTTTCAAAGCCTTTTCCATCTCCATTGCCTGCATATTTAGTGAACTCGCCGCCTTTATGCTCAGCGTTTTTATGAAAGTGAATGTTACACAAGTTCATTTCTCTATATGGTGGCGCAGTATTAAAAGCAATGTTGCTTTCTCCTTCTAAAGAATCAATATCACGAGGAGATTGAGGACCAAAACCTTTGCCTTCCGTATTTTTAGAAAGATTAGCACGCTGTTCTATAATTATCTTGTCTGATACTTCAGCAATCACAGCAAATGAAGTGGAAGTGATGATACCCATTGCAAATAGAATTTTTAATTTCATATTACTCTCAGTTATTAATAATTAAAAATTTAACAATAAAATTATTATCAATATAAATAATTACTTATGAAATAAATTATATCTAAAGACATCCTAAAATACCTTTATAAGGTATTAAAACACACTTAAAAAGTAATAAACTAAAAGCAAACAATGTTAGATTTCCAATATCGAACGATGTTTTTTGCTCTATGCTTAAATAAAAGTTGATGATGGTGTTCTCAATGAGACAAATTACATTTGTACTTTCTTTATTGTCCTTGATTTTTTCACAGACTATTCTTGCACAAAACTGTAAAAAAATTGGTGTGGTAGCAAACTGGCCACCTTTAACCGTTTTCGACAGTAAAGGTGCAACGGGTCTGGATGTTGAGATTGCACAGGCCATATTTGATAAGACTGGTTTGTGCTACAAGTTCGTACGACTTCCTTCCAGCGCAAGAACATTCGAAGAAATGAGAAAAGGTGTTATAGACGTTTCAACCATGACAAGCTTTACAGTAGAAAGGCAGAAATATGGTTTTTTCTCAGAAAGTTATCGATATGAAAAAATGAGATTAATATCACTCTCTAAGCCAAGACCTATACAAAAAATACAAGCAATTCTCAGAAAAGACCATACCATCGGCTTAAGCATTGGCTCTTATTACGGCGAGGAATTGAAAGAATTACTTACACACCAACAACTCAAAGATCAGTTTGTGAGTTTGGCAAGTGCCAAGAGTCGCGTATCAATGCTGATGAAAAACCGTGTCGATTTTATTATCGACGATCTGATCAGTGCACAATACTATAAGACTACTCTCGGCCACGACAACATTCAAATATGGCCTTACATAGTGCATGATAACCCTGTCCACCTTTTACTTAGCCACAAATCTTTCACTCCCTACGAAGTCAAAATAATTAATGAAGCAATAAACAAATTACGGTCTAAAATTGATGCCATTGTTATGAGTTATTTGGTAAACAATTAAATTTTTAGTTACAGACAAACTGCTTAATCCTGATCGGCCATACCTTTTAAAAACGCTAACCGCTTTTTCTCTGTTTGGTTTGGCTCATAAGCGGTATTTGCCATACCTGCGAGGTCTACATCACTAAAAGTTAATTTAGTAATTTTAGAATTTCCGAAGCGCGATGGCTCAGCTGGGTGAGTTGAACGCTTTTCAATAGTGAAAGTAGCTAATTCAAATTCATTTGAATTTGGCAGCACACTTTGATGTGCTCGCAATAGAACCTCTTTTTGCCCCATTTCCAATTTTTTTTCAGAGACTAAGTTGGCAATTGGTTGATTACCTGAAAACAAGTTTGCCCTTACTCTATAAAGGCCCGCTTTCTCGACTTTAAGGTAAATTGGAAAAACCAGATCAGCATTCTCAACAAATGGTTCGCCTCCACCTATTATCGTTGCGCTCTTTTGGTTGTAATTGATTTGTGCAACCAGAGGTATCTCATCACCGTTTACATTGGCTAAAGCTGTAATCTGTAGGTTTGCAGGGTAATCATTACTGCCATTTATTTCTTTTACGTACCCATCTTGTGAACCCTGCATGGTTGCGGTTGATATAGTTTTTCGCGTATCCGAATTTTGAATTTTTAATTTCACACCATAAATGTCACTGCCAATAACCTTAACTTTAATCGCTTCTGGAGCAACGAAATGATATTTTTCAAGCACCATGGATATTTTCACATTACTATTTTGCGTAACCATAGTAACTGGCTCGAAATAATTTGGATTTAATAGGCTAAAATCATTTAAAGAGAGTGGTTGTGAATAAGGCGGATAATTTAACGTTTGTTCATAGTTAATTGCGATGATTTTTGCAGAATCTGTTACTGATTGCTCAAAACTTTCAGGTTTAGGTTGAATGGCTTGCTGAGATATTTCTTGCGAAGATCCTACTTGCTCAATTTGATTATTAATAGTCGATGTTTTTACCTCTGTTTGTACTTCAATATCTAAAGGTTGTTCTGAAGCAAGGAAATACCAGACACTCATACAACCAAAAGCGACTGTTAAAATTATAATTTTACTCTTCTTCATAGTATCTACCATACAAGACCGTAAAAAGTTTTTACGGCCTTAGTAACATTACTCAGATTGAAAATTTATAGTGTGTTATAGATTAATTTAGACATACTTTGAGAGTCAGACTGGCTTACATATTTATAATGTGTCTTAAAGATCCAAAATCCGTAATCTTTCTGATATGTGGAAAATGAAATCGTATCGCCATTATCAAGTCGGATAGCATCGTTAGCGGCTGTTACTTTGCCTTTTTGCTTATTAAGAATAATAGAAAGGTGGTCATAGTTATCAGACATCAACATTGGATAGTGATTTGGCATGAAACTTTTCACAGCATCACCTTGTGATGAGATCTTGCCGTTAAATGCAACGCTTGAAGAACAACTACCAAAGTTCCCTGCTTTGCTTGATCCACAGCTTGAATGAGAAGCCACTACACTGTCATCTTTGCCTTTTAAAAATAGCTTTGTTGCTCCCAGGAATAGATCGCCCTCACCAACAAATCTTAATCTTGGGGCTCTATCACTGGGTAATGCTGCCAATTGACGAGCGTTATTAACTTTGAGGTCGTTTAGAACCCCAAGCTTATCGGTCAATGGTCCTCCCAACCAAGCTTGTAAAGCCAACTCTATAAGTGGGTTCCAAGATGTTGCGCCTTGAGTAACATTAACAGCTAAATCAGCTAATTCGCTTCCTCCACCCGCGCCAGCAATATCAAATGTAGCAATGATATTCAGGGGCTTCAATCCAGCTGCACTTAACCAATTTGCTTGATTATCAATTATGTAGCGAGCGACTAAATCACCTGTTGAGTGTGTAACAAGTATACAGCCTTGGTCGCATACACCACGCTCACTCATAGACTTTAATTTCGGCCATACATAATCTGTAGCGATTTTACCTTTAACGCGCTCAAATGAAGGCCAATCTATTCTTTCGTCTGCCAAAGCGCCCCAATAGTCAGCCCAATAGTTCTCTCCATCGCTACTAACTGTATTTGGCGAACCAAATAATAGCTGTTGTGGTTGAAAACCATGAATCAATACTGTTTTATAATCCGTTGCACTTACAACGCTTGATTGTGCTAAAGCCCATACTGCAAAAACTAAGCTTGTTATTTTCATTGTATTCAGATTGCCCATCGCAACCTCCAAGTTTATTGCAAAAATAATCTTATTCTCATTACTAGGAATAAGGTTTCCCGTGCGGCATCTGGTATGACATCAGTCCAGATGCAATTAGAGTTTTAGATCGAATTGTGAACAATTGCAATATTTTGTTTACAAATATTTCTGTATTGTTTCTGAAAACTACAATTTTATCCCGGATAATTGGATTTAACTATTTCATAAAAATACAGAAAATTTATAAATCTAAAGCTTAGAATTTTCCGTAATAACAGAATAAGTATCTCAGCACATAAAAAATATGGACCTATTAGAGCATGAAGTTTCACGCATAATCGAAATGGCGTGGGAAGACAGAACACCTTTTGAAGCAATTAATACCTTATATGGCTTAAATGAAACGCAAGTCGTTAATTTAATGCGTAAAGAAATGAAACCAAGCAGCTTCAAAATGTGGCGAAAACGCATGTCTGGACGAGAGACCAAACATCTTAAATTACGAAACCCAGAGATTTCACGAGGATATTGTAAAACACAGTATAAGCACCGCTAGGGTTAGCAATGCATAGGTTACTTGAGAAGTTCAAAGCTAAAAAATTTATAACTTCTCAAGATTACAATAAGTTGCTTTCTCAAAATCACTGACGTTCATCGCGATATTCTTAATATTTGGAAATAGTTCAGCGAGTTTAGAAACAATAATCTTTGAAAGCATGGCTTTCTGTTCGGTAGTCCTGCCCTGCATGATGTGTGCAAATACATGAATGAAATCAGCACTTTTATTACCAACTAAGTATTTTTGATAAGGGTTAATCCTTACCTTAATTTCATTTTCAACAAATAAGTCAGAAGAATTCGCTGCGTGATGAATGCTTGCCATCAAATCTTCTTCTGTATAATTATCAAGGATAGAATCTGAACAATCTAATATAAAGTGAGGCATGAATAATCCTTATAACTTCATCTATGAATTCAGCAAGTGTTGTTGACTCAAAAAGCCTGTTTAGTTTTGAGTCATCAATTTCTTAATATCAGTAAAGCTTGGCCTGTGTGATATGTCATCATTCAAACACAAATTTCGAATGTTTGAAACTTTTTCAAACAATGCTAAGTCCTCGAGCTTTGACCTTTCTTCTGTTTCTATCACTTCATAATGATTCAATAAATCGTCTAGCAAATTACCAAACGCTCTGACTTCAATGCGTTCAAATTGCTGTTGCTTTACTTCAGACAAGTTATGTAATTGCGTCGCGGCACCAAAGTCACCAAACATCACATGCCCTTGAGCATTAATCATCGTATTATGCGCGTAGAAATCACCATGACTGACTTGCTGGTTATGTAAATGCGATAATACATCTGCTAACTGTTTAGCAATATTATGTATTGTTTCAATAGAAAATTGCGTGCCTTCGACAAATGTGTCTCTTGTACAGGTTTCATAGTTTGGAGGAAGGCCAAGATTTTCATAACCTGCTGGAATTAAATCCATAAGAAGCGCCAAAAAGTCTTGGTCTGAAATATGCGCAAATGTTTTGATCAAATTCTCATGCTGACCTGCGGTTAAACAAGCATTTAACTCATCTTCTGGATAACCATCACTGGTTTTACCGCCTTTAAACACCTTAATGGCAATGTCTGTGTCAGCATTGTTTAAATTACCTTTGTAAATTACACCCGAAGCGCCCTTACCTACTTGCTCATTAAGTACAATATCTTGTTGTTCATACTGGGAAATACCTGAATGTGCTTTATGCCCGCCAACCAATGGATTACCTGATAGTGCCAGCCAAGCCAATTTTGGAAGTTTAAATAAACCCGCTGGGACTGAAGTTAGTTCATTTGCTGAAAGCCTAATTAACTCTAATTGCTTGCACTGTGTAAAACTTTCTGGAATTGCAGAAAGTTTATTCCCGGCTAATGCTAACTTCTTTAACTGACTTAATTGACCAAAGCTTTGTGGTAATTGAGTTAGACGATTGTCGGTTAAAATCAACCAGCGTAAGTTTATTGGGAGTGCCGTCTCGCTAATTGACTCGATTTGATTCGACTTAAACCCAACCATGTCTAAATTTATGCATTTTCCCAACACGTCAGGGAAAAATTTAAACTGATTAAGCGATAAAAATAATACTTTTAATTTTTTGAGTTGAACAAAACTGTCTGGTAATTCTGATAGCAGATTATTTGAGAGATCTAACACTTCAAGTGTGTTTGATAAAGAAAGGATTTCTTCAGGGAATTCAGATAAGCCTTCGACTAATTGCAGCCTTTTATAACCTTGGTACTTCCCTGCTTTTAAATCATTTAGATTATGACATTGTTGCTCTGCTGCTGTTAGTCCTGAGATCACGCTTGTTCGCCTCCTAAAAATAAAGGCGAGAGTTTAACTTATCTTTATGAATGATTCAGTAATGACTAAGCATATTCTATTTTTTATGTTCAAAGGAAACAAAGCGCGATTTACACGCGCTTTGTGAGTTTGTTTATAAGAGCCTAAAAGCTCGAGTCTGGTTCTTGCAAAAAAACGATTTCTTCTTGGGTAGATTCTCTACCTAATACTTTATTACGATGTGGATAACGACCAAACCTGTCTATGATCACTTTATGTTTAAGCTCGAACTCTAGGTTATTTTCGTTGCCATGCGCCGTATAGAGCTTTAGTGCTTCTTGATGAATGCGTTTTGACTCACTGTGCATGAATGGCAGATAAAAGAAGCTGCGTTTCTCAACCTCAATTAATTTATCAAAACCATTTTTAATGGCTTGCTGAGCAAGTGCTAAGGCGAGCGGATCTGCAGCAAAAGCTTGTGACGTATCTCGATGTATATTCCTGGAAAATTGATCGAGTACAATCACTTCTGCAAGGCTAGACTCTGCATGCTCTCGCCACTCAAACAACTCTCCTAGAACCGCTTGTTGGTGTAATGCGCCAAAGCGTCGAACAATTTCAGTATCAAACGCTAAATCTTTTTGCCACCACATCTTTGGCGAGATTTCATTAAACCAAAAATCGAGTACTTGTTGGTACATGAAGAATATCCTGATTAATTATTAATGCTTAACTCTATAACGCATTTCTTCTTAGCACAAAAAAATGATAACCAAACTGCGACCCATAATGTGATTGATAAATATCGAGCTCTCTTTGAATATCTTTGATTGCTTGTGACTCTGGCATACTGGCTTTTAGCGCATTCACCCTTGCTTGCAAGGGCTGCAAATAGTTTTGCCAAGCTTTGTCACTAATTGTGATGTCATCTAACACCTCAAAACCCAGCTTTTTAGCTTGCACCAAACGCGTATCAACGTTTGACATTGCGGGATATTCAGTCGTTCAAAATCGATAACTACTAAGTGAAGAATAATAAAAAGGTGTCGATTGGCTTTTTTCATTTTCAAACTGTTTATCTACTTGGCTATATAAAATTTGAGCCACACCCTAAATGAAGTTATTAAAAGATTACATTTCCCTTATATCTTTATGTGTGAGAATTAAATCACAACTAAACTAAAAGGAATAAGTTATAAAAAAATAGTTAAATAATCGTTAACTATTGCCAAATACCCTCAATTCCCCATAGTATTCAAATAAATCATCTACAATAAAAATAATAACCCAGGAGGTGATATTTATGAGAATGCGCCAAAAACTGATTGCCAGTTTTGTATTAACCGTGATTGTTCCTATCTTAGCAATTTCTATTGTTAGCATTTCACAAACCAAAACCGAATCTTTAGAGCGTTTTATCGATAGCTCAAGCAGTGAGATAAGACAGGTCGAAAACACCTTTAATTTATTCTTTGATCAAATGAAGAATAATACGCGCTTTTTAGCGCAAAGCAGAACAGTCACTTCGGTTTCAGAAAACACCTCTACATACTTTGAAGCTGAGAAAATGATGGACCCACGCTCAGCAGGAAAAGAAGAAGCTGAAATTTTTGAGTTGTTTGAATCATTCGGACAAACGCATGAAGAGCTGTTGTTTGTGTACTTAGGTACCCAATATGGTGGTTTCATTCAATACCCTGCTGAACCCTTAGGCAATTACGATCCTCGCAAACGCCCTTGGTATAAGCAAGTAGTGCAAAACCCAAATGAAGTCATTGTCACCGAACCATATCAAGGCGTAACAGGTCAGGCTATGGTGAGTGTTGCAACGGCGATTAAAAAGTCGGGACAAACGATTGCTGTTCAGTCTTTAGATGTCACCTTATCGACCTTAACTGACATTGTTAGCAACATTCGTCTAGGTGAGACTGGATATTTAATGTTATTGGATGGCCAAGGCACAGTTCTCGCCGACCCTAAAAATCCAGACAATAACTTTAAATCTATTAACAAATTAAACACTCCTATTTTCAGCGCAATCAAAACAAATAAAAACCAGCCTTTGATCGATATTGAAGCAAGCAATAAAGCAATGGTCGCTCAGATGTATCATTCAGATGCATTGAATTGGACATTTGTCGCAATCATAGACGAGGACGAAATATTGTCTTCTGCCTATAATATGTCTTACAGCATCAGTATTATTGCTGTGATTATGTTAACCGTCTTTGTAATTATCGCGGTGATATTGGCGAACAAAATTGTTTATCCAATCGAAATGGTGTCTGAAGGCTTAAAAGAAATAGCGCAAGGTGAAGGTAACTTGTCAAAACGACTGAAAGTCATAGGTAATGACGAAATAAGCGAACTAGCCTCGTGGTTCAACCAATTCTTAAACTCAATAAACGAATTGGTTAAAGATATTCAGAACAATGCAGCCACATTAAACGACGAAGCCCAAAATTCAAAATCACGTATCAACGAAATTCGAGAGCGCTGCCGAACACAACTTGATCAAGCAAAACAAGCAACACATACAACCGAATCCGTTGAAAGTATGGCCATAACAATTAGTCAAAACTGTGGTGATGCCTTAAGTGCGATTGAAACGACAGATTCACATGCACAAAATGGTAATGATTTAATTAAACAGACTGTTTCTCAAGTTGCACAACTCCATGGCTCTTTGGGTGAATCTGCTGGCGCTATGAGTGACCTTGAGAAACAATCAAATAACATCACCAATATTCTAGAAGTAATTAGAAATATCGCTGAGCAGACTAATCTGTTAGCACTCAATGCAGCTATCGAGGCCGCACGA
>Ga0114932_10003868_pt1 | contig 14356 bp, 16 predicted proteins | sample 2SBtaG_2_FD_87286 | JGI IMG/M metagenome (GOLD analysis project Ga0114932, IMG submission 87286) | Deep subsurface microbial communities from Kolumbo volcano to uncover new lineages of life (NeLLi) - 2SBTROV12_ACTIVE470 metaG | ecosystem: Environmental > Aquatic > Marine > Volcanic ...
AGGCGGCTCAGTACTTTCTCGACCTGGTCGCCTTCGGGCAGGCGAAAACGGCTACCGAGCGGTCGCACCACTACGAGCGGCTGCGGGGAGCAAGGGGCTACAAACGCGCTCAGAAGCTCGATCTGCAGCACGCCGCCTACCATAAGCACTGGTACATTCCGGCCATCCGCGAGATGGCTGGGGGAGAGGACTTTCGGGCCGAACCCCGCTGGGTGGCGTCGCGGCTGCTGCCGCCCATCACCGTACGGGAGGCCACCGCTGCACTGCGAACCCTGACCTCGCTCGGCCTGCTTGCAGAGCGTGACGGGCGCCTCGTCCAGGCCGACGCCGTGCTCACCACCGGCGCCGAGACGCGCGGCGTGCACATCGCGAACTACCATCGCGCCATGCTCGAGCGCGCCTCGGCGTCCATCGATCTTGTCCCGGCTGCCGAGCGCGACCTGAGCGCTGTGACCTTCACCGTGCCCGCCGACCACGTCTCCGCACTCAAGGAACGGATCTCCGCGTTCCGTCGCGAGCTGCTGGCCGAGTTCGATCAGACCGGACCTGGAGCCCGCGTGCTGCAGCTCAACCTGCAGCTCTTTCCCCTGACCATCGCCTCCGAGGAGACGCCCTGATGCGGCTCATTGCCCTCACCACGGCTCTGCTGGGGCTCGCCGCCTGCGGCACCGAGACCGGCAACCCGGAGCTCGACATGTTCTCGGCCGCGCGCAGCTCCCAGCCAGACGCGGTCGGCATCGAGGAGGAGGCCTCGACGCTCCGCATCGACGGCGCATGGGTGGCCTTCGGGGACATCCGTGTGGTCCAGTCCGCAGCGTGTGATGGTCCCGGTGGTGCCGAGGCCGACATCGACGGACCGTGGGTCGCCGACCTGCTCGGCGGGCCACCCCAGCTTCTGTCCGTACCGGACGACGAGTATTGCCGGGTCCGTGTCCCCATGGACGCCGTGAGAGCTCCCTTGCCCAGCGGAACCCCCGCCCAGCTCGAAGACGCATCGGTCTTCGTCGAGGGCCAGCTCGCCGACGGTACGCCCTTCGAGCTGGTCAGCCGCCGCGAGCCAGAGCTCGACGTTCGCAGCCGCACCGCTCCCTTCCTGCTCTCCGACAGCCAACAGGCGCTGGTACTCGCGTTCGACATGGCAGTCTGGCTCGATGGTGTCGACCTCTCGGAAGGGGAGCTCGACGGAAGCATGCTCCGCATCGACGAGGGCAACAACGACACCCTCCTCGAGGCCGTCGAGGACAACATCGAACGCTCCCTGGAGCTCTACGAGGATTCGACAGGGCAGGGCGTCGTCGCCGACGGCGACACCCCCCTGGCCACTTCCGGCTGACATCGGCCGAAACCCGACGTCGACGTCGCGAATTCTCGCGGCGCAGGCACCCGTGCACCCAAAGGAGACGACCATGTTCCGCATCACCACCGCCCTCACCCTGCTACTCGCTGCCCCTGGATGTGGTGGCTCCGCTATGGGGCCGCTCGACATCTCGATCCGCATGGCGCAGCCGCCGATCGACCCGGCGGCCCGGTCCGAAGCTCCGGATGCCACAGGCGCGCTCTTCGCCATCGAGTCGGCGAGCGCCGTCGTCCGGCACATTCGCATCGACCTCCCCGAGGAGCTCGATTGCGAGGACATCGAGGACGACGACGATGCCACCTGCGCCGAGGACACGGTCGAGATCACTGGCCCCTTCGAGATCGATCTGGTCACCGGGATCAGCACACCACCGCTGGAGGCCATCGAGCTCCCGCTCGGAGACTGGAAGCGAGTCGATGTCCGCCTAGACGACGGGGAAGGCGACGTCCTGGATGGCAACACTCTGGTGGCTTCGGGTATCGCCAGCCTGGACTCCGGCGACACCCCCTTCGAGCTAGCGCTGAAGTTCAACGAGGACGTGCGCTTCGAGGACCCGGACGGCATTTCGTTCGGCGGCGGGGACGCGGTCCTACTGGGCCTGGACGCGGGTTCCTGGTTCGCCGATGTGCCGCTCGCCGAGTGTGCCGAGGACGAAGATCTCGAGTTCTCGGGTGACACGCTGATGATCGAGGACGGCGACGGCTCTTGCAGCGACGTCGAGAACGCCATCAAGGAAGCGATGAAGCGCTCGGGCGACCTCAGTCGGGATTGAGGCGGGCGAGCGTCGGCCGGGGCGGATCTACCATTCCGCCCGGCTGCGCCCTCTGCGGTCCGAAGAGGCGGCACGCACGAGGAGTAGGTGGACAACTGTTGCCAGTGACGGGCAGCGCCCCTAAGCTGAGTCCGTGAGCAACCGCCTCTTCCGAAACCGCGTCTTCGGCATCCTCGTCGCCCTCCTGCTCATGCCAGGGTGGATAGAGCTGGCCGAGACCATCGAGCACCTGATGCACGATGGGCACCTGCCCCACAGCGAGGCGCACGCGGACTCTGACGACGAGGTCGCCCACGAGGGAGACGAGCACGGCTGCACGCAGATGGTTCACCACTGCCAGTGCCACACCTCGAGTCCTGCCCTGGTCGCCGACGCGGAGCCCGAGCATGACGCCGAGAACGCCGTTGATGCCCCGGGCCAAGCCGTCGATCTGACCCGAATCCCGACATCGTGGGCGCAGGCGCCTCCGACCCGTCCCCCCATCGCCTGAGAACGAACCGGTAGCAGCACCGCTGGCCCCGTAGGCCCGCAGTGCGCCCTCTTTCTCGTTCCTCACAGGCAACCACTCCATGACTCCCAACCCTTCGGGGTGGGGCGCTGTCTTCCTCCTGTTCGGACTTCTGACCGTCGCATCTGCGCCGGCACAGGAGCCTGCCCAGGCCGCGGACTCAGCGCCTCTCACCCCCGAGGACGCCGTCTCCGCAGCGCTCTCGAACCACGTGGCACTCCGCCGCGCGGATGCCGCCGTGCTCGCAGCAGACGGCAACCGCAAGCAATCCTCGCTCTTCCTCTCGAACCCCGAGTTCGGCGCTGACCTCGGCGTGAACGCCCAGCACGTCGAGTTCAGCGTGCTGCAGCCGGTCTCCCTCTCGGGGGAAGGCCTGGCCGCCCGTCGCTCGGCCACTGCCGGTCTGGCATCCGCGGAGTCGTACCGCGACCGGACCCGCTTCGAGGTCGCCGCCGGGGCGCGTCAGGCCTACGCAGATGCAGCAGCCACCCACGCCCACGTCGAGCTCGCCCGTCGATCTGTGGACCTGACGCGGCGTATGCGTGAGGGCGTGGCGCTCAAGCTCGACGTCGGCGAGGGCTCGGCGCTCGACGTGCGCTTGGCCCGCATGGCAGAGGCCACCGCCACCAGCATGCTGCTCGACGACCTGGAGGCCGAAGCGGAGGCGCTCCGTCGCCTGGCGGCCGTCACCGGAAGCGCTGTCTCGAGCGAACAGATCGGCGTCGATCCGCTGACGGCGGCCCCGATCCCGCCAACCGCCATCGGCGACACGGACCGCTCCGACGTGCGCGGCGCCGAACGAGCCCTCGCGGCCGCAGAGGCGAATCTCGCACGTCAGCGCGCCGCCGCACTGCCAGCAATCAGCCTCGGCGTGAACCTCGAGTCCGACGGCGCCCCCGTCATCGGACCCGCCGTGGGCATCGAGCTGCCGCTGTTCAATCGCAACCAGGCGGGCCGCTCGGCCGCGTCCGGCGAGCTGGCCGTCACCGAGGCCGAGCTGAACGTGACACGAGCGGTAGCGACGACCGAACAAGCGACGGCCCGCGCCCGACACGCCGAAGCCGCACGCGTCGTCGAGGCACTGGGTGCCGACCTCCAGAGCGATGCACTGACCACCCTGGCCGGCATCGAAGCCGGCTACCGCGCCGGGCAGTTCGACTTGCCGACCGCCGTCGTGCTCCAGAACCAGGTGATCGAAGGCCAGGCGGCCGCGATCGATCTCCAACGCCGCCTCGCCGCGGCACGAATCGACCTGTTGCTCGCCACCGAGCACCCCTCTCTCCTCCCCGGAGGTGCCCGATGACCCGCACAACCGCTTCCCTTCTCCTGCTCCTCCTCAGCAGCTGCTCCGGAGGCACCACCCCCGATCCGCACGACGACCACGACGACCACGACGACCACGACGACGCTGGCGAAGAGAGCGCCGATGAACACGAAGAGGTCGGCCTGACCGCAGGCGCCATCGCCGCCGCCCGCATCGAGGTCGCCGCCGCCGAGCTCGGCACCCTGCACGGGGAGCTCGAGGTCCCGGCCCGCATCTCGCTGGACCCCCGCAACGAGGCTGCTCTCAGCGCATGGGTCGGCGGACAGGTGGACAGCATCAGCGTGCGCTCGGGCGACACCGTGAAGAAAGGCCAGACGCTGGCAATGGTGCAGAGCCCGGAGCTCGGAGAGGCCGTGGGGGCCTACCGCGGCGCACTCGCGCGGGACAAGGCTGCAGACGCAAAGCTCGACCGCCTCAAGCAGCTCGAAGCCCAGGGTGTGACCTCGAAGGCCCAGGTGCTCGAGGCCGATGCCGAGCATGCCGAAGCGGCAAGCTCACTCGAGGCGGCTGAGGAGCGACTGCGCATCCTCGGGGTCAGCCCGACCGCCGGCGGCGATGCGCACTCCGGCGGGCACTACCCGTCTCGCGTGCCGATCCGAAGCCCACTGAACGGCGAAGTGCTGCGCACCGACATCTCCGTGGGGCAGCGCGTGGCGCCCGGCGATCTGCTGTTCCACGTCGGCGCCATGGAGCAGGTCTGGCTGATGCTGGACATCTACGAGCGCGACCTGCGCCACGTCGCGAAGGGCCAGAACGTTGGATTCACGGTCGAGACCTGGCCGGGCGAGACCTTCGTCGGCACCGTCGATGCGGTGGGGGACTGGATCGCGCCGGACACGCGAACGGTCGAGGTCCGCGTGATCGTGGACAACCCCGAGCACAGGCTCAAGCCGAACATGGTGGCGCGGGCGGTGCTCACGCTCGCCAAGCAGACCGAGACTCAGGGCGTTCTGCTCCCCGCGGACGCCGTGCGCGAGATGAATGGGCGCACCGTGGTCTTCGTCGAGCACGAGACCGGACGCTTCGACCCGCAGACGGTCGTGGTGAAGGACCGCAACAGCGCAGAGGTGCTGCTCGAGAGCGGCCTCGAGCCTGGCGAGCGCGTTGTCGTCGCCGGTGCCTTCGCCGTGCAGAGCGAGTTCCAGAAAGCCGAGCTGGGAGAAGGTCATGCACACTGACGACACCCAGAACGCTGAACTGCTGTCACCCCGCGGCCCTGGCGTGTTGGACAGCATCATCGCGCTGTCTCTCCGCAACAAGCCGCTGGTCCTCATCGCGCTGCTGCTCCTGATCGCGGTCGGGCTGAGTTCGGCGCAGCGCCTGCCCGTAGATGCGGTGCCCGACGTCACCAACGTGCAGGTGCAGATCCTCACCGACACGCCCGGGCTGTCGCCGGTCGAGGTCGAGCGCTTCGTCAGCTGGCCCATCGAGACCGCCATGTCCGGGCTCCCCAAAACCGAGGAAGTGCGGTCGCTGTCCCGCTTTGGCCTCTCGGTTGTGACAGTGGTCTTCGAGGAAGGCACGGACCTGTGGTGGGCCCGCCAGCTCGTGTCCGAGCGGGTCGCAACGGCCCGCGAGTCGATTCCCGATGGGTACGGCGACCCCGAGATCGGTCCGCCATCGACCGGGCTGGGCGAGGTCTTCCAGTTCGAGGTGCGCGGTGAGGGCCAGTCGTTGATGGACCTGCGCGACGTGCTCGAGTGGCAGATCGCTCCGCGGCTGCGCTCAGTGCCCGGCGTGGTCGAGATCAACGCCTTTGGCGGAGAGCTCCGGACCTACCAAGTCGAGGTGCGCTCCGAACGGCTCGGTGCCCACGGCCTGGTGCTGGCCGATCTGTTCGACGCCCTCGAGAGCAACAACCGCACGATTGGCGGCGGCTACATCGAGCGCGGACGCGAGCAGATGCTGGTCCGCGGCACCGCTCTCGTCGAAGACCTCGACGACCTCGAGCGCATCGTCGTCTCCACCACCGAGGAGGGCACGCCGGTCACGGTCGGCATGCTGGGCAAAGCAACCTACGCACCGCTCATCCGGCAGGGGGCTGTGACCCGAGACGGACGCGGCGAGGCGGTCATCGGCATCGCCATGATGGGCTTCGGCGAGAACGCCCGCGTGGTCAGCCAGGACCTCGAGGAAGCGGTCGAAGAGATCCGACCGAGCCTGCCCGACGGCGTGAGCATCGACGTCTTCTACAACCGCACCGACCTCGTCGAGCGCACCCTGCACACCGTCGAGACGAACCTGGTCGAAGGCGGCTTCCTGGTCATCGCCGTGCTGCTGCTGTTGCTCGGCAACATCCGTGGCGGCTTGATCGTCGCGGTCGCGATCCCGCTGTCCATGCTGTTCGCCGTGACCAGCATGGTGGCAGCAGGCTTGTCCGGCAACCTGATGAGCCTCGGGGCCATCGACTTCGGACTCATCGTGGACGGCTCGGTCGTGATGATCGAGAACATCGTCCGCGTCGTCGGGGATCGCCGAAAAGAAGGCAAGGAAGTCGATGACGCCACCATCCTGGGCGCCGCACGAGAGGTCGCGCGGCCGGTGGTGTTCGCCGTCGGCATCATCATCCTCGTCTACATGCCCATCCTGGGCCTGACGGGCATCGAGGGGAAGATGTTCCGCCCGATGGCGCTGACCGTGGTGTTCGCACTCGCGGGCTCGCTCATGCTCGCACTGACGGCCATGCCGGTGCTGGCGTCGCTGTTCCTCAAGAACGCGGAAGAGAAGGAGACCTGGCTCATCCGACTCGCCCACCGCCTCTACACCCCGTCGCTCGCGGCGGTGATGCGGCGGCCACACGCTACGGCCACCCTGGCAGCTGCTGCCTTTGCAGCCAGCCTCACGCTGGTGCCCTTCATGGGTGCCGAGTTCGTGCCCAAGCTGGATGAAGGGAGCATCGCGCTCCAGATCATCCGGCCGCCATCGGTGTCACTCGAGGAGTCAATCCAGCAGGCGACTGCGGTCGAGGCTGCGCTTATGGAAGGCTTTCCCGACGAGGTCACGACGGTGATCTCGCGGACGGGCCGTGCGGAGATCGCCACGGACCCGATGGGCGTCGATTTCTCGGACATCTACGTGATGCTGCATCCGGTCGAGGACTGGACGAAGGCGAGCAACCAGGCCGAGCTGGTCGAGGAGATGCAGGAGCACCTCGGCAAGAGCGTGCCGGGGGTCAACTACGCGTTCTCGCAGCCCATCGAGCTGCGCATGAACGAGCTCATCGAGGGTGTTCGCGGCGATGTCGCGTTGTTCCTCTACGGAGACGATCTCGACGAGCTCGCCCGTCTGGGCGACGAGCTGACCACCACGCTCCAGGGCATCGAAGGGGCCGAGGACGTCAAGCCCGAGAAGCTGGCCGGTCTGCCCATGCTGCGCATCGACGTGGACCGCGAGGCGATCTCGCGGCTAGGCATGGACGCCGGGGACGTGCTCGATGCCGTGCAGACCCTCGCTGGCCGCCCCGCGGGCCAGGTGCTGGTCGGTCAGCGCCGCTTTGCGCTTCAGGTGCGGTTCCCAGAAGGTGTGCGTGGCGACGCGGAGTCGGTCAGCCGCATCCTGGTCGGTCGCCCTGGTGGACCGCGTGTCCCCCTCGGCCAGGTCGCCCATGTCCGGGTCGAGGATGGCCCGCTTCAGATCGGGCGGGAGAACGTGCAGCGACGCCTGACCATCGAGGCCAACGTCCGCGGCCGCGACATCGCGAGCTTCGTGACGGAAGCGCAGGCCGCCATCAAAGACGAGGTGGACATGCCGTCCGGGTACATCCTGGAGTGGGGCGGCGCGTTCGAGAACCTGCAGGCGGCCACAAAGCGTCTGTCGCTGCTCGTGCCGCTCGTGCTGATGCTGATCTTCGTGCTGCTCCAAGCGAACTTCCGCTCGGTTCGAGTCACGCTGCTGGTCTACGCGAACGTGCCGATGGCGGTGACGGGGGGGCTCGCGGCGCTCTTCTTTCGGGGCTTGCCCCTGTCGATCTCCGCAGCAGTCGGCTTCATCGCGCTGTTCGGCATCGCTGTGATGAACGGTGTCGTGCTCGTCAGCTGTATTCGGGACTTCCATACCGGTGAAACCACCGCGGCCGAGGCCGCAAAGCGGGGAGCGGAACAGCGTCTGCGCCCGGTGCTGATGACCGCGCTCGTGGCGGCGTTGGGCTTCCTGCCGATGGCGGTCGCGACGTCAGCAGGTGCGTCGGTGCAACGACCGCTCGCAACGGTGGTCATCGGCGGCCTCGTCACCAGCACCTTCCTGACGCTGTTGGTCCTGCCTGCGCTCTATGCGCGGTGGGTGAGCAAGGGTTCGGTCCCGTGACGATAAAGTGAATCATTATTCACGTGAATAAATATTCCAGCGCACTGGAAGGAGGGTGAGGCGTAGCTGCCCGGGAGCGACGGAGTGCTAGCTCCGCTCTGGCCGCTACGACGGCCCCTCGAGCACGAGCGTGCTCAGCACAGTGAGGGCGCCGCCCACCAGCTCAGTACCGTCCTCGCTGACCGTCACCTCACCGGCACTGATCCAGTCGTAGTCCGCATAGCTCGCAGCGTGCATACGCAGTGTCGTGCCCGGGGCGAGCTCCCACTCGTTGGCGATCCGAACCGACATCGGCACACTGCTCGTCGCGTCGAAGGGCTCGAGCAGCCAGGCTGCGAGCGCCTCATCCACCGGAAGCTGCGGTGGCATCTCGGTGGCCCGGATGCCACCCACGAGCGGCTGCTCGGTGCCAAACGGCAGCTCGAGTGCATCCGCATCGACTGTGACGAAGAACCCCTCGCCAATCTGCAGCTCCGACACGCCCGTCGCCAGGAGTCCCGTCGGGCCAGCCTCGATCGTGAACGGGCGGTCGAGCTCGAGCACCTGGTCCTCGAGGACATCGACCATGGTGAGTACCGGCACCAACCCCTGCTCGTCGCCAAGCTCTTCCACGTGCAGCGCATACCGATCGACGACGACATCGTCGTACAGGAACGCACCGGTCGCGGGATCGGGGTCGGCAAAGCGGCAGGCGAAGTGACACAGCGTCAGCCGAACATTGGTGGCCGGCGTGCCATCGGACGTGAGCACGAAGCCCTGAATGTCCCCGCGAGGGCGCGGCTCCTCAGGCTCGATGGGTTCGTCATCGTCGGGAAGCTCGGCGGCCTCCAGGTCGGCCTCCGCTGTGTCCGGAGGGCCTGACGGCCCACACCCCGAGACCAGTACAAGAAGAAGCGCTTTCGACGCGAACATGGCTCTACACTCCAGGAACAAACCGGTATTACCGTTCTTGCTACAATACAAGAAAAGGGCTGGTCAGCGCGGCCCGGCCCGGCTACTGCTGTTCGTGTAGACACCCCTCGGAGGCCAATATGAAGTGCGTGGGACCGACCTTCAGCGAAGAGGCGCTGCAGGGATTGAAGGACGACTACGCCTTCACGCCGGTGCTCGATGAGGTCGCCACCGTGCTGGCACTTTATGGCAGCCCGACGCGCCTCAAGATCGCGACCCTGCTCGAAGCGACCGAAGAGATGTGCGTCTGCGACATTGCAGCCGTGCTCGACCTCTCGGTCTCGGCCGTGTCGCAGCACCTCGGCAAGATGCGGGCGATGCGCCTGGTGAAGTTCCGTCGCGACGCCCAGACGCTGTACTACGCGATGACCGATCACTCATTGAACGGCATGGTGCTCGCCGCCCTGAAGGAGACGCGCGCCGGTGTCGAATAGGGCTCCGATCGCGCTTGGCCTCTGGCTGTGCGCCTGCACGGGCGTTGACGGTCCGCACACCGGCGAAACAGACGTCGATGACAGCGACCAGCCCGAAGGCTTCAGTGTGTCCGGCACCGTGGTCGATCTGGATGGCGAGCCGGTCGAGAACCTTTTTGTGACCGTCTCGACGGAGTTCTGCATCCCCGATCGTACCGATCCGGAGGGCTCGTTCACGGTCGCGTCGGTCTCCCCGGGTCCCAAGCGTCTGATCACCTACGGCGAGACCGTCGAGGGGGGTACCTACGCCTCTGTCGTGTTTCCGTTCGAGGCGGAAGCAGCCGTCGAGCTGGCCTCGCCAGTGCTTGCCCCTGTGATGGCGCTGGTCCCGTTCGACCCGGAAGTCGTAGGGCTGCAGTCCATCCACACCGCCGACGGCCTGCGGCTGGACGTCGAACCCACATCCATCACCTTCGCTCCCTTCGCCGATCCCGTGGTCCTGGCCGCCCGAGTGCCGGTTGCGGACGCTCCGCCCTTCGTGCCCGACGGCCTCAACCTGGTCGACCTCTTCGTGCTGCACCCCATCCAATCGACCATCGCTCCTAGCGCTTCCATCGCCTTCCCGGCAGACACGGGCCTCTCTCCCGGCACAGCGGTGAACTTCCACACGCTCGACTACGAGACGGGCCTGCTGACCTTGGCGGCGTCGGGCTCGGTGAACGCGGACGGCGTGCCCGAGTCAGCTCCCGGCCAGGGGATCAGCGAGCTCACCTGGGTGGCGCTCTCGGTGGCGGAATCATGAGCCGGTTCCTGCCAATGGTCCTGCTGCTGGGATGCAGTGGAGCGGGAGACAGCGAGCTCATCGACGATACCGAGGTCGCAGACACCGCTCCGGAGCCCTGCACCGAGGGGATCGAGGTTGGGGACTGCGCTCCGGACTTCACCCTGCCGGACCGCTACGCGCAGCCGTTCACGCTCTCGAGCCAACGGGGCAAAGTCGCGCTCGTCGACATCTCGGCGGTATGGTGAACGTCCTGTCGGGACCTGGTTCAGGGCCTTCAGGAACTCTACGTCGCGCGCGACCCGGAGCAGCTCGTCATCGTGAGCGTCGTCGCCCAGGACCTGTACGGCGACCCACCCACGCCTGAGGTCGCCGACCTGTGGGCCGAGTACCTCGAACTCACCTACCCGGTGCTCGCCGACACAGACGGCGCGTTCTGGGACACCTGGAATCCCGAAGGCATCCTGCCCATCGCCTACGTCATCGATCCCGAGGGGGTCATTGTGTACGCGAAGGCAGGTGGCGGGCCGAACGAACTCACCGAGCTCGAAGAGACGATCGACGGACTCCTGGAGGACCCATGAGACACTTGCCCATCGTCATCGCACTGCTCGGCGCAAGCTGCACCGGTGCCGAGGCGCCTGCAAGGCCGCCCAACAGTTCCCCACCAGAAGAACCGGAGTCCCTCGTGCGCTTTTCCTTCGCCGTCAATGGTCTGGAACACGGCAACGGCGCCCTGTGAATGGGTTGACCCAACGGGATCCGGCGGTCGCTGGGCAAACACGAAGACATTGACGAGGTTCGCTTCGACATCGAGACGAAGCGCTTCACCGTCCTGATGAAGCCAGGGCGCTCCATGAGCCACAGCCAGCTCGAGGCCTTGATGGCCGCCCACAACGAAGCCACTGGAGAGCACTTCGAGGTGGTGTGGGACCCAGTTGATGCCGCTGCGACGAACGCTGAGGCCGAAGCCCATTCATTCGCCCTCCCCACCCTCGACGGCACCGACTTCCGATTCACTCCGGGCGAGCAGCCCGCTGTCATCGCCTTCTGGGCCAGTTGGTGCGCTCCCTGCGTCGCTGAGGCGCCCCACCTGGCGCGCCTGCACGGTGAGCTCGGCGAGCGCGTCCAGTTCGCGGGCGTGAGCGTCGACGAGCCTGCCCACCACGGCAAGCTCAAGGCGATGGTCAAGCGCATGGCGCTGCCGTACCCCATCCCGCTGGATGCCGACGGCTCCGTCTATGCGACCTTCAACCCAGGCGGTTCAATCCCCTACACCGTCGTGATCGATGCGGCGGGGGCGGTGACCTATGTCTCGACGAACTTCGAGGAAGGCGATGAGGTGAAGCTCGAGGCGGCCATCCGCGCCGTGGCGAAATAGGGCTCAGGCTTCACCCGATGCAGCAGGCCATCACGGAGATGTCCCGTCGGTAGGCCAACGCGGCGGTCTTGATGGCCTCGGAGTACGTCGGAAAGGCGTGAACCGTGTCGATGAGCTCGTCGATGTGCATGCCCATCTTGATCGCGACGACGACTTCGTGGATGGCATCGCCGGCGTGCGGACCAACGAACTGCGCTCCGACGATGACCTCCGTGCGATGGTCGATGGTGAGCCGGACCATGCCAGTGGTTCGGCCGGTCGCCTGGGCCCTCGGCACCTTGTCGAAGCGAACCGCGCGGCACTTGCAGACGCCGTGGGTACGCATGTAGTCGCGCTCGGTCGGTCCGACCCACGCGACCTCGGGATCGGTGAAGACGGCTGCGGGCATCGACGGATACTGCACGCGCACGTCCGCCTGTGACAGCGCATTCGTCGCAGCCACGCGACCCTCCTTCCCGGCAGCGTGCTCGAGCATGTGATGCCCGATGACGTCCCCTGCCGCGAAGATACGGTCCACGGACGTCCGCATGCCATCATCCACGCTCAGGAAGCCCCGATCGACAGCCAATCCAGCGTGCTCGGCGCCGATGCGGTCCGCGTTGCCCTGGACGCCGACCGCTCTGAGAACATGGGTGGCATTAGCCTCACGGAGCTCGTCGCCCTCGGTCCACCGGACGCGGAGGCCCGCCTCAGTCTTCTCAATCGCCGTGATCGAGGCACGCAGGCGCACGTCGATGCCCTCGGCCTCCAGGCCTTCCTGCACGACGGCCGCGACATCGCGGTCCAGGGCGGTGAGGACCTGCCCCCTCGACTGAAGCAGCATGACCTCGGCGCCGAGCCGTCGGAACGCTTGTGCCCACTCCAGCCCTTGCGGGCCGCCACCAACGACGATGAGGCGCTCAGGGACCTCCTCGAGCTTCAGCGCGCCCTGGTTGTCGAGCACCTCTGGCAGGTTCCAGCCCTCCATCGGAAGGATCCGCGGTCGCGACCCCACGGCGACCAGAATCTTGTCTGCCGTGTAGCGGGTGCCATCGACCTCGACGGTCTGGGCGTCGATGAAGCGTCCGTAGCCCTCGATCAGCTCGACATGGGTGAGGCTGTCGAGCACTGCGCGATAGTTGGACTCCCGAAGCCGCTCCACGAGGGCGTCCCGAGCCTCCTTGGTCTGCAAATAGTCGAGCGACACTTCGCCGACGGTCAGGCCGACGGTCCGAGGCCGACGGGCCGCGTGCACCCCAGCAGCGGCTTCCAACAGGTGCTTGCTGGGGACACAGCCAACGTTCACGCAGGTGCCGCCGATGGGCAGTCCCGCGTTGACCATCAGCGTCTGTACGCCAACATCGTTCGCATAGGTGGCTGCGGAGAAGGCGGCGGCGCCACCGCCGAGAATCAGGAAGGGTACATGGGGCATAGGGAACCTCGGTTGCACTCAGAAGAGGTACGGGGTGAGCGAGGGGAACGCGAGCGCGACCACGACCAGCCCGGTTGCGAACCAGAGCATGCGCCTGCCGGCCTGATTGGTCTTCGGCATCTCGCAGCCGCAGGCGTCGCCGACCTCACCGCTCGCGTTCGTTGGAGCAAGCGCAGGCTGGCGGTAGGTCAGGTAATACCCGACGCCGAGCAGTCCGAGCGTGAGCACCGTGAAGAGAGGCCGGTAGGGCTCGAGCGCTACGAGGAAGCCCGCGCCGCCGATGCCAAGCATCGCGAACACCAGCGGTCCGACACAGCAAGCGGAAGCCGCTAGAGCGGCGACGACTGATCCGGCGAGACTGCCGTTCCGCGCAAGGTCTTCCTTCATGAGCTTCTCTCCGGTCGTGTCCCTTGACTCTGTATATGCGTATTTAAGCAATAACGTAAATAAGGAATTGTCACAAGCTCGACGAGCGTGACTCGGACACGCCCATTAAAGGCGGCGACCCTTGTGTGTGGAGGATCGAATGCGACTCCTGTCCCTTGCTGCGCTCGCGCTCATGGCGATCAGCTGCGGCAGCGCGAACTCGGACGCCGACTGCCTGACGAATGCCGAAGAGCGCGCGGCTGGCACCGACAAGAGCAACCCCGACTCCGATGGAGACGGGGCGGATGACTGCGAGGAGGTCGCGGCCGGAACCGACCCCCTCGACGACGACAGCGATGGTGACGGCTTTGCCGACGGCGAAGAGCTCGAGTGCATCAGCGATCCGCTCGACGCCGACGAGTCCTGCTACGAGTGCGGCTGGACCCACAACGACCCGGGCGACCTGGAGTCGGACGGCAATCAGGTCGGCGACACCATCGCGAACTTCGCCATGCAGGACCAGTGCGGCGAGGAGGTGAAGCTGTGGGACCTGGCTGGGGATGAGTACTACATCCTGTACATGACGGCCGCGTGGTGAAGCAGCTGTATGGTGGAGGCAGGTAGTCTCCAACAGCGTGAAGAGGACTTCAGAGACGAGACCGGGATTCCGCTCTCCTACGTCGTGATCGTATTCGAGGGGACCAACGGCCAGCGCCCATCAGCAGGCGTGGCCCCGTTGTACTGGGAGGCCATTGACGAGCCCAGCTTTCCCGTGGTGGCCGACACCGAT
>Ga0114932_10003871_pt1 | contig 14341 bp, 10 predicted proteins | sample 2SBtaG_2_FD_87286 | JGI IMG/M metagenome (GOLD analysis project Ga0114932, IMG submission 87286) | Deep subsurface microbial communities from Kolumbo volcano to uncover new lineages of life (NeLLi) - 2SBTROV12_ACTIVE470 metaG | ecosystem: Environmental > Aquatic > Marine > Volcanic ...
CACACGATCCGTAAAAGTGTCATTCAGGCAGCTCGCTGTCCCGACCGGTCCTCGGTCAATTCCTCAAGCCGTCTTTCCAGAATGGCCATCCGTCCGGCCAGGTTTGCCAGTTCGTTCTCGACGACAAACCCCAGGCGACTGCCGACTCGCGGCGGATGGATTCCTTCAACTTCTGTGAGCCAGATCAATCCGTCACCGGTCTGGACCAGCAGCCCACGATCGGACTCCTCGACCAGCACCCGGCCCACCGATCCTCGGATCGGCCAGTCGGTCTCGAGTTCCGCCCGCCACACGGTCAGTTTCTGGCCACCGGAATACGTGTAGGCACCGGGATGAGGCTTCGACGCCGTGCGAACTGTTCGAAGGATCTCCACGGCTGGTCGTGACCAGTCCATCCAGCCATCGGCAGGACCGCGCCGGCCATTCCAGGTGGCCCGGGATTCGTCCTGTGGCATCGGGTCCCACCAGCCCTCCATCAGACGGGGCAACCAGCGATCCAGCGCGTGGGTGATCGCCGTCGACTGCACGGACACCACATCGGCGGCGTAAGCGTCCCGAGGAACCACAAACGGTTCCTGGACCAGAATTCCCCCCGCATCGGCTTCGGCCGTCATCACGAAGAAAGTTGCCGCACCATTCGTTCCATTCGTTCCATCATGGGTCAGCCACGCGATCGGAGCCCGGCCGCGACCGCGGGGCAACGCCGTGGGATGGTATCCCACGCATCCACGGCGAGGCACATCCAGCAAACCGGGACGCACCATCTGCGACAAGCCGACAACCATCAACAGGTCCGGGTCCCAGTCGGCGACACGCTGCACCACCCGCTCGTCGTTGATGTTCTCGAAACTCGCCGCGGCCACGCCCGCGGCCTTGGCCATTTTGGCCAGGTCGACATACCCACTCACCCGGCGGCCGTGTTCGGGTGAAAGTCCCAACACACCAACCAGTGACGCCTGGTGGCGCTGCAGGGCCTCGAATGTCAGCCGTGAGCTGTTGACTGCACCGGCCAGGACAATCCGTGGAGCACGGCCATCGGTGTGACCATTCATGCCGCTCTCCTAGAACTTGATCGCCTGGCAAACTTTTCCTCGCCACACACCACCACGGCGACCGTCCTGATCACGATCCAGGCATCCAGTGCCAGCGACTGGTGGTCGACATACCACGCGTCGTAGCACCAGCGGTGTGGCCACGAGAGATAGATGTTTCCATGAACCTGGGCCCATCCGGTCAGGCCGGGACGAACCTCCAGCCGTCGTTGACCATTGTGATCCAGTTGAGGCCGATGTTCGGCCAGGCCCGGCCGTGGACCCACGACTGACATCTCACCCCGGATCACGTTCCACAACTGGGGCAGTTCATCAATCTTGGTCCGTCTCAACCAGTTTCCCACCCGGGTCACCTCGGCATCTCCGTCGAAGACCTGCCGGTGAACGTGTCGTGGACGATCGGTCATTGTCCTGAGTTTCCACACCGGAAACAGTCGGCCACCGCGACCCAGTCGCTCCTGGATGAACAGGACCGGGCCTCGCGATTCGAGCTTGATCAGCACCGCGACGACGGCCAGCAATGGCAACACCGTCACCAGCAGCGTCAGGCCCAGCACGAGGTCAAGACACCGCTTGCCTCCACGCCGGTACCAGCTTGCCAGGGGGGCCAAGTGCTGCGATTGCACCAGACTGTTTCCGTAAATTCGTTCGACTATTTTTGCACTGTTCCGTCGCCCACCAGATCCATGACACACGTTCACGAATCGGGAGGCGACGAAAGATATCAGAAGACCAAGTGATCGATCAACGTGCGTTGTCGACGTGTGCAAACATGGGTTTGCTCTTGCTGCCAGCGTCCCGCTCGTTCTACGATCCCGCTCCGCTCTCATCTGGCCCCTTCCCTGTCAGTTCACGCTCATGGCGTCGTCGTCTCGACCAAAAATCTGGATCATCGGCAGCGGTCGTCTGCACCTGCGAATCCCATTGATGCAGCGGCTGACCGCTGATGGATTTGAGGTGGCCGCCGTCGGACCGGACAAGGCGGAAGAATTCGACGAAGCGGGATTCACCTACCACCGTTTCCCACTACGACGCGCGCTGGATCCTGTCGGCGACTGGCACGCCCGGGACGTCCTCGAGGGGCTGATGAAGCAGCACCGTCCCGACCTGGTCCATTCGGTCAACACCAAGCCATCGATCCTGGTCCCCTCGGCCGCCGCCCGCGCAAACATCCCGGCCTGCGTACGAACGATCACGGGAATGGGAGCCCTGTTCAGTTCGTCCTCGCCCAAGGCGCTCGCGATGAGATGGCTCTATCGCCGTCTACAGCGACGGGCAGCCCCAGCCTGCCAGGCGACGGTCTTCCAGAACCCGGACGATCAGAAGTACTTCAAGGATCACGGCCTGTTTCTCGAATCAACCGACGAACTGGTGCTCTCATCGGGTATTGATGTCGAGCCCTACATCGCCTCGGCCGGCAGCCCGGCCGCCCGTGCCGCACTCAAGGACGAACTGGGCCTGGGCGGGAAACCGGTGATCACGATGGTCTCGCGGCTGATCCATCCCAAGGGAATTGCCGAGTTCCTGGAAGCGGCGTCACTGGTCCGGGCCCGCAATCCACAGGTCACGTTCCTGCTGATCGGCCCCGAGGTGCACGAGGGACCAACGGCCTTTCCTGCCGAACGCGTTCACCGTTGTCCCGACGTCCGATTCCTGGGCCGACGGGCCGATGTGCCAACGCTATTGGCCATCAGCGACCTGTTCGTCCTGCCAACATACCTCCGCGAAGGAGTGCCTCGAGTGCTCCTTGAGGCCGGCGCGCTGGGTCTACCGCTGGTCACGACCGATGTGCCCGGCTGTCGCGAAGTGGTCCGTCACGGTGAAAATGGCGTCCTGGTCCCCGAGCGTGATGGCCAGACGCTGGCCAGCACCATCTTCGATCTACTGGCTGACCCCGCCCGTCGACAGCGGATGGGACGAACCAGCCGGGAACTGGTCACCGAGCGATTCCACCTCGACATCGTGTCGGCTGCCTACGCCCGCATCTACCGACAAGCGCTGGGGATCGGCGAGAGCGAGAGTCGCGACATCACACCGATGAAACACGCGGCCTAGGGCCGGGAGGCCAGCTACGCGGCCACGGCCGGTTCGCTCGCCGCCGACGACGACGATTCGAACTCGCGCAACCACAACTCGAGCACCAGCAGCGAATACAGCAGCGTCGGCCGGTTGCGATCGGAAAAGCCGTCGCCGGCAATCAACGCGTCCACCAGGCCTCCGTCGAGGTAGCTTCGGACCCGGGCTGAACCGGGCGCCAACGTGTCCATCAACGGCTCACGCAACACACCGTCCAGCCAGGATTCCAGCGGAATCTCAAAACCACGCTTCCTTCCCTGGATCACCTCGGTGGAGAGTTGGTCACGCCAACCGTCCCGCAGCAGGCTCTTGAGCTTCCGACCATGCAGCCGCTGGTGAGGCGGCAAGGACACGACAAATTCGGCCAGTTGATGATCCAGTAACGGCGAACGGGCTTCGAGCGAGTGAGCCATTGTCGCCATGTCCATCTTGACCAACAGTCCGCTGAGCAGATTGACCCGGATGTCGGTGGCGGCCTGTGTGTCGAGAGCTCCCAGGCCGGACGGACGCACACCGTCCAGCCATTGTTCGGTCGATCTCACGTCTGGACCACACCACGCTGCCTGCTTGTCCACCTCTCGCAACTTGTCGGCCGTCCACGCCAGGTACCGCTCCGATGGCTCCATCCCCAGCCCCCGAAACCACCTCGCTGCAAACCCCAACCGGCTGCGGCGTTGCCCGGCCACCTGCCCAAGCACCAGCGCGGCACTGCGGGCCATCCCGCGGGCCAACCCGGCAGGAAGATGGTCGAGCGGACCGGCCAGGTGAGCCGCCAGGTGACGGCGGTATCCGGCGAAAATCTCGTCCCCACCGTCGCCTGTCAAAACCACCGTGACGTGTTCGCGAGCGAGTTGTGAAATGGCCAGGCTGGGAATCGCACTGGGATCGGAAAAGGGCTGGTCGTAATGCCGAACCAACTCCAGCAGCGTGTCTCGCGGGGTGATCCGAAGCGGCAGTACCGTATTTCGGACACCGAGAGATTCGGCCGTGCGACGGGCCACATCCGATTCATCGAATTGTGCATCGTCGACGCCAATGGTGAACGTCTCGAGATTGCCGCCACCCGCAGCGGCCGCCTCACAGGCAACAATCGAGGAATCCACGCCGCCGGAAAGAAACACCCCCAGGGGTACGTCCGATCTCAGGCGAATCCGAACCGCATCTCGAACCAGTTCACGCGTGCGTCCGATCGCCTCGGCATAACTGATCGGCGGTTTGGCTGATTTCGCCGAGTAGCGAAAGTCCTCCAGAGACCAGTAACTGCTCAATTCCACGTCGTGGCCATCGAATGTCAAAACCTGGCCAGGGGGCACCATCGAGACACCCTCGAAGATCGTCTCCGGCTGCGGCACACTGCCAAGGGACAAGTAATCGGAGATACCCTGGGCACGGATCGACCAACAGCCACCAGCCGACTCCAGTAACGGCCGCAGGGCCTTGAGTTCCGAGGCGAACACCAATCCCCCGTCAGGCGTGCGGGCGTAAAAAAGCGGCTTCTTACCAAAACGATCGCGGGCGAGTACCAGCCGACGACGCTTGCGATCCCAGATCGCCAGGGCAAACATGCCCCGCAAGTGCGTCGCGACATCCGTGCCATGATCCTCGTAAAGATGAACGGCGACTTCTGTATCCGAATCCGTCGCCAGTCGGTGACCAGCCACTTTCAACCGGGTGGCCAACTCCCGGTAATTGTAGATCTCGCCATTCATTACCACGGCACAATCGCCCGACTCGTTCTTCACCGGCTGCCGACCGCCCTGCAAATCGATCACGGCCAGGCGTCGCATCCCCAGGAACACGTTTCCGTCAACCAACCTCCCCTCATCATCGGGTCCCCGATGAAAGATTGCGGACAATGCCCCATCGGCAACGCCGGATTCAACGGGACGAGTTGTCCAACTGCCAAGAATGCCACACATGATCCAGCCCTCAAGCCGCCCTATCGAATACGGTCCTGGTCGACCTGTCGTGTTGTCGCCGAGGCGAAACCGACTGAGCCAGCACGTCGTTCCAGGTCATCTCAAATCGTTCGACCATTCGTTCGAGTGCAAATTCTCGCACGATCCGTTCGCGTCCGGCCCGACCTGATTTCTGACGCGACTCGGGTGATGCAGACAGCAGATCGCCCACGGCAGCAGCCAGCCCCTTTACATCACCCACCTCGACCAGTCGCCCGGTGTCACCGAGAATTTCAACCGCTCCCCCTGCCCGGGTCGCCACGCACGGCACTCCGCATGCCATCGCTTCGCCCATCGCGTTGGGAAACCCCTCGGAAAACGAGGACAGTACGGCGACATCCAGGGATGCCTGCCATCTCGGCATGTCCGACCGTCGGCCCAGCAGGTGCAGTCGATCCCGCCAGCGACCGTCGCCGGGGACCGATTCAACCATCGCAGCCAGTTCCGGGTTCGACGACTCGAGTCCCGGGCCACACAGTACAACGTGCAACCGCGGTTGTTCCCTGATCAGTCGTGATGCCGCCCCGAGCATGGTGGCGTAGTCCTTGAATGGATCCCAGCGTGCGGCCATGCCGACCAGCAAGGCGTCCGGTGACACCCCCAGTTCATCCCGGATCGCTCGACGAGCCTTCTCGGACGGGTGGAACCGATCGACGTCAAAACCGTTGGAGATCACTTCCATCCGGTCCGCGTCGTATCCCAACTCGACATGTTCCTCGCGACCGAACTCGGAATTGGCCACGATCCGGTCGGGAATTCGCCTGGACAGTCCCGCGCAGAGACGAGCGGTCCAAATCGTCGTCCGCTTGTCGACACCCCGGATCGGTCCGCCCCGTCTCAGGTTCCAGACAACCGGTGCCCGCGTCCGCGCCAATCGCGATGCGAGCCCACCCAGCAGGTCTGAATGATACAACCATGTCTGGATCAATTCGGGACGCGCCTGGCGAACGGCCCGGGTCAACCGGACCAGTGTCGTGGGACCCGGCAGGCCACGCCGCATGCCCACCATCGTCACCGGCACACCCAACGACTCGAGTTGATCGGACGTCGGACCACCGCCGACCAACGACACGACTCGCGGTGACCAGCGATCCCGATCCAGGCGGCTCAGCAAACGCACCAACATCGTCTCGGCACCGCCCAGGTGCAGGTTGTTGATCACATGCAAAATGCGACGTGGACTCATCGAGAAGGGGTCCAGGCGTAATTGGGCGAAGAAAACGACAACCGTCGGCGTTCCGATTCTCTCGAAGGAGCTGTGCTCGCCGAGACCTGGGCAAGAATGGCGCCACCGACAACAAAGGGCAGAACCTGGAAACTGACCAGCAACGCCGTCATCACCGACAGGGCCAACAGGTGCGACACGACATACAGGCAAACGTGTCGTTGACCGTGCTTCCACAGTCCCGTCACGATCAGGCCCATTCCGGTGAAGGACAGCAACGCGGCCGGCAACCCTCCCGTCAGCAACACGCCCAGGTAGTAGACATGAACGGTGTTGTTGGTCATGGCTGACACGCGAACATGTGTCCCGGCCGGTCCAAATCCCAGCAACAGGGCGTCGGCGGCGTGACCCAGAGAAATTCGGATCAACTCGATCCGCTCCTCGATCGAATTGTCGATCCGCTCCAGCCTGCGGGTGACCACATCGCTGAAGTGGTGCCACAGGTCGCCGACCCCGGTGATCCCCTCGCCCTGGACCATCCACCCCAGTGCCAAAACGCACAGGAAGGCGGCGACCCCACGGCGACGGGGCTCGTGCCAGACGTACCACAGTACCCCGGGTATGGCGAATACAACCGACTTGGACACTGCCGCCAACAAACCGGGAATCAACACCAGCAGGACCAAAAGTCGTGTGCGGCCCCTCAACAGGAAAGGAATCAACATCAGGCACGGAGTGAGACCCATCACCAGCGAATTGCACTTCAGGCTGAGACCGGCGGCCCGAGAGAAACTTCCTCCAAAATTGATGATGTGCTGGTTGCCCAATTCGGGCAGGTAACCGATTCCCTGGCCAATCGCCACCACGGCGTTTGTCACGGCCGAGGCCAATACGACCAGCACGATGCGACGCACCCCCAGGCCAACAAACGCCACCCAGCCAAAAGGTACGACAAAACCCCAGATGTAGAGCACCTGGACCAGTTCAATCAGGCTGCTGTCGGGATCGAGCAGCGTCGAAGCCACGAACAGCGGTACCGCCAGCAGGCATGGCACCTGGAATGGCTGCAATCGGACCAGTTGTGGTGCGTTCAGCAACACGGCGGTCACCAGGAACACATCTGCAAGAGTGAAGCTGACTCCGAAGTTCAACGCCGGAAATGGCAGCAGGTACAACGCGGTCATCGCACAGGCCGTCTGCAGGTTGCCGGTCGAGGCCGACGAGACGCTCGGAATGGAATGCACGTGGCTCATGCGGCGGTCCTCACAGCGGCCACCCGCGACGACGCATTCGTTGTGGTGGCCTGTTTCTGCAGGACTTCCGAGAGCACGAACAACTTCCAGATCGCCCCGGCGTACTCGGAGCGGCCCGATCGGAAAGCCCGTACCACCGTCTCGACCGTCTCTCGATCCAGCCAACCGCACTCACGAAATACCTGTGCCCCCAGGCTGTCAGCAATGCGATCAGCCAATGGACCAGCCAGCCAGCGGGCCAACGGCACTCCGAATCCCATCTTTTTTCGTTCGAACAGCGCACGGGGCACGCGACGGGCCAGTTGATCTCGCAGGACGGTTTTCAATCCCGTGCGGGTCCGCAGATCCGTTGAGAGTTCGGCACCGAATCGCCTCACCCGGTGATCCAGCAACGGGCACCGCACTTCCAGTCCAAATCTCATCGAGGCGCGATCCACCTTCACCTGCAGATCGTCGGGGATGTAGTAAGCGGCATCGAAGGCGGCGGCCGAAGACACCGGATCAGCGTCGACCCGTTGAAAAACATCTCGAACCAACGACACCGGACGCTCGTCGGCTCCATCGATGTCAGGAACCACCTGCGAGATGGGAGTGACGTGCCAGCCCCTGAGGATCTCGGCATAGAGTCCGGGCGGATCGTGATTCTCCAGCCAACTGGCCAGCCGTTTGCCTTTCCGGCTGTTGACCGCCACGGCCGTCTGACCGGCAAGCCATCGCATCGCCCGTGGCCAGCGGTTCGCCGAGAGCGCGCGTTGGAACCAGTCGTACCGCGTGTATCCACCGAAGAACTCGTCACCTCCATCACCACACAAGGCGACGGTCACATGCTGTCGCACGGCCTGACACAACAGCATCGTCGGCAATCCCGACGTGTCGGCGTACGGCTGTTCGTAACAATCCAGGTAGTCGTCAACCAACTCGGGAAGCCGATCGAGATCGACGGAGATCACCTGGTGAGAGAGACCCAGATGCGCCGCAATCGCAGCGGCATGCGGAGCCTCATCGTACCTGGCTTCGTCGAACGACACCGTGAAAACCGGCAGGTCCCGGTGACCACCGTCGGCCAGTGCAGCGACGACTAACGATGAATCGATACCACCGGAAAGAAACGTGCCCAGCGGAACATCACTTTGGGTCCGGCAGGCCACCGCATCGTCGAGCAATTCGGCGAGCTGGTCCTCGTCACAGGTGGTCGTCCGGCCCCAGGCCCAGTCAAGCGGATCATGAAATCGACGACGCGAAACAACCTGTCCGCCACGAAGCTGCACCACCTCACCGGGTCGCAACTGATCAATCTGCCTGAAGAACGTCCGGGGAGCCGGCACGTAACCAAAGTGCAGGAAGTTGGGAACCACGTCGGGGTCCGGATCACGTGGCCAGCCATTGAAGGCTCGCAATTCGGATGCGAATCCTGTGAAACCATCACCGTGATAGAGATACAGTGGTTTCTTGCCGGCACCGTCGCGGGCCAGGTGCACCGTGCCACTGTCACGGCTCCAGATCGCCACGGCAAACATCCCGTTGATTTCCGAGAGTATCTCGGGCCCCCGCCGTTCGAAGAGTTCCAGCAGGACCTCGGTGTCACCGGTCGTCCGCAATGACACCTCGTCCAGGTACCGCGCGGCCAACTCTCGGGTGTTGTAAATCTCGCCGTTGAAAACGATCGTCGTGTTGCCCCCGACCGATGTCATTGGCTGGTTGGCTCGCATGTCGAGATCACGGATTGCCAGGCGGCGGAATCCCAGCGACGTGGTCCGGTCGTGGCTGTGCCACGAATCCCCGGCATCGGGTCCTCGGTGAACCAACGCCCCGGCCATCACGTCGGCCGACAACCCGACGTCGGGAAGATTCCTCGAACGGTGCCAACCTGCCAGGCCACACATGCTCAATCGCCCTCCGGCAACTGCAACTTGGCCCGCGTCGCCCGTAGCACAATCACCAGGGACACGACGACAAATGGCACCTTGGCCAACACGAGAGCCATTCCAGCCCCCAGCAGCCCCCAACGAGGCATCAGCAACACGCAACCCACCAGCGAAGTGACGACGGTCATCAATCGCAGCGGCAGCTGAGAACGGATGGCCCGGATCGAGATCATTGCCGCGGTCAGGGCGCCCGACTGGTAAGCCACCGCAGCGGCCAACATCACCACCAGCAGCAGATCCTGGTGCTCGACAAACTCGGCGCCGAACAAAGTGCCCAACAACCATCGCCCCATCAGCGGAACCATCGCCAGCCCGAGTAGGCCCAACACAAGATAGATGGCCAGGATCCCGGCCAGCATGCGACGGAATCCCGCCAGGTTGCCGGAATGAAACAACGCAGCCAGGCGGGGACTGGCCACCTGGTTCATCGCGCGGGTGAACGTGCCACCGGCAGTGATCAACGCGGCGACAGCACCAAAAAGTCCCAACGCGGCCAAGCCCAGTTGGTAGTCGACAAGATATCTCGGGATGTTGGTTTCCAGGGAAATCAACAAGGTCACCACGGCCAGGGGCAGACCGTGTGCGATCAGTCCCTTCATCACCACCGGGTCCCAGCGTGGCCGAAGAGCCTGGCCGGTGTTGGTCCTGGCAATCCAGCGAGCCGCCGGCAGGTCGTAGGCCAACAGGACCAGCAGGCGGGCGACGACCAGTCCGGAAACTGCTCCGACGATGTCCTTGGTAACCATCGCTCCCAGGCCAAGGCCCAGTAGCAACGATCCGCCATGCAATGCCTTGCTTCGGGCCACACGATCCATGCGTTCGTTCTGCTGCAGCAATCCGTAAATCACGTCCGAAATCGATTCAAACGACTTGGCGCACGCCAGAAGAATTACCGCCCACCAGGCACCGTCACGGTGACCAATCCACCAGGCAATCCCGACGGTGACCAACAGGGCCAGCGCGGTCGAAATCAATCTCAGGCCCAGGTAATCGCCGAAGCCGAACTCAGCGTTGGTGTCGGTCGCCTGGAGCGCCCGCAACTGCAAGCTGTGGCAGACAAATATCGGCACGGTGATGCTCGCCGCCAGGACATACAGCCCGACCAGCGGTTTGCCTCCCACCTGGGCCAGCACAACCAGGATCCCCCACTGGCAGGCGGCATAGACCAGGTTGGCCGGCAATGTCCACGCGAAATTCTCGCGCAAGGACAGCGGCCGAATCACCGGGGACACCGATGTCACGGTAGGAATCGAAGACGAGAATTCGGAGGCCGACGACATGCGATGACGGCGTACAACGGGAGTGGTCAAATCACCCACCAACGGCGGATCGGGGTGATACCAGAATCACCGCGGCGGGGGAATACGGGACAAGCCGACTTCGCGCGATGGTGAGCAGACCACCGCCGATGTGGATGCGGGGTCTAGGCCACCCGCCGCCTGTCAGTCCTGCCGCACAATTCCGCTGCAAACCGACTCAGCCTCGCCACGTCCAGCTTCGGCCTCAACCACTGCTCACGTCGCCCGCGGATGCCCGGACGGCTCAGTACCGGAGCCAGGCTCGCCAGGTACCTCCCACAGACGGCGGGTGCCTCGGGCAACCGACGTGCCCGGGCATAGGAATCCAGAAAAGCCCGCGAGAACGCCTCGGCATGACCGATCCGTTCGATCGGACCCAGCCGGCTGCGAAACAGTGTGATAATCAGCCACGCGGCGTCAAACACCCAGGGACCACGAACGACCAACGGGCTACAGAGATCCGACCCGGCCCAGTCGGTGATCACCAGCCGCCGACCACCGTCGACAACCAGCAGGTTCCAGGCATTGAAGTCACCGTGCAGGGCAACCTCGTGGTCCTGTGTCATCGACACGTCGGCCACGGACCCCGGTTCGACTCGCCATGGCTCGGACAGGCTCTCGCCCAGGCCAACCGGCAACCGCAGAGTCTCGTGAATCACCGCCAGAGATTCGCCGGCCCGCTCGGCCATCGCGCACCCGGCATCACGACGGCATCCGACCAGCCAACTCCACATCGGTTCCACGCCGGCAATGCGTTCGAATTCGATCCGGCCCAAAGTCGGCGTACCGCCGACCAGCCGTGGGACTTCGAACAGTTCGGTCATGGACGCGATCGCCGCAGCTCGACGCGTCTTTTCAGCCTCGATGACGGCCACCGTCGGATCCTGTTGCTTGATCACCGTCGTGGGCGTCAACTGCGTCAGCCGCTGGCCAACTGCCACATCGGCTCGCCCAGTTGCGGCCGCTGGCACCCGGTCACGCCGCCACCGCAGTAGTCGTAGAACTATCCGCAGTACTGGCCGTCGCTGCCAGGCCAGCAGTAGCAACGAACTGGAAGCCGTCACCGCAAGCAAAAGCACTGATTCTGTCATCTGGCGAGAACCTAGGTGGGATCAACCAACGACTGCAAGATGAGATCGGCCATTGGGACATCCGGGCTGAAGCGATATTGACTCAAGATGGGCACTGACCTAACGTTCCGGCCTCAATTTCTCTCGACGACAACGTCTCCAAGTCTCCCAAGCCCATCCAGAACCAGTCGCGACAAACGTCGTATCGTTGCGATGCCAGAGTGGTCCCCCGCAATCCGCTCCGAAACCCAGCTCATGCGCAATCAACCCGTGCATCGCGCCGCCGCCGTCCTCCTGGCCGGACTGCTGCTTCCGTTGGTGACGACCGGCTGCGCATTGATGGATTCGAAAGGTCCGCATTTCACCGCCGACACGATGCCCGGGGACCTCGCGGCCCCCTCGTACGACAACCCACGAACGGTGCAGTGGACCAACATTGCCATGCCATCGGTCGGCAGCCAGACAATCGCTGCCGGTGACGTGCTCGAGGTGTCCGTCGCGTCCGGATTGACCACCGAGAGCACGGTGACATGGCCGGTCCGAGTGAATGCTCGAACCGGTGCCGCAACCATGCCTGGTATCGGCAGCCTGCCGCTGACCGGGTTGACGTTGGAAGGAGCCGAGGCCGCAGTGACCGCCGCGTGCGTCAATCGCGGACTGTTCTGGTCGCCAAACGTCACGGTGACGATGAGACAAAAATTCAAGAACCGCGTGATGGTGCTTGGTGGCGTCAAAGAGCCGGGAGTCTATGACCTGCCACGGGACCGCAGCAGCTTGCTGGCAGCCGTCTATGCCGCCGGAGGACTCTCCAGCGATGCCGGAAGCAACATCGAGATCAAGTCGACAACCAAGAACAGCGACGCTGGTGAACCCGGGACAACCGGAATCAAGACTGCCGGCTACAGCGTCTCTGCCAACACCGGCCACTCCGACCAGATCCTCCGGATCAATCTCGTCGAAGCCACCCAGACTGGTTCAGCCGGTTACTACGTCCCCGACGGGGCCACGGTAATGATCGAAAAGCGAGACCCGGAACCGATTCACGTGATGGGGCTCGTAAAGAAACCCAACCGCTACGACTTCCCCTACGATCGTGAGGTCCATGTTCTCGATGCCGTCGCGATGGCCGGTGGACTCTCCTCGACCGTCGCCGACAAGGTCTACATCATCCGGCCGATGCCGGACGGAAATGGCCAGACCGCGGTCATTGAAGTCTCTCTGAGCGAAGCCAAGCGAGATTCCAGCCGCAACATCCGGCTTGGACCACAAGACCTGGTCTCAGTGGAACACACTCCCGCCACCGTATTGCTGGAACTGGTCAAGATCGTCCGCTTCGGTCTTGGTGCCAGCCTGACTCCGCTCTTCTAGAACACACGACACCGATCGCCTGACACCTCATGTCAACCGACCAGTCTCATCCGAATCGACGGCTCGACGAGACCGCCCCCCAGGCGGCCACGCTGACGAAAATCGTGCGTTTTTTGCACGTGGTTCGTGTTCGCAAGGGATTGCTGTTTGCTTCGGTGTTCGTTGCCGTCCTGCTGGCCGGACTCTACTACGCCACCGCGCCGAGACTGTACGAATCCAAGTCACGACTGTACGTCCTGCAAACGGGCTCCAACGTGCTCCAGGAATCGATGGAGAACCAGGGAGGTGTCCGTGAGAACATGGCCAATTACCAGGGCGTTCTCACCAGCGATCTCGTGCTCGAGGAGGTTCTGCAGAAACTCCCCGCCAAGCATCGCGTGGATCTCAAGGACGTTCCCCGCACCAAGTGGATCGACGCCCTCCGCAAGCAACTGGGCGTTTCCGCTCCCCGACGCACCAACCTGATCGATGTTCGCTACCGATCCCGTGATCCCCAGACGGCCGCCGCGATCGTCAATCATGTCGTCAACAGTTACCTCAAGTTGATGCGGGAAATCCACAAGTCGACCGCCAGCGAGGATGTCGAGTTCCTGACCAAAAAACGTGAAAAACTGGATGAGGAAACCAACGCAATCAACGCCGAAATGCTGGTGCTCAAACGGCAGATGCAGATCATCTCGGGTCCCGACAACCAGAACATCAATCCGGCAGCCGAGCGACTCCAGGAACTCAACAAGCACCTGATCGAAGCGATGAATCGGACCCGGGAAGCACGGGCAACGATGCAGGCGATCCGTGAAGCGGCTGCCCGAGGCGAGAACATTCACCAGTTTGCCCTCCAGCAAATCGAAGTGGTCGGCAAGGAGGTTTTCCTGAGACAGATGGGGCTCAATCCACAGGACTCCTATCTCGACGGACGAACGCGGCAACAATTGATCAACGACCAGGTCGCCTATCGCAACGACTCGGCCGAACTCGGCCCCAATCACCCCCGCATGCAAATGCTGGCCGCCAGAATCAAGGCCAGGCAACAGTGGTTGTCCAAGCGACCCACCGATATCAGCACCCAGATGACCTCCCTGGCCAAGAACCGACTCACCCCCACCCTGATCGACATGTCCGCCCAGAAACTGCGTTACGCCGAACTCCGCGAACAGGCCCTGCGAGATGATTTCA
>Ga0114932_10003873_pt1 | contig 14340 bp, 14 predicted proteins | sample 2SBtaG_2_FD_87286 | JGI IMG/M metagenome (GOLD analysis project Ga0114932, IMG submission 87286) | Deep subsurface microbial communities from Kolumbo volcano to uncover new lineages of life (NeLLi) - 2SBTROV12_ACTIVE470 metaG | ecosystem: Environmental > Aquatic > Marine > Volcanic ...
CCTGCCGGTGCGGGCATCTCGCCGATGCCGAGCGCGCCTGCAACCGCGCGCCGCTGTGTGGCGAGGATTACATGCAGCGCGTCTCGGGGCCGCTGATCGACCGGTTCGACCTGAGGGTTGATGTGCCGCCGGTGGCATTCACCGATCTCGACCTGCCGCCGTCGTCCGAGGGGTCGGCCGCCGTTGCCGCCCGGGTCGCGGCGGCCCGGGCGCGGCAGGCGGCGCGGTTCGGCGACGGTGGGGGCCTGGCCGTCAACGCCGATGCCGAGGGCGAATTGCTGGACCGGATCTCTGCACCCGATGCACAGGGCAAGGCGCTGTTGCTGCGGGCGGCCGAGCGGTTCGGCCTGTCGGCGCGCGGCTATCACCGGGTCTTGCGGGTGGCGCGCACGATCGCCGACCTCGACGAAGCCGACGGTGTGGCCGCGCGCCACGTGGCCGAGGCGTTGGGCTACCGACTGCCGCCGACCGGTTAAAGCGCCGTGCGGGCCACCCGCGCCTCGACCGCCTGCCAGATCATCTCGGCCACGTTGATCCCGTCAAAGCGTTCGAGTTCCTGAATGCCGGTGGGCGAGGTGACGTTGATCTCGGTCAGCCGGTCGCCGATCACGTCGATGCCAACGAAAACCTGGCCGTTGTCGCGCAATGTCGGACCGATCGCGGCGCAGATCTCGCGGTCGCGCGCGGTCAGTTCGGCCGGCACCGCCTTGCCGCCGACATGCATGTTCGACCGCGTCTCGCCCGCCGCGGGCAACCGGTTTATCGCCCCGACAGGTTCGCCGTCGACAAGGATCACCCGCTTGTCGCCCTGCTTGACCGCCGGCAGATAGGCCTGCGCGATCAGAGGCTCGCGGCTGATGGTGGTGAACATCTCGTGCAGGCTGGCGATGTTATGGTCCCCGGGGGCGAGGCGAAAGACGCCCGCGCCACCGTTGCCGTACAGCGGCTTGACGATGATGTCGCGATACTGGTCGCGAAAGGCCTTCAGCGCGCCAAGGTCGCGTGCGATCAGCGTCGGGGGGATCAGGTCGGGAAAACGCAGAACCAGCAGCTTTTCGGGAAAATTGCGCACCCAGAAAGGGTCGTTCACAACCAGCGTGCCCGGATGCACCTGGTCCAGCAGGTGGGTGGTGGTGATATAGCCCATGTCAAAGGGCGGGTCCTGGCGCAACCAGATGACATCCATCGCGGCCAGGTCGATCTCGGCCTCGGGGCCCAGATCGGCGTGATTGCCGCTTTCGCGCCGCACGCTCACCGACCGGCCCAGCGCCACAAGCCGACCGTCGCGCCAGATCAGTTGCTCGGGCGTGTAGACAAACAGCACATGTCCCCGCTCCTGCGCCTCTTCAGCCAGTCGGAAACTGCTGTCGGCGTGGATGTCGACATTCTGGATCGGATCCATCTGAAAGGCGATTTTCAGGGGCATGGCGCAACTCCGCAGCTTGCCGCTAAATGGCAGCGCCTTGCCCCATAGGCAATGGGCCGATGTCAGAGCATGCCGGCATTCTCGAGGATTTCAATGTGCCCCGCGCCATCCACAAGCGCCACGTCGATCTGCATCGCCGTCAGCAGGCCCTGCGGTTCCTGCCCGCAATATTCCTGCGCGGCGCACTGAATACGCTGCATCTGGCGCGGGCGCAGGCTGGCGGCGGCCCGAGCGTGGGTCGACGATGATTTCACCTCGATGAAAACCAGGCCATCCGGGCGCCGGGCAACAATATCGATCTCGCCGCCCCGGCCCCGCCACCGCTGTTTCTCGATGACATGCCCCGAACCGGCATAGCAGGCCGCAACGCGATCTTCGGCGGCCTTGCCGGAATGATAACTGACTGAACCGCTCATTGGTCTTTCTCCAGTTTCAGCGCCATCTGGTAGACGTCGCGCCGCCCGACACCCAGCCGGTCCGCGACATCGCGCGCCGCATCCTTGACCCGCATGGTTGCCAGCGCGGTGCGCAGCGCGGCTTCAACAGTATCGGGGCCCACCTCGGCGCGACTGCGGTCGACAAGCAGCACCACTTCACCGCGAATGGCCTCGCCATCCGCAAGCCGCGCCGACAGTTCGCCCAGGCTGCCCCTGATCACATCTTCGAATTTCTTGGTCAGTTCCCGACACAGCGCCGCAGGCCGGCCTTCGCCCAATATGTCACACATTTCCCTAACAGTTGACGAACATCGCCGCGGGCTTTCAAAAAACACCAGCGTCGCCGGAACCTCGGCCAGTTCCCGCAGCGCCGCCTTGCGGGCGCCCGATGCCGGCGGCAGGAAACCGGCGAACAGGAAACGGTCGGTCGGCAGCCCGGCCACCGCCAGCGCCGCCAACAGGGCCGACGGGCCCGGCGCCGAGGTCACGTTCTGCCCGGCCGCGATTGCCTCGCGCGCCAGCACAAAGCCCGGGTCGGCCACCAGCGGCGTGCCCGCGTCCGAGGCATAGGCCACGCTTTTTCCATCGGCCAGCGCGGCGATGATCCTGGGGCGCACCGCCGGGCCGTTATGGTCGTGATACGACCATAACGGCCGGCCGCCCAGCGGGATGGAATGCAACTCCATCAGCCGCCGCAATGTGCGCGTATCCTCGGCCAGCAGGATATCGGCGGTGGCCAGCGTATCCAGCGCCCGCAGCGTGATATCGCGCGCGGCGCCGATCGGTGTCGCCACCAGATAAAGCCCCGGTGACAGCGCCTTTTCGGTCGTGAAACTTGCCATGGCCGGGGCCTTCCGATTTACACTCGCGGCTTGCGCGCATAGGCTCGCCTTCGCGCCGAAAATGGCTGAAGAAGGATCGCGTGATGTTTGCCCTTTCGACCGTCGCCCGCAAGACGGCCAGTCTGCTTATTGTCGCCGCGGCCATGCTGCTGGCCTCGTGTGACGATTCCGCCATGACCGGCGCCACCTTCGGGCAGCGGATCAATCCCGGCAAACCGATCGAGGTCGGTCTGTTGCTTCCGGCTTCGGATTTCGACGGCGGCGGCGCGATCCTGGCCGAAAGCGCCGAAAATGCCGCCCGGCTTGCCGTGGCCGACCTGCAGGATGTCGAGATCGACCTGCGCGTCTATGACACCGGCGGCACGCCCGAAGGCGCCAGCGCCGCCGCGACCCGCGCCATTGCCGAGGGTGCCAAGATCCTGTTGGGCCCGGTCTTTTCCCAGACAACGCTGGCCGCGGCCGGACCGGCAAGTTCAGCCGATGTCAACATCCTGTCGCTGTCCAACAACGAGGCCATTGCCGGGGGGCGCATCTTTCTTCTGGGCAGCACGTTCGGCAACACCGCCGACCGGCTGGTCGCCTTTGCCCTGCGCCAGGGCAAGCGCAATGTCTTTGTGATGCACGGCAACAGCCTGGCCGAGGGTCAGGCCCGCGATGCGGTGGCCAATGCGGTGTTTTCCTACGACGCGACGCTTGTGGGCTCTGGCAGTTTCGATCTCAGCCAGGAAGGCGTGACCGCCGCCCTGCCGGTTCTGGCCAGCCAGGCCAAGGCCGCCGCCGCCGACATCGTCTTCCTGACGTCGGGCAACGAAGGTGCGCTGCCGTTTCTGGCCGATCTGCTGCCCGAGCAGGGCCTTGGCCCCGACGTCGTGCAGTATGCCGGGATGCGCCGGCTCGACATTCCCACCTCGGCGCTGTCGGTCCGGGGTCTGCAGGGCAGCTGGTTCACCCTGCCCGACACGGCGCTGGACCAGGCCTTCGTGGAACGCTATCGCGCAACCTATGGCAACCAGCCGCACCCAATCGTCGCCGCGCCGGCCTATGACGGCATCGCCGCGATCGGCGCGCTTGCCGCCCGGGGTGACGCCAATGCCCTGACCAGCACCGGGCTGACCCGGTCGTCGGGCTTTGTCGGGGCCAGCGGGGTGTTCCGGCTGTTCGCGGACGGAACCAACCAGCGCGGCCTTGCCGTGGCACAGGTGCAGGATGGCAAGGTCGTGGTGATCGACCCGGCACCCAGAAGCTTTTCGGGCAGCGGGTTCTAGCGTCGCGGCGCCCCTGCCATGGCCGAACCTGCCCACAGCCTGCCCCGCGACACCGCCGCCTCTGACCGGATCGGCGCGGCATTCGGCACCGGCGCGCCCGACGATTTCGGAGCCCGCCGCAAGCTGATCGTCGACACCCTGCGCGACACTCTGGCCGAGGGCCGGGCCGCGTTGGCGGCGGCCTTCGACGGCCAGCCGCGGTCGGCCCGGGCCATGGTCACCGGTTATGCGGCGCTGATCGACACGGTGGTGCTGGCCGCCTTCGACGCGGCGCGCCGCTATCTGGTTGGCCCCGACACCACGGCCGCGCCCGGGGTTGCCGATCTGGCCCTGCTGGCCGTGGGCGGCTATGGCCGGGCCGAGATGGCCCCGCAGTCCGACGTCGACCTGCTGTTTCTGGCCAGCAGCGACATCACCCCCGAGGCCGAGCAGGTCATCGAGGCCACGCTTTACACCCTTTGGGACCTGCACCTGAAGGTCGGGCATGCCAGCCGCACGATCAGGGATTGCCTGCGCCTCGCGCGGGAAGATTTCACCATCCGCACCGCCCTGCTGGAGCTGCGCTTTCTCACCGGCGACCCGCAGCCGGCCGCCCACCTTCGCCACCGGTTGCGCAACGAGCTGTTCGACAACACCACCGCCGAATTCATCGAGGCCAAGCTGGTCGAGCGCGACCAGCGCCACCTGAAACAGGGCGGCCAGCGCTATATGGTGGAACCCAACGTCAAGGAAGGCAAAGGCGGCCTGCGCGACCTGCAGACGCTGTACTGGATCGCCAAATACACCAAGGGCGTCGAAGAGGTGGCCGACCTGGTCGGCGAAGGGGTCCTGACCGCCGACGAGCTCGCCAATTTCCAGCGGGCCGAGGCATTCCTGATGGCGGTGCGCTGCCACCTGCACCTGCTGACCGGCCGGGCCGTCGACCAGCTGACCTTTGACATGCAGATCGAGGTGGCGCGCGCGATGGGCTTTGCCGACCGGTCCGGGCGGCGCGGTGTCGAGCATTTCATGCAGGAATATTTCCGCCACGCCACGCAAGTGGGCGACCTGACCCGCATCGTCCTGACCGGGCTCGAGGCGCGGCATGTCAAGCGGGCGCCCAGTCTGGTCGGCCTGTTCCGGCGCCGGAAACGGGTCAAGCGGGCCTATAAGGTGGTTCACAACCGGCTGGACATTGCCGACCCCGAGAGCTTTCTGAAAGACGGGCTGAACCTGTTGCGCATATTCGAAGAGGCGCTGCGCACCGGCTATCTGATCCACCCCGACGCCATGCGCCTGATCGGAGCCAACCTGCATCTGATCAACGACGACATCCGCCGCGACCCAAAGGCGGCGGCGCTGTTTCTGGATCTGCTGCTGGAACACGGCAACCCCGAGCGCGCGCTGCGCCGGATGAACGAGCTTGGGGTGCTGGCCGCCTTTGTCCCCGAATTCGAGCCGATCCTCGCGATGATGCAATTCTCGATGTATCACGACTATACGGTCGACGAGCACACCATCCAGTGTGTGTCGATCCTGGCCCAGATCGAGCGCGAGGAACTGCAAGAGGAACTGCCGGTCGCCAGCCAGATCCTGCGCGAGGGCGTGAAACGCCGTATCCTTTATGTCGGGCTGCTGCTGCATGACATCGGCAAGGGCCGGGACGAGGATCATTCGATCCTTGGCGCCCGCATCACGCGCAAGGTGGCGCCGCGGCTGGGGCTGGACGAAAAGGAAGCCGAAATCGCCGAATGGCTGGTGCGCTATCACCTGCTGATGTCGGACATGGCGCAAAAGCGCGACATCTCGGATCCGCGCACCGTGCGGGCCTTTGCCAAGGCGGTGCGCACGCGCGAGCGGCTTGACCTGCTGACGGTGCTGACGGTTTGCGACATCCGCGGCGTGGGTCCGGGGACGTGGAACAACTGGAAGGCGCAGCTTTTGCGCTCGCTCTACCGCGACACGGCCGACGCGCTGGAGAACGGCATGGAGGCGATCAATGTCGAGCATCAGGCCGACGAGGCGCGCAAGGCTTTGCGCGTCGCGCTGAAGGGCTGGAAGGACGACCGGATCGACCACGAGCTGGACCGTCACTATCCGCCCTATTGGCAGGGGCTGCCAAGCTCGGCCCATGTCCTGTTTGCAAAGATGCTCAAGGGTCTGGCCGACGATGAAATCCGCATGGATCTGAAGCCCGACGAAGACCATGACGCCACCCGCGCCAGCTTTGCCATGGCCGACCATCCGGGGATATTCGGGCGCATTGCCGGGGCGCTGGCGCTGGTGGGGGCCAATGTGGTGGACGCGCGCACCTATACGTCGCGCGACGGCTTCGCGACGGCGGTCTTCTGGCTGCAGGACCGCGACGGCCAGCCCTATGAGGCGTCGCGCCTGCGTCGGCTGAAATCGATGATCGACAAGACCCTGAAGGGCGAGGTCGTGGCCCGCGACGCGCTGGGGCCCAAGGACAAGGTGAAAAAGCGCGAGCGTGGCTTCAGGGTCCCGACCGCGATCAGCTTCGACAATGAAGGGTCCGAGATCTACACCATCATCGAGGTCGACACCCGCGACCGCCCCGCGCTGCTGTATGATCTGACGCGGGCGCTGGGCGCGGCCAATGTCACGATTTCCAGCGCGGTCATCGCGACATACGGGGCGCAGGTGGTCGACAGCTTTTATGTCAAGGACATGTTCGGGCTGAAGGTGCATTCGGTCGCCAAGCAGCGCGGGCTGGAGAAACGCCTGCGCGCGGCGATCGAGGCCGGCGCGGAACGGGCGCTGGCCTGATGGCGGCATCGCGGCTGGCGCGCGGCTTCATGACCGTGGGCCTGTGGACCATGGCCAGCCGCATCCTTGGCTTTGTCCGCGATATCATGATTGCCGCGACGCTGGGCGCCGGGCCGGTGGCCGAGGCCTTCCTGATCGCCTTCAGCCTGCCCAACATGTTCCGCCGCTTTTTCGCCGAGGGCGCCTTCAACATGGCCTTCATCCCGATGTTCTCGAAAAAGCTCGAGCGCGGCGAGGATTCCGGCGATTTCGCGCGCGACGCCTTTTCGGGGCTGGCGGCGGTTCTGATCGTGTTCACGCTGCTGGCGCAGCTTGCCATGCCGGCGCTGGTGCTGGCCATGGCGTCGGGCTTTGCCGACGACGGGCGGTTTGCGCAGTCGGTGCTGTTCGGGCGCATCGCCTTTCCCTATATCCTGTTCATCTCGCTGGCCGCGCTGTTGGCGGGGGTCCTGAACACCACCGGGCGATTCGTGGCCGCGGCGGCGGCGCCGGTGCTGCTGAACATCCTGATGATCGCGGCGCTGGTTCTGGCCGCCCGCGTCGGCTGGCCGCCGGGGCTGACCCTGGCCTGGACGGTGCCGGTGGCCGGGGTCGCGCAGATGGCGCTGGTCTGGGTGGCGGCGTCGCGGGCCGGCTTTCGGCTGGTGCCGCGGCGGCCGCGGCTGACGCCGGAATTGCGGCGCCTGGCGGTCATCGCCGCGCCGGCGGCGCTGGCCGGGGGCGTGGTGCAGGTCAACCTGCTGGTGGGGCGGCAGGTGGCAAGCTTTTTCGACGGCGCCGTCGCCTGGCTGAGCTTTGCCGACCGGCTGTATCAGTTGCCGCTGGGCGTGGTGGGCATTGCCATCGGGGTGGTGCTGTTGCCGGAATTGTCGCGGCGGCTGGGGGCCGGGGACGGCGAAGGCGGGCGCGCGGCGCTGAACCGGGCGGCCGAGATGGCGCTGGCGCTGACCGTGCCGGCGGCGGTGGCCTTTGTGCTGGTGCCGGTGCCGCTGATTTCAGTGTTGTTCGAGCGCGGCGCCTTCGGGCCCGCCGACACCGGGCCCACGGCGGTGGCGCTGGCGATCTATGGCCTGGGGCTGCCGGCCTTCGTGCTGCAAAAGGTGCTGCAGCCGCTGTTTTTCGCGCGCGAGGACACGCGCACGCCGCTGCGCTATGCGCTGGTGGCCCTGGCGATCAATGCCGTAGTGGCCATCGGGCTGGCGCCGGTGCTGGGCTTTCTGGCCGCGGCTTGGGGCACGACGCTGGCGGGGTGGGCGATGACGCTGCTGTTGTGGCGCGCCAGCCAGGCCATGGGCGACGCCGCCCGGCCGGACGCGCGCCTGCGGGCGCGGGCACCGCGGATCGTGGCGGCCTCGGCCATCATGGGCGTGGTGCTGGCGGTTTTCATGGCCTTTGCCGGCGACTGGTTCGCTGTGCCCGGGCTGCGGATACCGGCGCTGGTGTTGCTGGTCGTGCTGGGGCTGGTCGCGTATTTCGGGGCCGGCCATGTGCTGGGCGCCTTCCGGCTGGGCGAGTTGCGCGGGATGCTGCGGCGCGGCTGAGGCGTTGCGTGGCGCGGGCCGCGCCAGCTGAGGTGGAGTTGCGTGGCGCGGGGCCGCGCCAGTTGAGTTGGAGTTGCGTGGCGCGGGGCCGCGCCACGGCCGGGCGGGGGGCGCCGCCCCCCGCACCCCCCGGGATATTTGCGCCAAGCTGATGGGCAGTTTTCCTGGCGGGTCGGTCAGCGTCTTTGCATCAGCCCGCGCAGGCGGCGGATGCCGCCGGGGACCAGCAGGAACGACAGGCAGAAGCCGGTGGCGAAGCCGGCGATGTCGGCCAGCCAGCTGTTGTCGGCGCCGAAGAACAGCCCGAACGCCAGTTGCAGGGTCATCAGCGCCGCGATCAGCTGGAAGGCCTTGAGCCGGTTCTGCCCGGTCGCGCCCAGCCCGACCCACAGCACGAAGCTGTAGGACCCGATCAGTCCGTAGGCGGCCGGGTAGCCGCCCACCAGCGCCACCGGATCGTTCAGGATCAGGGTGTAGGCCACTGCCCCGGCCACGGCGGACCCGAAGAAGATGGCCAGAAAGGCGAAGGCGTTGAAGGATTCGGCCACCAGTTTGCCCAGCGCCAGCACGAAGACCACGACGAAGGCCGCGTGCATGAAGCTGAGGTGGACCAGCGGATAGCTCAGCAGGCGCACGAGGATATCGGGAACCCACAGGCCGGCCTCGATCATGCGTTCCAACAGCACCGGCGAAAAGGCAAGGCGGTTCAGCGCCGCGACGCGCCAGCCCACGCCCTCGGCGCCGCCGATATAGCCGGCGGACGCGGCCTGGAAGGCCAGTTCGGTCCCGATGATGGCCGCGGCCAGCAGCAACACGACCCGTGGGATCGCGTTGAAGGGGCTGGCGTCATAGTCCTGTTCCACGTCGGTCTGCCTTTCTTGACCATTGTCGCGCCTCTCGGTAAGCGAGCGGCGCAGCTTTTTCCAGCATCGGAGCGGCGAATGCCAGCCACTTTTGCGCCACGCGTCTTTTCGGGCATACAGCCGTCGGGTGGCCTGACCCTGGGCAACTATCTTGGGGCCCTGAAGAAATTCGTCGCCATGCAGGATCAGGGCGATTACGAATGCGTCTATTGCATCGTCGATCTGCACGCGATCACGGTGTGGCAGGACCCGGCGGCGCTGAGCGCCAACACGCGCGAGCTGGTGGCCTTTTTCATCGCCAGCGGCATCGACCCCGAGCGGTCGGTCCTGTTCAATCAGAGTCAGGTGCCCGAGCATGTTCAGCTGGGCTGGGTGTTCAACTGCGTGGCGCGCATGGGGTGGATGAAGCGCATGACCCAGTTCAAGGACAAGGCCGGCAAGAATTCGGAAAATGCCTCGCTGGGGCTGTTTGGCTATCCGGCGCTGATGGCCGCCGACATTCTGGCCTATCACGCCACGCATGTGCCGGTGGGCGACGACCAGAAGCAGCATCTCGAGCTGACCCGCGACATCGCGGCCAAGTTCAACCATGACTATGGCGTCGATTTCTTTCCCATCGCCGAGCCGGTGATCGAGGGGCCCGCCACCCGGGTGATGAGCCTGCGCGACGGGTCCAAGAAGATGTCCAAGTCGGACCCGTCGGACATGAGCCGCATCAACATGGGCGACGATGCCGACACCATCGCCCAGAAGTTCCGCAAGGCCCGGACCGACCCGCTGCCGCTGCCCGACAGCTATGACGGGCTGGCCGACCGGCCCGAGGCGCGCAATCTTGTCGACATTTTCGCCGCGCTGTCCGACCGGACGACAGACGACGTGATGGCCGAGGTTGCCGGCATGCAGTTCGGCCAGTTCAAGCCGCTGCTGGCCGACCTTGCGGTGGCCCGGCTGGCCCCGATCTCGGCCGAGATGGGCCGGCTTGCCGCCGACCCGGCCGAGCTGGACCGTATTCTTGACCGCGGCGCCGCGCGGGCGCGCGCCATCGCGGCACCGATCCTGCAAGAGACCTATCGCATCGTCGGTATCGTCGGCGGCTGACGGCACCTCGGCCGGGCGCGGCCGCTGGACGTCGCGGTGGGGCGGTGGTTAACTCGCCCCGATCGCGGAGGAGGCAGGGCACATGGCGCTTGGCACGAACATACGAACCTATTTCGATGGCCGCTGGCACGACGGCGACGTCATGATCATTCAGGCCGCCGATCATGGCGCATGGCTGGGGTCGAATGTATTCGACGGCGCCCGCTATGCCAGGGGCGTGGCGCCCGACCTGCTGGCCCATTGCCAGCGGGTCAACCGGTCGGCCCGGGCGCTGATGCTGAGCCCCCATGTCGAGGCGGCGGACATGGTCGCGCTGATCTGGGAGGGGCTGCGCCGCTATCCGGCCGATGCCGCCGTCTATATCCGGCCGATGTACTGGGCGGTTCCGGCCGGTTACAGCGGCATCGTCCCGGGCGAGGGGCAGCCGGGCTTTGCCATTTGCCTGGAAGAATATCCGCTGGCGGCCGAGACGGCCTCGACCCGGCTTACCACCACGCGCTTTCGCCGCCCGGTACTGGAAGACGCGGTCGTCAATGCCAAGGCGGCCTGCCTTTATCCCAACAACGCCCGCATGCTGGCCGAGGCGCTGGCGCGGGGCTATGACAACGCGCTGGTCAACGATGCCATGGGAAATGTTGCCGAGACGGCCACGGCCAATGTCTTCATGGTGCGCGACGGCGAGGTGCTGACGCCCATCGCCAACGGCACCTTCCTGGCCGGGATCACCCGAGCCCGGCACATGACCAACCTTGCCGCCGACGGCACGCCGGTGACCGAAGCGGTGCTGACCGCCGACGATTTCCGCGCCGCGGACGAGGTGTTCCTGTCCGGCAACATGAACAAGGTGACGCCGGTTACCGAGTTTGACGGCACCGATTACCAGATCGGGCCGGTCACGCGGCGGGTGCGCGAGATGTACTGGGACTGGGCGTTGTCGGCGTGAGCGCGCCGCTTTACCTCGACGACGCGGCGCTGGCCGGCTTGGGGGTCAGCCCTGACGCGGTGCGCGACAGTATCGCGGCGGCGCTGACCGATCAGGCGGAAAACCGGCTGTGGACGGCGCCCAAGGCGGCGCTGCTGCCCGGCGATGGCCGCTATGTGATGGCGACGCTGGCCACCGGTGACGGGCCCGGGGTGAGCGTTGTGAAATCGGTGATGGTCAGCCCGGGCAACCCGGGGCGCGGTTTGCCGGCGATCACCGGGTCGATCATGGTACTGGACGCGCAGACGGGGCTGTTGCGTGCGGTGCTGGATGCGGGCTGGGTGACGGGCGTGCGCACGGCAGGGCTGAGCGCGCTGGCGGCCCGCGCATTGGCCAACCCGCAGGCACGCTCGGTCGGGTTCATCGGGGCCGGGGTGCAGGCGCGCAGCCATCTCGACGCCTTTCGGGCGCTGTTTCCGCTGTCGTCGGTCAAGGTGTTCGGGCGTGGCAGCGCGAATGTCGACGCCTTGCTGGACATGGCGCGTGCCGCGGGGCTTGAGGCTCGGGCCGCGGCCACGGCGCGCGCGGCGGTGGAAGACGTGGATATCGTGGTGACCAGCGTGACGCTGGATTACACCATCGAGCCCTTCCTGGACGCGCGCTGGCTGCGGCCGGGATGCTTTGCCGCCATCACCGATCTGGCGATACCGTGGCACCCCGAGGGGATGGCGGGTTTCGGCCGGGTCTATGTCGACGACATCGAACAGGAACGTGCGGCGGAAAAGCCCATGGTCGCGCCCGGCCTGATCGCCGGCGATCTGGGCAGCCTGGCCGCGTCGCCGCCCGGGTTCGACCCCGACCACCCGTCGGCATTTATTTTTCGCGGCATGGCCATCGGCGATTTTGCCGTCGCGGCGCTGGCGGTCGCGCGGGCGCGTGCCACCGGTGCCGGGCAACCCATGGGCTGAGCGGCGGTGGACAGCCGGCAGACGGTCGTCCATGATCCGGGTTCGCAACTCCAGAGGGACAGATGCGCAAATTCCTTGTTGTTCTCGATGACAGCCGCGAATGCCTGAACGCCATGCGGTTCGCGGCGATGCGGGCCGCCCACACCGGCGGCGGCGTCGCCATTCTGTCGGTGATACCGCCGGACGAATTCAACCACTGGATCGGCGTGGCCGACCTGATGCGCGCCGAGGCCCGCGAGCGGATCGAGGTGCATTACGAGGTCTTCGCCCGCTGGATGCGCGACCGCCAGAAGGTCGAGCCCGAGCTGGTGATCCGCGAAGGCGAGGCGGTGCAGGAAATTCTTGGCCTGATCGAGGAAGACAAGGAAATCGGCGTGCTGGTGCTGGGGGCGGGCACCGAGAAATCCGGCCCCGGCCCGCTGGTGGCGCAGATGGCCAAGGCCGCCGGCAGCCTGCCGGTGCCGGTGACCATCGTTCCCGGCGATTTGTCCAAGGAAAAGCTGGAACAGATCACCTGAGCCAATGACGCGCCGGGCCCTGTCGTCGGTGGCGCTGCTGGTGCCGGACTATGACGCCGGCATCGGCTTTTTCGTCGGCACGCTGGGGTTCCGGCTGATCGAAGACACCGATCTGGGCGCCGGGAAACGCTGGGTGCGCGTGGCGCCGGACAGCGCCGGAACCGCGCTGTTGTTGGCGCAGGCCAGCGGGCCCGAGCAGCGCCGCGCCATCGGCAACCAGACCGGCGGGCGGGTCGGCTTTTTCCTGCAGACCGACGATTTCGACACCGATCACGCCCGGTTTGCCGCCCGGGGCGTGACCTTTCTGGAAAGCCCGCGCACCGAGGCCTATGGCAAGGTTGCCGTCTTCCGCGATCCGTTCGGCAACCTTTGGGACCTGCTGCAACTGGCCGACGGTAACGCCGCCGTGTAGCGCCTTGCTTGACTCGGCCCCTGACCATCCGCATATCAGACCCGAGACGGAGGCCCCGCACATGTTCATTCAGACCGAATCTACCCCGAACCCGGCGACGTTGAAGTTCCTGCCCGGACAGTCGGTGCTGGACACCGGCACCGCGGATTTCCCGTCGCAGGACGCGGCGCAAAGCTCGCCACTGGCGCGGCGCATCTTTGCCACCGGCGATGTGACCGGCGTGTTTCTTGGCAATGACTTCGTGACCGTCACCAAGGCCGAGGCCGCCGTCTGGGACCATATCAAGCCGTCGATCCTGGGCGCGATCCTGGAGCATTTCCAGTCTGGCCAGCCGGTCATCGAAGGCGAGACCGGCGCGGTTGGCCATGCCGACCATGACGGACCGGATACCGAGATCGTCGGGCAGATCAAGGACCTGCTGGACACCCGCGTGCGCCCGGCCGTGGCGCAGGACGGCGGCGACATCACCTTTCACGGCTTTGACCGGGGCATCGTCTATCTGCACATGCAGGGCGCCTGTGCCGGATGCCCGTCGTCGACGCTGACCCTGAAAATGGGCATCGAGAACCTCTTGCGCCACTATATCCCCGAGGTGATCGAGGTGCGGCCCGTCGGCTGACACAGTCGCGCATGGCCAGCACGCATATTCTGGGCTTCGACAGCGCGGGCCCCTATTGCAGCGCCGCGATCCTGTCGGGTGACCTTGTGGTTGCCACGGCGCACGAATCCATGGCCCGCGGGCAGGCCGAGCGGCTGTTTCCCCTGCTGGAAGAGACGCTTGCACAGGCCGGTCTGGGCTGGCGCGACCTGACGGCGCTGGGGGTCGGCATCGGGCCGGGCAATTTCACGGGTATCCGCATTTCCGTGGCGGCGGCGCGGGGTCTGGCGCTGGCGCTTGGCATTCCGGCCATCGGCGTGTCGCTGCTGGACGCGGTGAGCCATGGCGCGACGGCGCCGGTTCTGGCCTGCCTTGGCGCCCCGCGCGGGCAGGGCTGGTTCCAGCGGGTGGGCTATGGCGACCCCCGCCCCTTTGGCGCCGCGGTCGATGACGTCGACGAACGCGTGCCGGGGCTGACCTGTGTCGGCGACATCGCGGCCGCGGTGGCGGCGCAAACCGGCACCGCCCATGCTCTGGCCGCCTTAGCCCCCGGGGTGGCGGTGGCCCGCGTCGCCGCGACGCGCACCGACTGGCCGCCGCAAGCCCCGGCGCCGCTGTATTTGCGCGCCGCCGATGCCGCGCCGTCGCGCGACGCGGCCCCCGTCATCCTGCCATGACCCCGGC
>Ga0114932_10003877_pt1 | contig 14327 bp, 13 predicted proteins | sample 2SBtaG_2_FD_87286 | JGI IMG/M metagenome (GOLD analysis project Ga0114932, IMG submission 87286) | Deep subsurface microbial communities from Kolumbo volcano to uncover new lineages of life (NeLLi) - 2SBTROV12_ACTIVE470 metaG | ecosystem: Environmental > Aquatic > Marine > Volcanic ...
CGAAATCAACATCACCGTCGAGCCAACCCAACTGGTAAGCAGGCCATCGACAAACGCGAAGTGGGCGGGCGAGACCGCCGCCGCCATGAACCACCAAACCAGCAGGGTCGCGGTGACGGCCAGCCCGGTGCCAGTAATGCGATGAACGATCGACATCGTCATGCCCAGGTCCATGCGGTATACCGACAGGTGCGGGGAAAGCGGGCGGTTCGTTTGTCCGGAATCTGCCATCGGAAACCTCTTGTCGCAGTCAGCCAGATGCGTCGTTACAGGGCCTTTATCGGTCGAATGCGCCCGGAGTTAAACCGGAAAAGTGTCGCGGCCCGCGTTCGCTTTGCCGAATGGCCGAAAATCCCGCCGGAATGCGTGAAAATCCAGAGGTTTAGTTGGCTTTTGGCGGGATCAGACTGCCAAGGATCGGAATGTCACCCGTGCGTGATTTTCCCAGTACGATCAATGGCATAGGCCTGCTTTCCTTGCGTGACTAAAATATTTTAGTCACGCAATTTTGAAACCGCGGTATCCGCCCCGACCGTCCGAAACCCCAACAGCGTTTCGTTTTCAATCGCCCGCCAAAACGGCCACCATATGGACGAAACCGCAACGTTACCACGATCTGACACGCGACCGCCGGCAAATCCGGATCCCGCCAGCAACGGCAACGCCGACCCGAGTTGGGGCTTTGTGGCAACCGGCAAAATCCTTGTTGCCGCGTTCTGCGCAGAACCTGATTGTTGCGCTGCCGTTCGACCCTGCATCGGCGGATTGCGTTTCATCAGGCGACTGGGTGACAAGCACCGCGTAGCCGTGTGAAGGTGATCACGCCAAAGATGGGGCGCCAAACATCATCTGAAAAGGCTCGGTGTCGTCCGGAGGGATCGCCACGGCCCTATTGCTTGTTTTGCGTATGGTCCGGTTGACCGGCAAGGGGTGCGACGCCCGTGAACAATTCGGCGAGTTCAGCGCAGATGATCACGCGTTGTTCGTCTTCGTCATAATAGGCGTTGGCCTCGCCGCATTGGCCAAAAACCATGTCCAACGGTTTGTCAGCCCGAAACCGCGCGTTCAGCGCGGCGGCCTCGGCTTTTGCAGTTGCCAGCACAACGCGCTCGCCGTCGTTGCGGGGGCGATCTTCGCGTCGGAACCGAATCCAGCCCCTTTCCTGCCCAGATACCGCGATGTCTTCCAGAACCGGGCCCCAGCTTTCTTCGGCCAGTCGAAATTCTTCCGCGCAGGTTTCCCGCCGGCCCTCGGGCAGACGCCGGTCCTTTGCGACCTGCCTGCGGCCTTTGGGATCGGCCCCGTAATAAAGGCAGACAAGGGTATAATATCGCTGCAAGTCCAGGCCGTGCGTATCCCAGAGCGCCGGCTCGTCGCCATCGCGTTCGGCGGATTTCGCCATTTTCGCAAAATTGTCGGCGGCGGCGAGCAGAATGAACTGGTGCTCTTTCTCCGAGTTTATCTTTTCGGACAAAACCACGCCAAGAACATCGGCCGCGTCCTCTTCGCGACCGAAAACCGGCAGGCGCAACAAATCGATCAACGCGTGACCAAGCTCGTGATAGATCATGAAGATCGTGTTGGCGCGGATATATTCCCTTTGATCCGCGGTGATCTTCTGGGCACTGGCCTGCCCGGAAAACAGGATGAACCCGGCGATCAAGGCCAGCAGCGTCTTTGCCATGTCACGCGTCCCTCAGGCGGGCATCAGCGCCCAATAATCCAGATCAAGCAGGATGTTGGGCAAATATTTGCCGTCCTGATCCCGTAATTCCATGCTGCCGACCTCGTCCTTGACCGCCACCAGACGCAACCGGATCGCACCTACCCCCGGTGCTGCGGTTTCGGCTTTGTCGAGCACTTCGCTCCATGCTCGCACCGTGTCGCCCGCAACGCAAGGATTGACATGCGCGCCCGCATTGATGCCCGCAATCATCTGCGCATTCGCCAGACCGTTGAACGACAGCGTGCGCGCGACCGAGATCACATGCCCGCCATAGATGATCCGCTGCCCCCCCGGGCGGGCGGTAGTGTCAAAATGCACCTTCGACGTATTCTGCCAAAGGCGCGTCGCCAACATGTGTTCGGCCTCGGCAATGGTGGTGCCGTCGACATGATCGATCTTTTCGCCGATCTCGTAATCCTCGCAGCGATGCGGTTCCCCCGCCAGATCGAAATCGTAACCCGTGAAGTCGAGTCCCACCGGAATCGCCAGATCGGCGGCGGCGACCTGTGCCGCCAGACGCGGGATGTCCGCATCGATCGCGTTCCCCCCCGCATCGCGATTGCGCACCATCACCCAACGCTTGAAGTCGATCACGACCTGTTCGTGCTGGTTCATGCCGCGCGTATGGACCCAGACAACGCCGGTCTTGCCGTTTGAATTCTGCTTGAGACCGATCACCTCGGACGTCGAGCGAATCGTGTCCCCCGGCCAGACCGGACGCAAAAACCGCCCCTCGGCATAGCCAAGATTGGCAAGTGCGTTCAGCGATACATCGGGCACCGATTTGCCAAACACCACATGAAATGCCGCCAGATCGTCCATGGGCGCCGACGCCAGCCCGCAATTCCGGGCAAATTCGTCTGAAGAATAGATCGCGTGCCGCGCAGGATAAAGTGCGTGATAAAGCGCCCGCTCGCCGCCTGATACCGTGCGCGGGACGGCGTGAACCAGCGTCTCGCCGATCCGGTAATCCTCGAAGAACCGCCCCGGATTGGTTTTCGTCGCCATGCCCCGCCTCTAAAGCTGTCCGAGTTTGATTTCGGCGCTATAATCGCCGTCTGCTTCTTTGACAACTGCCTGTGCGGCGCGCATCACACCGCGCCTGGCATCAAAGGCGAGTTGTGGATCGCCATATAGCGCCCAGCCGTTTGACAACGCCTCGGTCACCTTGTGACAGAATGCGCTGGTGTCATCTTCCGTCAGCAGTCGATAGGCCTTCATCCATAGGTTCCCAGAAACGGATTATGGTTCGACAACAAGTGAATTCCCGCGATCACGACGTAAAGGAACAAAGTCGCCAGGGCCAGTTTGTAATCCTGCAGCGCGTCGCCGGGCATCGGGCGTTCCCACGGCCCTTCGTTCTGATTGATCAGGCGAATTTGCAGCAGCGCCCAGACGCCAAGGCCCCCGAACAGAAAGACCGAGGCCAGGTCGCCATTGACCAGCAGATGCGCCACCGCCCAGATCACCAGACCCCAGAGCATCGGGTGGCGGAACCGCGCCGACAAGCGCCCACCGGCACGCCCGATACCCATGGAAAATATCGCGAAAAACATCATCAGATTGTTGAGGTGGCCCATGCCGGGCAACGGGGTGTAGACCGGGATCAATTCGGCCTCGCGATATCCCAGCACCATCAGCACCACGGCGCCCAGCAGAACCAGCGCGATCACGCCCTTTGAAGGGCCCGTGCCCAGGGTCTTGGACAAATCGCGCCGCACCGCGGGCGCCAGGCATTTGAGCGTGTGCGCCGACCACCAAAGGACCAGTCCGATCAGAAGTTTCAACATCTGGATAGCTTTCCGTCTGATTGCCTGAAAACCGGTACCTCCGGAAGGAAACCGTTTGGCAAAATTCCTGTCGGAGTAACCTCCTAAACTAGTTTCACGATTTTATCCAGCGGGCCGGGCGTTGCGCATATATATGACATTAAACGGTTAATGGGTGCGCTGGCGGAAAAGGATCGTGCGCGGCGGAACCATTGCGGCCATCCGTGATTTGCGGGTGCCTGACGTCGATCTGCCCCGCCAACGGAATTCCTGTTGCCGTCCGCAATCAAACGATCCAATTCCCCGATTGCCGTCACGCCCCCCCCCACAACCCCGCCCGGTACACCCAGTGAAACGGTGATTGCACGGGGCGAAAAAACGGGCAGAATGTCGGCAGGACCTCAACCGGATCATTTGATCCGACCACCCGGGAGCGCTGCATGGCGGATTTGCCCAAAACCATGAAGGCGATGGTTCTGACCGGCCATGGCGGGCTCGACAAATACGAATGGCACGATGACTGGCCGGTTCCGGTTGCCGCGCCCGACGAGGTGCTGATCCGCGTCGAAGCCTGCGGAATGAACAACACCGACGTGAACACCCGATCCGGCTGGTATTCCAAGGATGTGACCGAGGCCACCACTGGCGGCGCCCATGACAGTATTGGAAACGACGATCCGTCGTGGGGCGGTGCCGCGATTCGCTTTCCACGTATCCAGGGTGCCGATGTCGTGGGCACGGTCATCGCTGCCGGTGCCGATGCCGACGCTGCGCTGGTTGGCAGGCGCGTGATGACCGACGGCTGGCTGCGCGACTGGAATGACCCGATGGCTCTGGACAAAACCGGCTATTTCGGCTCGGAGTGCGATGGCGGATATGCCGAATACACCAAGACCCATTTCCGGAATGTCGCCGCCGTGGACAGCCTGCTTTCCTCGCCGGAGCTTGCGACATTCTCGTGTTCGTATTCCACGGCCGAGGGGATGTTGTCCCGCGCCAGAGTCGGTGCGGGTGACACGGTTCTGATTCCGGGGGCCTCGGGGGGTGTCGGTGGTGCGCTGATCCAGCTTGCAAACCGACGCGGCGCGCGGACCATCGCGATGGCGTCGGCAAACAAGCACAGCGATGTCGCCGCCCTTGGCCCCGACCGCATTCTGCCGCGTACACCGCATGACCTGGCTGCCGCCCTGATCGGCGAAAAGATCACGGTCGTTGCCGATATCGTTGGCGGCGATGGATTTCCGGCGCTGATCGACATTCTGGAACGTGGCGGACGATATACATGTTCGGGCGCGATCGCCGGGCCCATGGTGGAGCTGGACCTGCGCACGATGTACCTGCACGACCTGACGTTCACCGGCTCGACCGTGCTGGCGCTGAACGTATTCCCCGATCTGGTCGGTTATATCGAACGGGGCGAAGTAAAACCGGTTTTGGCGGCGACCTACCCGTTGCGCAAACTTTGCGAGGCCCAAATCGCCTTCATCGGGAAAAGACACACCGGCAACATCGTGATCGTGCCGTGATGCAACCGCCTGACCCACAGGGACGCCGATAATGCGACCGGTTTGCCGGTCGGTCGGGCCGCTGCAATTCTGGTGCGGCATTGAATTTCATACGTGCGCAAACCGGTGATTGCCGGCCCGTCGGACTTCGATCCGGCGCCGGCGCCCATGCTTTTATCGGCAAGGGCGTCGTCCTGCACGATCCAGACGCGATGCTGGAGTTACCCGGCGGAAAATGACGATCTGCGCGACAAAGGCCGGAATTTCGGGTGACCGCGTTCCAACGAAACCCGATGGCGGGCCGGGGCTTGAGCAAAGACGGAGCGGGATGGATTTTGCCAGAAGCGGGCTAATATATTGGGGTAACGGACACCTTCGCATTGCGGCAGGCAGATCGCCATCCTCGTGGTGTTGGCGGCCATCGCCGCAGTTTCCCCAACGGAAACCGCAACGGAGTTCGAACCTGTGAAACCCCGCTCCGCCAGCGCACCCGTCCGCCGATCTGCCGAAAATTGGTCCCACCGGTCAGGTGGACGACCCGAGCCGGAAATCGCGGGGCTGCCGCGACGCGCGGTTTGCAGGTTTGCCGGCCTACCGGATTTTCGATCCATCGTTCTGACAATCCATCTGCCCGCCGGACTGGCGGTCTGGTAGTTTGGTAGTCTGGTAATCTGGCAGGGTGACATCCAACCCGCCAATCCTCTGGGCTGCCGATCTATCGATGCACTGGCAAACCGATCTGCGGGTTTCCTGGTTTACTGGTCCACCGATTTACCGGTTTACCGGTCCGCTGGTATACCGGTCCACCGGTCCGCTGGAGCACCGGTTTGCTGGTTTACTGGTTTACCGGATTACCGGTCTACCGGTTTGCTGGTCTACCGGATTACCGGTCTACTGGTGTACCGATAAACCGGTTTTCCGGATATTTCCCGATGTAACAAGTTGGTTACAAACGATATAAGTCATTTCGTAATTCGGTTAATTGTCCAAAATCCAGACCAGCCAACGGTCCGTATGAGGTCGGATTTCTGCCCGACCCGATCACGCGGGCTGCAGAACACGCAGGAACAAGTCGAAAGCCTTGCCGCTCAGCGTCAAACGCTGCTGATCGGTCAGTTCCTCCCAATGTGCCAGCATCCATCGATCGATGGACATGCCCAGCGCCATCACGGTTTCGATCACAAAACCGTCGGGAAGGTCATTCCGTATCAATCCCAGCACTTGCCCGCGACCGATCAACTCGCCCAACCAACCGGCGGATGCGGCCGTGATTTCCTGCGTAAGCCCGGCCTCGTCCGGATTGTTGCGGCTGCGGTAGAACATGCGCCCCACCACCACCAAGTCCGGTGATCGGATGGCCGTTTGGGCCATTTGTTGCGCCAACTGCTGAATGGATGGCCAGAACGTCGCCGCATCAAGCCGCCCCGGATCAAAGCCGTCCCACGCTGCAAGCACGGGCGCGAGCGTCTGTTCCAACGTCTGGCGGAACAGATCGTTCTTATTGGCATAATAGTGGTAAAACGAGCTTTTGCTCATGCCGACCGATGCAATGATCCGGTTCAGCGACGCCTGCGAGAATCCATGCGTCGCAAATTCGTGGCTGGCAACCTGATAAAGCCGGGCCCGTTTTTCTGTCGGCAATTTACGCGAGGGGTGCTCTGTCACGATCTTGACACGCTCTGACTGCGGGATTACCTGTGTATTGGACCACATGGTCCACTTGGGTCTTAACCTGCCGACACCTGCAACGCAAGCCGGTGGCGAAATCCGGATATCGGGAAAGGCAAAACAGCATGCGCACCCCAAATCGCCGGGATTTTCTGACGACAATCGCCGCCGTCACCGCGTCGCCGTTTCTGTGGCCGACGCCGGTTGCGGCGCAGGACGCGCGGTCGATCCTGAAGACGGCGTTCAGGAACTGGCGGGCCGATACCTCGCACGCCGTCGTCGCGATGACGATCAAACGCGCCAGTTCGACCCGAAAAATGACCATGGAAAGCTGGACACAGGGCAGCGATCGGGCGCTGGTGCGTTTTACGGCGCCGGCGCGCGATGCGGGAAACGCGACTTTGCAGCTTGGCGCGCAGACCTACGTCTTCAACCCAAAGCTCAATCAGGTGATCAAACTGCCGGCCAGTGCCATGTCGCAAAGCTGGATGGGGTCGGACTTTTCCTATGAAGACCTGTCGCGCAGCGAAAAGGTGGTTGACGATTACACCCACACGCTGATCGCAACCAACAGCTCGGGCAGCCGGAAAATCTATGTCATCGAAAGTGTGCCCAAGCCGACAAAACCGATCGTCTGGGGCAAACAGGTGATTTCGGTCCGCAGCGACGGCGTGCTGGTGCAGGTCGAATATTTTGACCAGCTTGGCAAACGGGTCCGGGTGATGAAGGCCGACAAGATTGCCATGCTTTCCGGGCGACCGTATCCGACCGTGCTGACCATGCGGCGCGATGACAAGCCCGGCCAGTTTACCCGCGTAACCACACAATCGGCGCAGTTCGATCTGGCGATTCCGGCCTGGCTTTTCACGCGCTCAAACCTTGAAAACCCCAGGAACTGATCGATGATCGCAGCCCTTGCCTGGCGAAACATCTGGCGGCAGCCAATCCGCACGGCGCTTAGCATGGTGGGCATGGCGTTCACGTCGATGCTGCTGGTTTTCATGCTGTCCTTTCAGCTTGGTTCCTATGACACGATGAAATCCAGCATGTTGAAAATCAGCGAGGGGTTCGGCCAGTTTCAACCGGTCGGGTACAAGGATGATCCCGATCTCGCCAAGGTCCTGAAGGATGCGGCGGCGTTGCAGTCCGAACTGAGGGCACTGCCCGCGGTCACGGCGGCGGCGGCGCGCACCAGCGGTTTTGCCCTGCTGGCCAACGGCGAGCGCAGCTTTGCCGCCGCGATCATCGGCGTGGACCCGGCAACCGAACCACAAATCTCGCGCTTGCCGACAATGGTTCAGCAGGGCCGCGCGCTTGCACCCGGTGACACCCAGGCCATCATATTGGGCGACGGTCTGGCGCGGAACCTGCGGTTGAAACTTGGCGATCCGGTGACGCTGCTGGGCTCGGCACCCGATGGATCGGTTGCGGCCGACGTTCTGACGCTGGTCGGAATCTTCAAATCCAACGTGCCCGAGATCGACCGGCAGATGGCGCAGATGCCGCTGGCGCGATTTCAAGAGACATTCCTGATGGACCAGACCGTCAACACCATGGCGATCATGGGCGCACATCTGAGCGACATCGTTGCCGCGGGCCCCAGATTGCGGGCGTTGGCTGCCCGGCACGATGCGGTCTATCTGGACTGGGGTGAACTGGCGCCGGCGGTCAAACAGGCGATCACGCTGGATATTTCGACCGCGATGATGATGTATGTGACGCTGGTCGTGGTCGTGGTCTTCATCATCCTGAACACGCTTTACATGTCGGTGCTGGAACGCACCCGTGAATTCGGCGTGTTGCTGGCCATCGGCATGAAACCCGGCCAGATCGGGCGCATGGTGTGGCTGGAAATGATCTTCCTATCGATTGCCGGGACCGGAATCGGGGTGCTGCTGGGCGTTGGCGTAACCCTGTTTTTCAGCCATCAGGGCATCGCATTCGAGGCGCTGGACGAAGTATATGCGCAATGGGGTTTGCCGTCGCGGTTCTATCCGATGATGTCGCCGCTAAGCGTGCTGCTTGGCCCGGGTGCCATCGTAACAGCCATCACGGTCTTGGGCTTCATTCCCTATCGCCGGGTGCTTGGTCTTGAGCCCGTCAGCGCGATGGCCGCATGATGGAAACCTTGCGTACCTTCGCCCCGTTGGCATGGCGGAACCTGTGGCGCAATCCGCGACGCACGCTGATCACGCTGATTGTGGTCAGCGTCGGGCTGTGGTCGATTCTGTTTTTCAATTCCTTCATGAATGCGTGGATGCAGGCCAGCAAGGTGGCGACGCTCGACCTTTTGATCGGGCGCGGGCAGATCCACGCCACCGGCTATTTGGACGATCCCAGTATCGACACGCTGATGCCACCGCCCGATGGCGCGCTAGAGGCCGCGTTGAACGCGCCCGAGATCACCAACTGGACGACCCGTCTGCAATTGCCCGGCGTGGTGCTGAGCGAATACAAAACCTTGCCCGTCACCATCATGGGCGTGGATCCAATGGCCGAGCGGGTCGTTTCCACCCTGCCCGGCAAGGTGGTAGAGGGCCGGTACCTGCGCGACGCCGCCGATGACGGGGTTATTCTTGGACTCAATCTGGCCGAGCGGTTGAAAACCGGACTTGGCCGCCGGGTCATTCTGATGTCGCAAAGCATCGACGGTTCGCTGGCCGAACGCAGCTTCAACGTCGTGGGTCTGTTTGACGCCGACAAGCCGACCGAGGATTTTTTCGCATTTACCGGGCGCGAGACCGCGCAGGCCTTTGTCGGGCTGAACCGTGAAATCGCGCAGATCGTTTTTGACGTTCCGGATACCACGGACCTGGACGGCGTGGTCGCATCCCTGCAATTGGCCGCACCAGAACTTGACGTGCGCTCGTGGCGGGAATTGTCACTGTTTCTGGCCACCAACGAGAAATTCATGGGCGGGTTCATTTTCGTGTGGCTGGGGGTCGTTTTTTCCCTGATGGCGATCGGCATCATCAACACGCAACTCATGGCCGTGTTCGAGCGGATGCAGGAATTCGGACTGTTGCGCGCCCTTGGCATGAAGCCGCGCCTGGTGCTGCTGATGGTGACACTGGAATCCGCCATGCTGATCGGCATTGGCGTCGCGCTGGGCGCCGTGCTGGCCGCTGCGACGATCTGGTCCTTCGCCGATGGCGTCGACCTTAGCGCCTTTGCCGAGGCGCTGGAAATGTTTCAGGGCGGGCAGGTGCTTTACCCCGAATATCACCCCGGCGCATTTGCATTTTTCGCCGCAATCATCTGGGCGCTTGGCAGTCTGGTGGCGCTGTGGCCAGCACGTCGTGCCTCGAAATCCAGCCCGGTCGAAGCCATGCGCCGCGCCACGTGACAAGGAAACCGCCGATGGAAAATATCGTAACCTGCCGTGAACTGACCAAGACCTTTGGCAAGGGCGAATTGGCGGTTCAGGCTTTGCGCGATGTCGACCTTGACGTTTTGCCCGGCGATTTTGCCACCCTTGCCGGGCCCAGCGGATCGGGCAAGACCACGCTGCTGAACATGATCGGCGCGCTGGATCAACCGACCGGCGGCAGCGTCGTGATCGACGGCGCGGCGTTGAGCGGGCTCAGCAATGCCGCGCTCTCTGAACTGCGGCTCAGCAAGATCGGGTTCGTATTTCAATCCTTCAATCTGATCCCGGTTTTTTCGGCACAGGAAAACATCGAATTCATTCTGGAACTGCAAGGGCGCGACCGGTCCGAGCGGCGCGACCTCGCGCGGCAGGCGCTTGACAATGTCGGCCTTGCCGGCATGGAGCACCGGCGACCCTCTGCCCTGTCGGGCGGCCAGCAGCAGCGGGTCGCGGTGGCGCGGGCTCTGATCTCGAAACCCGCGATCGTGCTTGCGGACGAGCCGACGGCCAATCTGGACAGCAGGACCGCCGCCGACCTGATGGCGCTGATGTACCGGCTAAATCAGGAACATGGAATAACCTTTGTCATCGGCACCCATGATCCGCGGGTGATGAAACACACCAAGCGCCATATCGAATTGCTGGACGGAAGAATCAAAAGTGATACGCGGCAGTAGAATTTTCGGCTTCGTCCTGGCCGCCGCGCTGGCGGGCGGGCAGGTCACCGCGCAGGGCCTTCGGGTCCGCTCGACCCTTGGATCCTGGGCGACCCTTGCGGGTGCTGACAGCGTCGACGCGACGTTGGGTTATCAGAACCGCCAGACCCTTGGCGGCGGCATTCGCGTGATATGGGCGCCCTCGGCAGGGCCGTTCCGGTTTGAAATCCACAACCATACCTCGATGACGCAGGGTGGCGATGTCGCGTTCGCGGCGGCGCTGGCACCTTTGTTGCCCGCGCCACCGCCTGCCACGCTTTTTGATCTGACCCAGACCTGGCTGATGAACGGCGATACCGTGGCCACCAACACGTTTGACCGCCTGAACGTGAGCTATACCAGCCCGAACCTGGTGCTGCGGGCCGGGCGGCAGGCGATCACCTGGGGCAGCGGTACGGTGTTTCATCCCGGCGATATCGTCGCGCCGTTCGCCCCGAACGCGGTCGATACGACCTATAAGACCGGCGTCGACATGATATATGCGCAATACCTGTTCCAGTCGGGTGCGGACATTCAGGCGATTGCGGTCCCACGCCCGGCGGTGACCGGCGGGCCGGTGGTCCATGACAGCAGCACGTTTGCGTTGCGGGCGCGGGCGGCCAATGACAGCCTTGATGCCAGCGTCCTGCTGGCGCGGGATCGCGGTGATCTGGTGGCCGGACTGGGACTTGGCGGAGCGCTGGGCGGGGCGTCGTGGAACGCGGAATATCTGAACTGGCAATTGGCGGGTGGCGGGTCGTACCCATCCTGGTTGTTCAGCGTCTCGAATTTCGGCGCGCTGTTTGGCTCGAATATCGCCTATTTTGCCGAGTATTTTCACAACGGTTTCGGCGTCAGCCCCGCCTTGGCGCTGGATGCATTGCCCGCAAGCCTGACCAAGCGGCTGGCGACGGGGCAGGTATTTTTCGCGGGAACCGACTTTCTGGCGCTTGGCGCGCAGGTCCAGCTTTCGCCGGACGTGGTGCTTGCGCCCAACGCCATCGTCAGCCTGAACGATCATTCCGTGCTGGCGGGTCTGGTGCTGAATGTCACCCTTGGCGACAATACCGACCTTGTGGTGAACGCAACGCATCCGATGGGTTCGGCGGGTACGGAATTTGGCGGTCGGGAAACCAGCGCCGGCTCGGGCGTGTATCTGGGTCCGGCACAAAGCGTGGCGGTGAAGGTCGTGCACTTTTTTTGATCACAGCGCCAAATCCGGGTACCGGTCCGAGTATTTTCGGAACGTTGAAGCACGGTCAGAATTCGCGCCCGGTCCGGGATTCGTTCCAGCGGATCACGGCATTGGCGCCCAGCCACGCGACCGGCTCGGGCGGCAGCCGCGACGGTTGCGCCTGCGCCTGAAATTCCCGCAACATCGCAGAGCTTTGGCCCACCGCCAATTCCGCGGCCAACATGCCGGCAAGCGTGCCTTTGGCCGTGCCCAACCCGTTCTGACAGGCGGCAATGAACAGGCCGGGCTCGACCTGACCGAAAGCCGGGACCGCGTTGCGAGACAGGCACAGCCGTCCGCCCCAGCGATAGGCCATTTCGACGTCTTTCAGCATCGGGAACCGGCTGGCAAAGGCGCGGTCGTGATCCGGCGCGATCCGAGCAATGCGCCGGTCGCTGACCATCATCGAGGGATCATACGTGAACCGGTTGCGGATCAGAATCCGACTGCCGCCGATCCCTGAAATCCGGCGTACCGTGGTTCCCATCGGATCGGCCGGCGTGAATCCCCAGAAATCCTCGCCGCGAAGCGCCGCGATTTCGTCCGTCTTCAGCGCCCGCGTCATCGAGGCGTAGGTAAAGACATGCATCAGCCGCCGCCGGAAATGCCCGAAACTTTCGGTATGGCCGTTGACCGCCAGAATGACACGGGGGGCGAACACCTGCCCCCTTGGCGTCGTTGCACACCAGTCCGGGCCTCGCCGCTCCAGCGCCAGGACCGGCGAATTCTCGTGCAGATGGACCCCTTGCCCTTGCAGGCCACGCGCAAGGGCCCGGATATACAGCGCCGGTTGCACCATCGCCGTTCCGGGGGTTCGCAGGCCGCCATGATAGTAATCGCTGCCCGAGATTTCACGCATCCGCGCCGCGTCCAGCACGTCAAAAGGTTCGCCCATCGCCCGCAGATGCGCCGCGTAGGCCTGATTGTGATGGAGGCCCTTTTCACTGGCGGCGGCATTGATCTTGCCGCATCTGACCAGCGCCTCGTCCGGCATTCCGTATTCGGCGGCGGCCGTGCTGGCAAATGCGATCCCGGCGCGGTTGGCGCGGGTCTGTTGGCGGTCCGCTTCGATCTGGCCACCGTAATCGGACGATGCCAGATCGTGCGGCAGATCGATCATGAAACCCGAATTGCGTCCGGCGGGCCCTTCGGCGACGCGTTGTGCATCCAGCACGGCGATCTTGCCCGCGGGGCGCAACTGGCGCAGACGGCGTGCGGCGGACAACCCGGTAAACCCGGCCCCGACGATCAGCCAATCGGCGGTGATCGTGCTTTCCAGCCGCTGCGGCGACGCATCCGGTGGCAGGATTTTGTTCCATCCGGCGGGTCCAGGGTCAATTGGCAGACGATTGACCCTCATGGCAGGCTCAACTTGGCGGTGCGCCCGCCATCGACCACATAGGTCTGCCCGGTGACAAATGAGGCCTCCGGTGACCCCAGCCACGCGACCAGCGCCGCCACCTCGTCGGGTGCGCCGGTGCGGCCAACCGGATGGAGGTCACCGATCGCCGCGCGAAAGCCATCCGGGTCGGGCTGCGATTGAATGAAATCGGCGTTGAGCGGCGTATCGATCCACCCGGGTGCGACCGCGTTGCAGCGCACGCCATCGGATCCGTGATCGACCGCGACCGCGCGGGTCAACCCGTGCAGCCCGGCCTTGGCGGCACCATAGGCGGCGTGGCCCGGGTTCGACCCCAACCCCTCGATCGAGCCTATATTGACGATCGCGCCCCTAGACGCCCGCAAATACGGCATCGCGGCGCGGATCAACAGGAAGGGCGCGGTCAGGTTCACCTGCAACGTCTCGGCCCAATCCGCCAGGCTGCCTTGTTCGACATTGCCTTCGCGCATGACGCCCGCATTGTTCACCAAGAGGTCCAGCTTTTCGGCGCGCGTGATCACTTCGCCAATCACCGGGGCGCAGACCGCCGGGTCGGCAAAATCGGCGGTCAGGTTTTCAAAACCATCCGCAACACCCCGTTGGGCAGTGAAGACCCGCGCGCCTTCGCGGGCCAGCCGTGTCGCAATGGCGTGGCCGATGCCGCTGCGACCGCCGGTAACCAGCGCGACCTTGCCCTCGTAGCGGTTTTCCATCCTGCCCCCTATGCGACCGGTTTGCCGCCGTTCACCGTGACCAGCGAGCCGCACATGTACCGCGCGTCGTCGCTGGCCAGAAACGCGATCACGTCGGCGATGTCCCGGGGTGCGGCGATACGGCCCAAAGGTACGCTTGCATCAAGATCGGCAATCGCGCTTTCGGGATCAAGGCCGCGCATGGCAAAGCCCGACCGCAGCATCGGCGTATCGACCTCGTTCGGGCAGACCGCGTTCACCCGGATGTTCTGGTGCGCATGGTCGCG
>Ga0114932_10003881_pt1 | contig 14313 bp, 14 predicted proteins | sample 2SBtaG_2_FD_87286 | JGI IMG/M metagenome (GOLD analysis project Ga0114932, IMG submission 87286) | Deep subsurface microbial communities from Kolumbo volcano to uncover new lineages of life (NeLLi) - 2SBTROV12_ACTIVE470 metaG | ecosystem: Environmental > Aquatic > Marine > Volcanic ...
ATTCGGGTTCCCAGTGGCCACGCGTCCGACGAAGGCGTGCCCGGGGCACGTCGAGGAGGCGCGGGGTCGCTGGGGGCCCGAAGGGCCGGCGAGGCCCGATCAACTCGGCGTAGAGGCACGGTATCTCGGAAGGTGCGCCAGCACCGCCGAGAGGTCCACAGGAACGTCGATGGGCTGGCCTCCCGCGCGCTGGGCGCCCGCCACGTCCTTGAGGCCGGACCCGGTCACGACGGCGATCGCCGAGCCGCCGGGCCGGCGCTTCCGCAGCCCAGCGACCGCTGCAGCGGCCGCAGGCTCACCGTAGACGCCGCCAAGCCGTGCCGTCAGGCGCAGGGCGTCGTCGATCTGGGCATCGGACACGAGCACCATCTCACCCCCCGACTCGTCGACCGCCCGCACCGCACGGCGCCAGTTCCTCGGGACGCCGACGCAGATGCTGTCGGCCGTGGTGTTCGCGGGTCCCTCCCTGGGCGGTCGCGCAGGCCCGTCGTCCCCGCCGGCGCGCCATTCGTCGTAGATCGCGGGGCTCCCCTCGGCCTGCACGCCCAGGAGGCGAGGCAACCGCTCCAGGATGCCGAGGCCGTGCATCTCCTTGAGCCCCTTCCAGATCGCCGCGATGGTGCAGCCATCACCCACGCTCACGGCGACCCAGTCGGCCGGCTCGACCTCGCCCAGCTCCAGCCCGCACGTCTTCTTGCCTTCGACGAGGTACGGGTTGACCGCCGCGTTGCGGTCGTACCAGCCCTTGGCGGCCACGGCCCGGGCGCAGAGATCGTAGGCCTGATCGTAGGTGCCGAGCACGCGGAACACCGTGGCACCGAAGACCTTGAGCTGCGCGAGCTTCGGGGCCGGCGCGCGCTCCGGCACGAAGATCACAGCGGGCGTGTCCAGCGCCGCACACATCGCCGCGAGCGACGACGCGGCGTTCCCCGTGGACGCGCAGGCGGCGGTGCGCCCAGCCGCCAACACGGCGCCGACCCAGCTCGCGCGGTCCTTGAAGCTCCCGCTCGGGTTGCGGCCGTCGTCCTTGAGCCGCAGGCGGTCGAGCCCGCACGCCCGCGCCAGGCGAGGAGCCTCGACCAGCGGGGTGTCCCCCACCGGAGGCGCGGGGAGCAGCGCGTTCGGGGGGATGGGCAACAGCGGCAGGAAGCGCTCCAGACCGACCCCATCGACAGGGGGCTCGAGCACCGCGTCCACCTCCAGGATGCCCCAGGCGCCGCAGCGCTCACAGGTGCGGAGGTCCCAGCCTTGATAGCGGGTACGGCAGACCGTGCAGGACAGCTGGGGCGCGCTCATGCGCCCCATCCTACGGGAGGAGCCCATGATCCTCGGACCCACCTTCGCCGAGATGCGCGACCCGAGCCTCGTGCACGCCGGCATCCGTGCGCGCCTCGCAGACGCCGACGAGCTCGACCCCGTGCGGCTCTTCGACATGCGCTGGGTCCAGGACGACGGCAGCGTGCGAGCCTGGGTCGTCCCCCCTGCCCTGAGCGGCGTGGACGCGACCATCGCGGTGCTCCTCGGTGACCACTTTCCCACCGGCGCGCACAAGGTCGGCCCCGCGTACTCGTGCCTGATCGAGGAGGCCCTCACCGGTGACCTCGATCCGGAGCGCCACACCCTCGTCTTTCCGTCCACCGGCAACTACGGCATCGGCGGTGCCTGGGTCGGCCCGCGCATGGGCTTCAAGAGCCTGGTGGTCCTGCCGGAGGAGATGAGCGCCGAGCGCTTCGACAAGATCCGAGCCTATGGCGCCGACATCATCGCCACGCCCGGCTGTGAGTCCAACGTCAAGGAGATCTACGATGAGGTAGCGCGGCTGAGGGCCCGGCCCGAGATCCGGGTGCTCAACCAGTTCGAGGCCTGGGGCAACTACCGCTTCCACCGCGGCGTCACGGGGCCCGCCGCCGAGCTCCTCGCCGGTCAGCTCGGCTTCGATCGGGTCGCAGCGTTCGTGTCGGCCATGGGTTCCGCGGGCACGATCGCCGCGGGCGACCACCTCAAGGCCCAGGGCGGCACCGCCATCGTGGGCGTCGAGCCTGTGCAGTGCCCCACGCTCTACAACGTCGGCTACGGCGGCCATCGCATCGAGGGCATCGGCGACAAGCACGTGACCTGGATCCACAACGTGCAGAACATGGATCTGCTCTGCTGCATCGACGACGACAGCTGCGTGAGGCTGCTCCAGCTCCTGCAGGAAGGCGGCGACGTGCTCAAGGAGGTCGCAGGCCTGACCGATCACGATCTCGCCGCCTTCCAGGGCCACCTCGGCGTGTCCGGCCTCTGCAACCTCCTCGCTGCGATCAAGAGCGCGAAGGCCCTTTCCCTCGGGGGCGACGATCTCCTGGTCACGGTGGCCACCGATGGTTTCGATCGCTACCCCAGCGTGCTCCGCGCCCTCGACGAGCGCGAGGGCCCACAGACCCGCGAGCTCGCCCTCCAACGTCTCGGCACCCTGCGCTCGGTCGGCACGGACTGGGTCCAGGAGGGCACCCGACAGGCGCGGGAGCGCTGGCACAACCAGAAATACTTCACCTGGGTCGAGCAGCAGGGCAAGAGCCTCGAGGAGCTCGACGCGCTGCGCGATCCCACCTTCTGGGACCAGCAGGTGGACAAGATCCCGGAAATCGATGCGGGAATCCTGGAAGTCCGCTCGACACTGGCCTAAAGTGCGCCGTCCATCAAGGTGACCCCCATGATCCTGACCCTCGCTCTCGCCTGCAACGAGTACGACCTGAACCGGGAAGAGCCCGACGTCCAAGGTGACCGTCCGGCGGACACCGGCACCGTGGTGGAAGAGGATCCGCCGACCGATGCCCCGGACATCGAGCTCTCCCCCTCGAGCCTCGACTTCGGCTACGTGCTCAAGGACTGCACGAGCGATCCGGAGGCGGTCACCATCACCAACCTGGGCACGGCCGATCTGATCGTGCACGATGTCTGGGTCGAAGGCTCGGGTGACAGCTACTTCAACGTGTCCGGCGGGGCGCTGCCGCTGACCCTGGCGCCCATGGAGTCGAGCGAGGTCTACGTCACCTTCTCCCCGGTGGCGACCACCGCCCTCACCGTCGACCTCGTGGCGAGCTCCAACGATCCCGACGAGCCGGAAGCGGCTGCTGGCATCGCCGGCGCGGGCGCCGGTGCGGGCACGCTCGAGGAAACCTTCCAGCAGGAGGTGTTCCACGCGGTCGACGTGCTCTGGATCGTCGACAACTCCTGCTCGATGAGCGACGCGCTCACCCAGCTCGAACAGAACTTCGACGCCTTCATCGACGAGTTCGTGGACTACGGCCTGGACTGGCAGATCGGTGTGGTCACCACCGACATGATCGACGCCAGCCAGTCCGGACGCCTGCAGGGCAGCCCGACCTACATCAACACCACCACGGCCGACCCGCACGCCAGGTTCCTGGAGATGGTGGATCAGGGCGCCAACGGCTCCGCGGACGAGCGCGGCTTCGACGCGGCCTACGCTGCGCTGACCGACCCCTTGCTCACCGGCTACAACGCCGGCTTCCTCCGCGGCGACGACACGGCGCTTGCCGCGATCGTGGTCAGCGACGAGAACGATGCGTCATCGATGTCCGCGTCGAGCTTCGCCAGCTGGTTCAGCAGCCTGAAGAGCGACTCGGATCTGGTCAGCTTCTCCGCGATCTGCGGCGATCGCGGGCTGGGCTGCAGCGACTGGACGAACTGGTCGAGCGGCATGGTCTCCGCGACCGGCGGCGGCGAGTACATCGACGCGGCCGACGCGACCGGCGGCATCTTCCAGTCCATCTGCACCGACAACTTCGACGACGCGCTCGCCTACCTGGGACTCGAGGCCGCAGGCATGAAGACGACCTGGACGCTGTCGCAGGCGCCGGAGAACGTGTCCGAGCTCAGCGTGTGGGTCGACAGCGCCACCGTGGTGGAAGACAGCGAGGACGGCTGGACCTTCGACTTCGGCGACCTGAGCCTCTCGTTCCACGGCGACGCAGTGCCTGGTCCTGGCGAGCTGATCGAGGTCGAGTACCCCGTCAGCGGCGAGTGCAACTGAGCCCATTCGGGGGCCTCAAGGCCCACGGGCAGCCAGTTCCAGCGTCGACCACCGCCAGCCATGGCCCGCGGTGTCGACGGCCCAGAGCGCGCTGCCATCAGGCGCCCAGGCGGCGCTGAGCAGGGCGTTGGGGGCGAACACGGCCACCACCTCGTCGGTGCGAGCGTCGATGAGCGCCGCTCGGCCTCCGTCGCCGGACCAGGGCACCACGTGCCACAAGCCCGAGGGGTCGAAGCTGACGACCCCGTCTTCGGCGTGGCGAGCCGCGTCCGCCAGCAAGGCCCCCTCCCCGCCATCGTCCCGCCACAGCCACGCCGGCTCACAGTCCGCGCCACAGGTCACGCAGAGTGACGCGCTGGACGGTTCGACCGTCGCCGCGCGCGCGTTCCCGCAACACACGGTCCGCGTGACGTCCAGGTCGGCCAGCGTGTCGGGCTCGAGCGGGCGCACCTCGCCGCCCTTGGAGACCCGCCAGAGCACGCCATCGGTCACTGCGAGGCCGGCGGTCTCGCCGTCGACCCAGCGCTGGGCTCCCTGCGAGAACCCGTCGGCCTCGAAGCGCGTCACGCTGCCGGCGTGCGCAGCGAGCAGCGCGCCACCGTGCCAGACGAGCGCGCTCACCTCCCCCTGTGTGCGCCGGGAGAGCTGCACCTCGCCCTCTTCCACGCCCAGCACCCAGAGCCGGTCGTGCACGGCGACGGCGAGCAGCTGCTCGTCGGGCGAGAGCGCAACGCGGAAGCTGCGGCGCCAAAGCCACGGGTGCACGTTCACCCGCTCCGACAAGGTGGGCACCTCGCCACGGAACAGGACCTCCCCGGTCTCCGCGTCGAGGCGCGCGAGCAGGCCCCAGGTCCGCCCGAGATCCTGACCGTAGACGACCACGTCGCCACGGGTTGCACGCGGGAGGAGCGCCACCACGTCACGCGCGACAAGCTGGCCGCCGGCGAGCGACCGTCCGTCGGTCAGCCACCAGGCCACCGAGGCCGACGCCACGGTGCTGTCGTAGGCCCAGGAACGCACATCGGCAGGATCCAGCCGCAGCGGAGAGTCGGCCGGCAACCGCTCGTAGACGATCTGCCACCGACCGTCGACCCACGCCACCGGCCAGGTCTCCGTCCGGTCCGCCAGCTCCACGCGCACCTGCCCGCCGTCCGCGCCGGCGACGGTCGCACCGTCCAACACGAACCGCAGGTAGCCCGCATGGCTGTTGCGCCGCACCAGTGCGCGTCGCCAGGCCACAGGATCGACGCGCTGGCCATCGAGCCAGCTGTCGACGTGCAGCTCGACACCGGGGAGCAGTCGGTGGGCGGCGTCCCGCTCCGCCTCGACGTCCGCCAGCAGGTCGCGCACGAAGCGCTCCGGCTCGCCGCAGAGTCCGCAGGCGCTCCACGCGAGCTCGTCCACCACCGCGGCGCCCCCTTCACGGCGCACCGTCAGAGTGAGCGCCGGAGACCCAGCGAAGACCGCCCGGAGGTAGTCGGGACCACGCACGAACCCCGCCAGCTCACCGTCGGCCAGGGCGGCGCCCAACGGACCGTCGAGGTCCGAACCGAGGCGCTCGACGAGACGCGCGGCGTGAAGCTCACCGTAGGCGCTTGGCGCCACCAGCCCGGCCACGGCCGAGCCCTCCCCTTCGCGCGCACGTCGAGCCTGCGCTTGCAGCGCCTCGACCGTTCGCAGGGCCCGCCCCTCGTCGGGCGGGCGCGCTGCGAGCGCGAGCGGCGACCACAGAGCGGTCAGGACCGCCGCGATCAAGCCCGGAAGACCTCGATCTCGTGCAGGACCACGTCCTTGAGCGGCTTGTCGCCCGGGCCCTTCGGCACCGCGGCGATGGTGTCGATGACGTCAGCGCCCTCGATGACCTTGCCGAAGACCGTGTGCTTGCCATCGAGCCACGGGGTCGCGATCTGGCAGACGAAGAACTGGGATCCGTTGGTGTTCGGCCCGGCGTTCGCCATCGAGAGCACGCCCTTGCCCGTGTGCCTGAGCTCGCTGGTGCACTCGTCCTTGAACCGCCAGCCCGGGCCACCCCGGCCAGTGCCGGTGGGGTCGCCGCCCTGCAGCATGAAGTCGGCGATGACGCGGTGGAAGATGGTGCCGCTATAGAGGGGGCGATCCGTCTGGCCGCCGCTGGGATCGGTCCAGGAGACCTTGCCCGTGGCGAGCGCCACGAAGTTGTTCACCGTCTGCGGGCACTGGGCCTCGTAGAGCTCGGCCACCATGTCGCCCATGGAGGTCTTGAAGCGGGCGCGGAGATCCCCGCTGCCGGGAACGGACACGGAGGCGGCGGGGGCGGGGCTGTCGGAGCCGCGCGAGAAGAAGCTCATGGTTCTCCCACAAGGTTGGAATCGCCCCTGCCGTAACGCGATAGGACGGCAGCGGAGGCTGGATGGCAGACGAGGCACACCACATCCTCATCGTGTGCACGGGAAACATCTGTCGGTCGCCGATGGCGGAGTACCTGCTGCGGAACGCGGCGGTGCTCCGGGGCAAGCGCGTGGAGGTGAAGAGCGCTTCCATGATCGGCCTGGACGGCAACCCGGCGCACCAGAACGCCGTGCGGGCCATGAAAGAAGTTGGCATCGACATCCAGGATCACCGCGCCCAGCCGTGCACCGAGGAGCTGGCGGCCTGGGCCGACTGGATCCTGGGCATGGAGATCAACCACGCCGCGCAGCTTCGTGAGCGCTACCCCGACGCAGATGAGAAGATCATGCTCCTGGGCACCTACGGGGGCCTCGTGGAGATCGACGACCCCCTAGGCGGCTGGCGGTGGAGATTCCGCACCAGTCGAAAGGACATCCAGCGCTGCGTAGACACCTTCGTGGAGCGCTTGCCGCCGCAGCGCTGAGCTGCACCGGCTGCCTGCATCCGGAGCTCAGCGACACGCGCACCGAGCTCGCAGGGCGGATCTCGCTCTCCCTCGACGCCACGATCGACCGGACCACTCTGGTCGTTCAAGCCTGGCAGCCCACCGTGATCGTGCCGCCTCAAGACCGCGCGGGCCTGGTGATGGACAGCTGTGGCGTGGCTCCGCCCGTGCCTCGCGAGGCCGGCGTGCTCCGGCCGGCCACCGCCACCGCGAGCTGCGACGGGGAGCCCATCGTCCTGGGCGAGCTGGCGCCGGGGGCCTGGTCCACCGTGCTCGACGTGGGCCTGCCGGTCGGCAGCCGCTGCGAGGTCACGCTCGATGGCGAACGGATCGAGCTCCCGGACCTGTTGCCCTGGCCCGACCTCGAATCCAGCCTCGGCGGACTGTCCTGGACCCCAGCCGGGGGCGACGAGTTGCGGGTCGTCGTGCCCTTGCCTTCCGGCGACCTCGCTACCTGCCGCTTGAGCGACGACGGCCGCGGACCCAAGCCCAGGCACCTCGCGCGCCACACCGCCTTCGCCACCCGGCAGGCGTATGCGCTCGCCCGCACGGAGGCCGGCCGGATCGGGGTCAGCGTCGCCAGCGGAATTTGGCTCCGACGAGGACGCACCACCACAGAGCCGTGAAGGACACCGGACTGGTGCTGCAGGTCCAGGTGAGCCCGCCGGGGTCGCCGGGGTCCACCTGGCTCGCACAGCCCTCATCGACCACGTCGTCGCAGTCCTCGTCCGCGCCCCATGAACAGGACTCCTCGGCGTCGGGGTGGATGTCCGCGTCTCCGTCCGCGCAGTCATCACCACCGACTTCCGTGCCGTCGTAGCCGTCGTCGTCGACGTCGACCAGATCCTCCCCGTCGCAGTCCTGATCCACACCGTCGTAGGGCACCTCGACCGCATCCGGGTGGACGCCCGGGTCGCCGTCGTCGCAGTCGGCGTCGGCGTCGTAGCCGTCGCCGTCAGCGTCGAGTGGCAGTGGCAGTGGCAGCGGATCCATGGTCTGGACCTACCACGCTCGCTCGAATCCGACCCGCCCTCCGGCCGTCCACCACGCGCCAACGCCGCCTCCCCCGTGGGCCTCGACCCGCAGCGTGAGCTCGTTGAGCACCTCCACCACGAGGCCCGCGGTGGGAAGGACGCCGACGCGAAAGCGCCAGGCTTCTTCGAACGGGCCAAGCGCAACCACCGCCAGATCGAGGCCCGCGTCCCAGCCCACGCCGCGCGAAGGCTGACCGGCATGCAGCCCGGCCCTCACCGGAACGTGGGCTCGCCAGACAGACGTGTCGTCGTAGGCGATGGGCAGGAGGTCCGAGCGGGCCACCAGGTCCACGCTGGCGGTGGCCACGAGCAGGTCGGAGACCGTCCGGCGGTACCAGATCGCGACGCCCCCGGCTGGACCCGCCAGGTCCACGGGCCCGCCCACGAAGCTGGAGGTCGACGCGCTGAGGCCCGCCCCCACCGTGGCCTCCCAGTCGCCAGCCGCCGCCTGGAACCCCGCCTCCTCGTCGGGCCCGTCGAGCTCGGCCACGATGGCCGCGACGTCCGGCGTGCTCCGTGGACCGAGCGGGCGCCCCTCGATCACGCGGCCGTCCGGCTGGCGCAAGACGACCCTTCCGTCCTTCACAGCCGCGACCACGATGGGGGATCCGAGCAGCGAGGACAGCGCCAGCAGCGTGTCGCTGGGCAGGCCATCGAAGCCGACGTCCCACGCTGCCATCTCCAGGTCGCCCGGGCTGTAGAAGCCCGCGTACACCAGGTTGGGCCCTGGCGTCATCGGTGGCATGGACGCACCCGTGACGGCGTTGTGGTTCTCCACCTGCAGGAGGTGCGAGCCCGGCGGGCGTGCCACCAGGCTCTTCGACAGGCGCTCTCCGTCCAGGAAGACCGCACCGCCAGGCCCCGCCGCCGCGACCAGGATGGGCTCGTCCCGCCGCGACTCGATGCCTCGAACGAAGGCGTCGAGCTCCGGCTCCAGCCCGTCTGGCAGGAGCAAGTCGGAGCCCAACCCCTGCATCACCTGCACCGCGTAACGGGCCTGGTCTTCGTAGAAGGACACCTGGTCGGGCCACTGCTGGGAGGCCAGGAGGTTCGCGCGCGCATGGAGGAGGTGCAACCGCTGGAGCTCGCGCCGTCCGGGAACCTGGTCCAGGCATCCACTCTCCAGATCCGCCGTGGCGATGGCGCCCAGGGCGTCGTCGATGCGCAGCCGAAGGATGGCCTCCTCCGCCGCGTCCAGGTCGCTGCGCCAGCGGTCGATCGGGACCATGCCGCCGCAGTTGGCGTCCTCCACTCGAACCGCCACCCCGATGACGTTGACGAGGCCGTCCAGTGCGTCTGGCGCGGCGAAGGCGAAGTCTCGGACGCCGGCCCGTCGGAGCTCGTCCTCGATCAACAGAGGCGTGGCCGTGTCGCCGGGCGCGACGCCAACCGGCACCACGACGGTGTCGGCGGCCAGCGCCCAGGAGACGGCGAATGGGAGGATCAGCGCTCGACCCAGGTGGCCTGGTCGAAGTGCCAGATCCGGCGCACTTCCCCGTCTTCTGGAACGTCGACCATGAAGCGGTGCCGGCGACCATCGTCGAGCTCCAGGAGCACCGTGTGCTCTCCCGCCGGGAGACCGTGCTGGAAGAGGGGCGTGTAGCGCACGAACTGGCCGTCCACGACCACCTTGCTTCGAGGGAGGGAGGACACCGTCAAGAGACCCGACGCTCCGTCCGTGGCGACGTCCTCCACGGAGGGCGCATCGTCGTTCGGGCCGACCTCCTGCACGGCTTCGACGGTCTCGCCCGACCCGCCGCCGAGGCGAGGCTCGAAGTCCACGTCGGGTTCGGGCTCCGGGACCCGCTCCGCCACGGGCGGGGCCGGCACGGTTCGAACCGGACGCTGCACCTCGGGGGCGGAGGGCGCCGGCGGCCGCTCCGGCGCTGGCGTGGCATCGGGCGCCGCCGGTGCAGGATCCGGCTCCGGAGCGACCTCGGCCGTCGCCGCAGCTTCGGGCTCGGGTCTTAGGGGGTGTACCGCTTCGACCGGCGCGACCGCAGCGGCCGGCTCAGCGGGCGGCTCGGCTTCGACCGTGTCCGTAGCCGTCGCCCATCGGAAGGCCGTGAAGGCCACCACCAGAGCCAAGGCGCCCAACGCGAAGACCTTCCACGTGCCGCCTCCCTCGTCTCTGCGCAACGCGCTGCGGGGGATGTGAACGTCGGGAACGGGCGCTGCGGCCGCGGCCATCTGCGGCTCCTGCCGCACCCTGGACATGGTGTCCTGGGACCCCGCCGACGGCCGAACCGGCGGCGCGGACCTGGACGTGGGTGTCAGGCTCGCGACGAAGCCCTTCACACGCTCCCGGTTGCGGACCGGGTCCTCGACGAGTCGGTGGAGCGCTTCTCCCATCGCGTGGGCGCTTGGGAACCGGGCGGCAGGATCCCGTTGCAGGGCGCGCACCAGCACCCGCCCCAACTTCCAGTGCCCACCCGCGAGGGTGGCCGCGCGTGCGGCCGCCTGGTCGGCCTCCAGCAGCCCGCGGATGACGCCGGGGTCCTTCTCCGGAAACAGGGGGCGATGGGCCGCCAGCTCGTAGAGCACCGAGGCGAGGCCGAACTGATCGGCAGCGCCGTGGACCTCCAGACCTGCGGCCTGTTCCGGGGCCATGTAGCCCCAGGTTCCCTTCACCGATCCCTTGCGCTCGGCGGCGATGAGCGCCTTCGAGATGCCGAAGTCGAGCACCTTCACCGTGCCCGAGGGCATCAACACCAGGTTCGACGGCTTCATGTCGCGGTGCACCATCTGGAGGGCGCGACCGTCCTCGGTCGTGGCGGTGTGGAAGTAGTGCAGGCCATCGCAGGCCTGCCGGCCGAGCTCGCCGATGACCGACAGCGGAACCGCCACCCCGGCGTGCCGCGACAGCGAGATGAGCTTGCGAAAGGTGTGCCCCTCGACGTACTCCATCACCAGGTAGAAGCAGTCGCCCTGCCGATCGAAGTCCTGGATCTGCACCAGGTTCTGGTGCTGCAGAGCGGCCCCGATGTGCGCCTCGGTCACGAACAACCGCTGGAAGGTCTCGTCGGTCGCGTGCTCGGGGCGAATCACCTTGATCGCGACCTTCGGCGCGACACCCGCGAGCGACTCCCGTCGCGCTTCGTACACCCGCGCCATCCCACCCGCGGAGATCTGGCGCACGAGCCGGTAGCGACCGAGTCGCGTGATCGTCGGAGCCTGGCCGGGCTTTTCGGTCACGGGGCCCTCGTGCGCGGCGCGATGGTACACCGACACCGCGTGGGGTGCGCTACATCCGCTCCAGAGGCGTGAGCCCCAGGATCTGCATGCCGTCGCGCAGCACGCGTGCCGTGGCCTCGACCAAGGCGAGACGGCTCTCCCGAACGGCAGGCTCGGCGTCGAGCACCGGATGCTCGTGGTAGAAGCGGTTGAAGGCCTGCGCCGACTGGTAGAGGTAGTCGCAGAGCAGGTTGGGCCGGTGGGTCGACAGCGCCAGCTGGACCGCCTCGGGGAAGCGCGCGAGCTGCACCGCCAGCGCGCGCTCCAGCGCATGCTCCAGCACCGCCGGACCAAGCTTCGGGTCGGTCACACCACCCTTCCGCTGGAGGCTCCGACAGCGGGCGTACCCGTACATCAGGAAGGGCGCCGTGTTGCCGTCCATCGCCATGGCCTTGTCCCAGTCGAAGGCCACGTTCGACTGCGGGTTCTGGCTGAGATCCGCGTACCTCACGGCGCCGCAGCCGACCGCTTCGGCGATGGCCGCGCGTTCGTCGTCCGGCAGCTCGGGCGACTTCGCGTCGACCAGGACGCGCGCGCGCGACGCCGCCTCGTCCAACAGATCGACCAGATGGATCACGTTGCCCTTCCTGCTCGACATGGCGCCTTCCGGAAGGCTCATCAGGCCGAACCACACGTGCAAGAGCGTGGTGTCGTCGACCCAGCCCATCTTCCGCGCAGCCGTGAAGAACTGTCGGAAGTGGAGCTGCTGGCGGGTGTCGGTCACATAGACGATGCGCGCCGGTGCCCACCGATCGATCCGGTACCGCACGGTGGCGAGGTCGGTGGTCCCGTAGAGGTGGGCCCCGTCCACCTTGCGCACGATGAGTGGCGACTTTCCGAGACCCTTGCCGTCCTCGGGCGAGAACGGGACGACGATGGCGCCATCGCTCTCCTTGGCGACCCCCGCGGCCAGCAGCTGGTCGACCAGAGGGCCGAGTGCGTCCTGGTAGGCGCTCTCACCCAGGGTCTCCTCGAAGGAGATCCCCAGCCGGTCGTAGACGGTCTGGTACTCGGTCATGCTCGCAGCGACGAAGCGCTCCCAGAGGGCCCGGTTGTCGGGGTCGCCGGCCTGGAGCTTGGCGGTCTCGGCGCGGGCGGCATCCTGTTGCTCCTCCGTCGCCTCCTTGGAGAAGCGCACGTAGATGCGCTCCAACTCGGCGATGGGATCCGCCGCGAACGCGTCTGCGTCCGCCCAGAGGTGCCAGGCCACGATGAGCTTGCCGAAGGGGGTGCCCCAGTCCCCGATGTGGTTGTCGCCGACGACCGTGTAGCCGGCGAAGCGGTAGAGTCCGACCAGGGCCGAGCCGATGACCGTCGAGCGGAGGTGCCCGACGTGCATGCGCTTGGCCACGTTGGGCGCGCTGAAGTCGATGACGACCGTGCCCTGCTCCTGAGGGTACCCGTGCGCGACCGCCTCGGCCTGGTCCGCCAGCTGGGCCGCCAGCCAGGCGTCGTCCAAGCGGATGTTGAGGAAGCCCGGACCCGCCACATCCACCCGCGCCACCGCCGGATGGTCGGGCAACGAGGTGGCGAGCCGCTCCGCCACTGCTCGGGGGTTCGTCCGCAGGGACTTCCCCAGCCGGAACGCGAAGTTCGACTGGTAGTCGCCGTGGTCGGGGTTCTGACAGGGCACGGCCGGCTCGAGTGGGACGGGGCTGTCGGCGTGACCGGCGGCCACGGCGCCCTGGCGCACGAGCTCGGTGAGGATCCGGGAGATGGTCATGCACGCGAGCTAACCCGACGCTCGCCGTCGACGCCGCCCACGGCCGAGGCCGTGGACCTCAGTCGCAGGACCCGGGGGTCATCCCGCAGCTCCCGCAGTTGCCCGCCACCTGGGTGGTGCGGGGCTTGCCCATCGCGTAGCCTCCCGTGAGCGCCACCTGGCGCACGACGCTGCCCTCCCCCGCGTCCGGCGTCCAGTCCCGTGCGCAGTCCTCGCCGCAACGCCGGCGATCCTCCTCGCCGCTGCGCTGGAGCACCTCGATGGTCTCGTCGCAGGTCGTGCAGTGGTACTCGTAGAGGGGCATCAGGGCTCCAGCAGAGGTCCGAGCGCAGCGTACCCGGACGGGCCGAGCCGCGCGACCGGCTGGAGCGCACGCTCGTCCACCAGCCCGTCGTCCCCGACGACTTCTGGGTCGAGGTGGAAGCGGACCACCTCGATGACGAAGAGGTGGGTGCTGCCGAGGTCGTGGGCGCTGTGCAGTCGCCCCTCCATCGCCACCCGAGCAGCGGAGGGTCGCGGCGCCGCCACCAGATCGCAAGCGACCGCCTCGAGCCCCACGTGGGCGAACTCGCTGGCGCCCGGCGGAAGCCGGCTCGCCGTGCCGTGCATCGGGGTGAGGAGGTGCTCGGACACCATGCTGATGGAGCAGACCTCGGTGCTCAGCAGGTTGCAGGCCGTGTCCTTGAGCGCACCCTCCCGATCCTTGCGCGCCACCGACACCGCCACGAGAGCAGGTCGACTCGCGACACCCATGAAGTACGAAAAGGGCGCCAGGTTGTCGTTCCCCGCTTCGTCCCGCGTGCCGATCCACGCGATCGGACGGGGGACCAACAGCGACGTCATCAGGCGGTAGACATGGCTACCTCGGGCTTCGGCAGGGTCGACGATCACGCTCTCGGGGCTATCCTCGGCTGGATGTGGCTGCACCTCGTCCTCGCCTGCGCCCGAGCGCCCGCACCGGCGGCCGAGGGCAGCGACTCCGCAAGGGCCCTGCTCGCGGTGGCACAGGCTGACCAGGCCGCCGCCGCGCTCTACGACGAGGTGTCGGCGCTGCAGAGCCTGTGCGACGAACCGCGTCCGGGACGGCACCTCGACGCGCGCCCCGCCGGACAGGTGGTCGCCGACATGAGGGCGCACCTCGATCGCGCGCAGCTGGACCTCACCCTCCTGGAGGGCCACCTGGAGACGATGCGGACCGCGCTCCTGATAGAGTCCGCGCAACGCTTGGAGGAGACCCCATGACCCGCTTGATGATGCTCGCGTCGCTCACCGCCCTGCTCGCCCCCGGTTGCGGAGGCAAGGATGACGAGCCGACCGACACGTCGGAAGAGTCGGACACCGACACCGACACCGACACCGACACCGACACGGACACCGACACCGACACCGACACCGACACGGACACCGACAC
>Ga0114932_10003883_pt1 | contig 14306 bp, 12 predicted proteins | sample 2SBtaG_2_FD_87286 | JGI IMG/M metagenome (GOLD analysis project Ga0114932, IMG submission 87286) | Deep subsurface microbial communities from Kolumbo volcano to uncover new lineages of life (NeLLi) - 2SBTROV12_ACTIVE470 metaG | ecosystem: Environmental > Aquatic > Marine > Volcanic ...
CCGTTTATACAAACTTCAGCTTCTCAGAGATGGATCGAATGAACAACGTCGTGAGAACTCACATCTAGCCGGCTAGACGGCCAGACGGCGAGACGGCCATACGGCTAAGCGGTGAGACAGCCAGACGCCCAAACGGCCGGACGCCTGGACATTGTTGCCGGCCGGTTCCGGCGTCGGGTGTGGTGTCAGGGATCGGGTCGGTTGGCGTTTACGTCATATGGGTTACCCGCAACGGCACGTTCCAGCATTCACGGGGGCTGGGCGGTCATCCGCCTTTCCGACAACCCATGCGGAACACCATTGACGGTCATTGCAAGCCTGTGCTGCGCGCCCATCAAGGGTGCCGCGCCACCGATTTCAGGGTCCGGCGAAACGCTGGGGTCGCGCGAACGATCGTCACGCCAATTCCCGCGGCCCGGAAAACGCGCATCCGCCGTCAACAATGCCGGACTTTGCTGCAAATCGCGCGGTTCGCAAACGTGGCGAAACCGTTTGCGGGTCGCCTCAGCGCACTTTGCCGTGCACCACCACGCTGGTCACGAACCCAGACATTCAAGAACCGCATCACCGGGGTTTGGATTTTCAGCAGTCCGTCAATTCCCGGCGCGCGATACTCAGTTTTCGTCGGGGGCGTCCTTGATGGCATATCGGTTGAACAGCGACATTTGCAGCATGAAGAACAGGAACATCGAGCCGGTCAGCCCGAAAGTCTTGAAATTGACCCATGCGTCGGTCGACATACTGCGCCAGATCACTTCGTTGGCGATGGCCAGTGCGGCGAAAAACAGCGCCATGCGCCGGGTGAAGATCATCCAGCCTTCGTGTCGCAGCGGCATGGCCTCGTCCATCACGTATTGCAGATAGCTTTCGCCGCGCAACAGGCCAAATCCCAGCGTACCCGCGAACATGACATAAAGGATGGTCGGTTTCATCTTGAAAAAACTGTCATCATTGAACCAGATGCCCAGCCCGCCGAACACGACCACCAGAATCGCGGTCATCAATTGCATGCGCGACAGTTTGCCGGTCAGCCGCCACAGAATGCCGGTCGCGATCAGCAGCAACGGAATAAAGATCGCGGTCGCGACGATGAACCCTTCATAGGTGGTGCCGAACAGATCGAACTCGCGGTCCTTGATGCGGGTGTAACCGACGAAAAACAGAATGATCGGACCCAGCTCCAGACCCAGTTTCAGCCAGGTATTGATTTTCTTTGATTCGCTCATATCGCCCGCCTTTTCGCTCATACCGCCCACCTAATGGCCCCGTCCGCCGAATTCCACCAAAACCGCACCCAATGCAATAAGCCCCATCAGCGCGGCACGGCGCGCACCGACGGTCTCTTTCAGGAAGAACCAGCCGATCAGGGCGGCAAAAATGGTCGAGGTTTCCCGCAATACCGCCGCTTCGCCCACTTTGCCGAGTCGCGTCGCCAGCATGATCGACCCGAACGAAAACAGCCCGATGACCCCGCCGGCGAGCCCGCGCAGCATCAGTCCCTGCAACGGAGGTGCCGTTGCCATGCTCCGATAGCGCGTCAGCGCGATCAGCGGGAATGCAAATCCGTCGATCAGGAAAAACCACGCCAGAAACGTGAACGGATCGGCGGTTTTGCGGATGCCGAATGCGTCATAGGTGGTATAGGCCGCCGTCATGACTCCGGTCATGAAAGCAAGCCCCAGCGCCCCAAGCAGGATTTCACGGCCATATTTCGTCTGCCGGTAATTGTAGATCGCCAGCCCGAAAATGCCACCGCTCAGCACCAGCACACCCAGCCATTGCAGCGGCAGGAAAACCTCGGAAAATACCGCGCCCGCGGCCAGAACGGTGACCAGCGGGCCGGTGCCGCGCACGACCGGATATACCAGCGTGTAGGCCCCACGTGAATAGGCCATCGCCTGCAACAGTTTGTAAATCATGTGAATAATCCACATGAATGCGAAAACTGGCCACATGAAGGGTTCGGGCCACGGCACCACAAACAGGGCAAACGGTGCTGCCATCAGCCCATAGGAGATATCGATCGCACCCCGGGTAAGCCAGGGATCATGCCGGCCCTTTTGCAGGGCGCCGAACGCCGCGTGGAGCACGGCGGCCAACATCGCCAGGCCCACCGCCAGCCACCGCCCGGCATCGGTGCCTTCAAGCGCGATCAGCCAGCCCGACATGGTGCCGGTTCGCCGGGACCGCGACGGGCGGGGGCGCTGCCCCCGCACCCCCGGGATATTTTCGCCACAAAGAAACGCGATGGGTTCACCGTGCGGCTCCGGTCAGGGCCAGCGCAAATTCTTCGGGGTCAAAGGGTGCAAGGTCGTCGATCTTTTCGCCCACACCAATGGCGTGGATCGGCAGGCCGAATTTTTCGGCCAAGGCCACCAGCACTCCGCCCTTGGCGGTTCCGTCGAGCTTGGTCATGACCAGGCCGGTCACATCGGCGATGTCGCGGAAAATCGCGACCTGGCTCAGCGCGTTTTGCCCGGTGGTCGCGTCCAGGACCAACAGCGTGTTGTGCGGGGCGGATTCGTCTTTTTTGCGGATCACGCGGACGATTTTTTCCAGCTCCGCCATCAGGTCTTTGCGGTTTTGCAGGCGTCCTGCCGTATCAATCAGCAACAGATCGGCCCCGTCATTTTCCGCCTTGCCCATGGCGTCAAAGGCAAGGCTCGCGGGGTCCGAGCCTTCGGGTGCCGTCAGTACCGGCACACCGGCCCGTTCGCCCCAGACCTGCAATTGCTCAACCGCGGCAGCACGGAAGGTGTCGCCGGCCGCGATCACGACGGATTTTCCCGCCGCGCGAAACTGGCTGGCCAGTTTGCCGATGGTGGTGGTTTTCCCCGACCCGTTGACGCCAACCACCAGCACCACCTGCGGTTTTTTGGCGAAGAGTGGCATCGGGCGGGCCACGGGTTCCAGAATTCGGGCGACTTCGTCCGCCAGCAGGCGTTTTATTTCCGCGGCGCCGATTTTCTTGCCAAACCGCCCCTCGGCCAGATTTGTGGTAACGCCAAGCGCCGTATTGACCCCCATATCGGCGGAAATCAGCAGGTCTTCGAGGCTTTCCAGCATCGCGTCGTCCAGCGTGCGCCGCAATTCGGGCTTCGGGCCGTCGCGTCCAAGCAGACGGCCGATGACACCCGGTTTGGTTTCGGGCGATGGCGTCTTGGCGGATGCCTTTGTCAGGGGCGCGGGAACCGGTTCAGGTATGGGTGCCGCCACGGATTCCGGTTCGGGATCGGGTCGCGGCGCTGCCCTTGGTGGTGGTGCCGGGCTGGGTGGCGTGGCCGCTTTGCGCGAAGAAGTCGCATCGGACGAAGGTGCCGGCGTGGCATCCGGTGGCACCAAGGGTGTGCGTGCCTCGGATTCGCCACCCTCTTCAAGAATCGCGTCCAGCCCCGCGTCGATATTCGACGAGGACTTGAACAGACGATCCTTGAGTTTCTTGAAAAACGACATGTTCCCCCGGCCCGGTCGCGCGATACTCCGCTTCCTACCTAAAGATTGCCGGATCGCAGGAAAAGGGCGAATGCCCGTGTATGGCTTTTGATTGAATTCCTTGACCTGAATCAAGTCTTGCGCCGCGATCAAGGACTATGATCGGCACTGAATTCACAGCGAACGGAAGCCCGAATGTCGATCCGCAATATTCTTGTAGCCTTTAACGGCTCGCAGAACTCGAAAGGGGCCGTTCGTCTGGCGAGGATGATGATGCAAGAATTCGAGGCCCATCTGACGGGTGCCCTGACCTACGGGCCAAATCAGATCGGTTCGACGCTCGGGCCTTATGCAACCGCCGAGGTGACCTCGTTGATCGTCGAAGCCGAAGAAACCCGCCGGGCGGCAATTTCCGACGATTTTCTGACCGAACTCGGCCTGAAAGAATGTGAGAATATTCACTGGATCGAGAATGGCGGCGATGTTGATTTCGCCCTGATCGAACTGGCGCGCAGCTTTGATATTGTCGTGGTCGGGCAATATGACACCACCGGCGAGGACCGCAAGATCGTGCCGCACCCCGACATGATCGCCTATGGAAGTGGCCGACCGGTCATGGTTGTGCCGCCTGGATTTGATGGACAGTATGCCAGCGACAAGGCCGTGCTTGCCTGGGATGGCGGCAAATCCGCGGCACGCGCACTGGCGGACGCGATCCCCGAACTGAAATCCAAGTCCGAAGTGATGATCGTCAACGTCGGTCAGGGTACCGCCGATGTGGTTGAGCGGCTCGACCGCGTGTCGGCACATTTGCGCCGCCACGGAATCAAGAATGACTTTGAAATTGTGCCGCGAACCCAGCGTTCGATCGGCAAGGTGCTGCTGGAAACGGTCGATTCCCTTGGTGCCGGGTTATTGGTCATGGGGGCATACGAACATTCCAAGTTTGCCGAAGACCTGTGGGGCGGCGTCACGGATGTTGTTCTCAGAAAGGCGCATGTACCGGTTCTGATGTCGCATTAATGTATCCCTGAACCCCTTACTATTGGGGATGCCAACTTGACGGGGGGCCGGGTCGGTCTCCCGTCATTTTTCCACCAATTCCGCAATGTCGCGATCTGTCTTCGAACCAAAGTGCGTGGTAAAACAACGAGATAGACCATCGCCGAGGATTCGCATCCGGCGTCAGTTGCGCTATGAAGTCAATGCCCGGACCACGCCCGCCGCAATCAGCACCTGCGCAATCCAGTAGGTGCCCCAGACCAGATGCGGCGTGACGTGTCGCGCGGGCGCGTCCACCGGCAGGCGGAATTTCTCCAGCGCCAGAACCGCGTCGGACAGGATGAACAGGATGGCCCCGGCAAGAACCATTCGCCGCGCACCCGCGGGATCAAGGCCGAGGGCGGCGATCCCCATGGCGGCGATCAGAATCGTGTAGACCAGCACCGGGTATCGCAGCGAACCGAGTCCCGGTCGCAGGAAGGCATAGAAACCCGTGGCAAGGATCAAGAGGCCCGCCGCATAAAGCGACCACGGCCCATCGGTCGCGTCGGCACGCCCGAGATGCAGAAACAGGAACAGATACGCCAGATGGGCCGCTCCGAAGGCGCCCATACCCCCCAGAAACGCGCGTTCTCCGTCGCGTGAAAGGAAAAAATCACCCAACGCCGAAAAGCCTAGCGCGACCATCAGCAGGTTCGGTCCGCCGGATTGCCAGACCGCAATCAGCAGCCCCGCAACCGCCACGGTTTTCGCCGCAGAGCGCCGCGCGGTTGTTGGCTGGCGGCAATAATGCACGCCATAGGCAATCGCGCAAAGCGCCGCGAACAGGGCCGGAGTTGCAACAGACATCACGCGCTTTCATTGCCGCCGGGTCTTATCCCGCGCGGCGATTGCCGGTCAGACTTCTTCGCTGAAATGTTTCATCACCAACCGGATCGGGTTCGGTGCCGCCTGCCCCAGACCGCAGATCGACGCGTCTTCCATCGTGACACACAATTCTTCGAGAAGCGGCTGATCCCACCGATCCGCCTGCATCAGCTTGACCGCTTTTTCACAGCCCGCCCGGCAGGGCGTACATTGGCCGCAGCTTTCATCTTCGAAGAATTTCAACATGTTAAGGGCGGCATCGCGCGCGCTGTCCTGATCCGACAATACCACGACAGCCGCCGAACCGATGAAAGTCCCATGCGGCTGCAAGGTGTCGAAATCAAGCGGAATATCCGCCATCGAGGCCGGCAGCAGGCCCGAGCTTGGCCCGCCCGGCTGATAGGCCTTGAACGCGTGACCCTCCAGCATGCCCCCCGACAATTCGATCAGTTCGGCGATGGTCTGCCCGGCGGGGGCAATCTTGACGCCGGGTTCCCGGACGCGGCCGGATACCGAATAGCTGCGCATACCCTTGCGCCCGTTGGCGCCGTGATCGGAAAACACCGTACCACCTTCGCGCAGGATGCGTCCGACCCAATAGAGCGTTTCGACATTGTGAACCAGCGTCGGGCGGTTGAAGACTCCGACCTGCGCCACAAAGGGCGGGCGGTGCCGGGGGATGCCGCGCTTGCCTTCGATCGATTCGATCATCGCGCTTTCTTCGCCGCAGATATAGGCACCGGCCCCGCGTCGCAGATCGATGTGCCCGGGCGCGACGATGCCCGCCGTTTCCAGGGCCGCGATTTCCCGGCGCAGGATTTCCAGCACCGCCGGGTATTCATCGCGCATGTAGATGAAGCATTTTTCCGCCTCGACCGCCCAGCCCGCGATCAGCATACCCTCCAGAAACAGGTGCGGCTCGCGTTCCAGGAACCAGCGGTCCTTGAAGGTGCCGGGCTCGCCCTCGTCGCCGTTGACCGCCAGATAGCGCGGGCCCTGTTCGGCGCGCACAAACGACCATTTGCGCCCCGACGGGAACCCCGCGCCGCCCATGCCGCGCAGCCCGCTTGCCAGCACTTCGTCCTGGACCTGATCGGGCGTCTTGTCGCCGGCCTGCAAGCGGCGCAACGTCGCATAACCGCCATCGGCCAGATAGGTCGCGAAATCGAGGTATTCCGGCAGGTGCGGATGGGTATCATCGGCGGCGATGGCGGTCTTTACCTTTTTGAGCGTCGCATGATCGACATGGTTGTGCCCCAATTCCAGCACCGGCGCGGTATCGCACCGACCCATGCAGGGCGCACGCACGACGCGAACCTCGGCCGGATCGAGCCCGTCCCTCAACGCCTTTTCCAACGCTGCCGATCCCGCCAGTTCGCACGCCAGGGAATCACAGACCCGGATGGTCAGCGCGGGCGGCACGGCCTCGTCTTCCTTCACGACGTCGAAATGCGCGTAAAAGGTGGCAACCTCGTAGATCTCGGCCTGTGCGACTTTCATTTCCTCGGCAAGCGCGCGCAGATGCGCAGCGGAAAGATGGCCGTAACAGTCTTGAATCAAATGCAAATGTTCGATCAGAAGGTCGCGGTCGCGCGGGCGGTCGCCCAGCAACGCCTGAATCTCCGTCAACGCCGTTTCGTCAAGCTGCCGGCCTTTGGGGGTCCGTCGCCCCTTGCCGCGCCCGGACTTCCAGACACCCTCGCGTTCGTCCAACGGCATGTTTCTCGCCCCCCGGATTGTCATTGTCTGCCCCTATTGCCCAATGCGGCGTCGCCGCGCAAAAGAATTCACCTGCGACATATTGGAACATGTTTGCGGGGAAATCGTCAAATGCGGTTGCATGGACTGAAAAACTTGCGGCGGATGCAAAAATATCAAGGAAATTCCCTCATGCTGCCGGAATTGTTGCCGATGGTGATCGGAGGTGTAACGAGGGACAGTTGGATGGGGAAACCACCCCTGATATTCCGGACGATGGCGCTGGTGCCGTTGCCGTTTCTGGCGCTCGGGCCGGTTCTGGGGGGGGGCTGGGCGCTTGTCGCGCTATTCTACCTCAGCATATTTGCCTTTTTCGCCGACGAAACGCTGGTTGCCGGTGGCGAAACTGTGGGCGGACAGGGCCGCCTGGACGTCATTCTTGCCGATGCGGTGCCGGTCATTCTGGGGGTCGCGCATCTGCTGTTGTTGCCGATGGCGATCCTGTTCCTGTCGCGGGGGGATGCCGGGCGCGCCGAAAGCCTGATGATATTTCTGGCCTACGCGCTGTTTTTCGGGACGATCAGCACGGCAAACGCGCATGAACTGATCCACAGGCCCGACTGGTTTCGCGCGAGTCTGGGCAAATGGATATTCGTGTCGCTGCTGTTTGGTCACCATGTTTCGGCGCATCTGGCGGTGCATCACCGCCACGTCGCCACGCCGCAGGACCCCAATACCGCCCACCTGAACGAGGGGTTTTACCACTTTTTCAGGCGTGCCTGGTTGGGTTCATATTTTGCCGGAATGGCCGCTGAAAACGACCGGGCCCGCCTTGGCGATGGTCGCGGCACCGTGACCGGGCATCCGTATTTCATCTATATCGCCGGTGCCTTGGTGTTTCTGGCGCTGGCACTGGCATGGGGCGGGGCGCGGGGCGTTGCGATTTATCTTGGCTTTGCCATCATTGCGCAGGCGCAGCTCTTGCTAAGCGATTATGTTCAGCATTACGGGCTGGAGCGACGCATCGGGGCCAACGGAAAATACGAGCGGGTGACGATCCGCCACGCATGGAACGCCCCGCACGCATTTTCCACCGCGCTGATGCTGAACGCGCCACGTCATTCCGATCATCACGCGCACCCGCTGATCCGGTATTCGGAGCTCAGAACCCGCGCATCGGACGGGGCGCCGGTTCTGCCGCACTCTATTCCGGTCATGTCGCTGGTCGCGCTGTTTCCGGCCAGGTGGCGGCGGCTGATGAACCCGTTGGTTGCCGATTGGGTGCGCCAGCAGGACATGAATCGCCGCACCGGGCAAACCTCCGGGCAATTGACCGCTTGATTGCTGCGCAATTTGCGCCATGCTGGGACGCATGGTCTATCGCATCGCGTTTCTTTTGGGTCTTGTCGTGACACCGGTTGCGGCGAATGAAGTTCTTTCGCCCGAGTATTTTGAAAACTTCGCCGAGGGCAAAACGCTGTTTTTCGATCAGGCGGGCCGCCGTTACGGGGTCGAGCAATACCTGCCCGGGCGCCAGTCGATCTGGCAATTCGCCGACGGGACCTGCAAAAAAGGCATCTGGTACGCGCGCAAGGAATTGATCTGCTTCCTCTACGAGGGTGACGATCAGGAACAATGTTGGCAATTCCTTCGCAAGGGCCCGGACCTGGCGGCTCGGGCTGAAGGCAATTCGCCCAAGGATGACCTGATCGTCGTCGGGCGAAACGAGGCCCCTATTTCGTGCAGGGGCCCGGATGTCGGGGTGTAGCCGGTTACCGGAAGCCTCGGGATATTCCACTTTATCGTACCACTGAACGTTCAGGCCCCGCGGCAAATTGCACGGTGAATTTGCGGTCTTCGCACGCCGCTCGCGATGTGTCATTTTTGCTTAAAGCCTGTATTTACTTTAATTATCAACGGGTTGCGATGAATCCATTCGTCTAGAGGTCTAGACGACCAGATGGCTGGACGGCCAGACGGCTGGACGGCCGGACAGCCAGGCAGCAAGACAGTTAGACGGTTAGAGGGTTAGAGGGTTGCAGGGCCAGACAGCCAGACAGCCAGATGGCCAGACGGCCAGCCACGCAGATTTTTTTCGCCCCTCTCGCCGTTGGCCATGACAATTTCTGGGATTTCCGGGGATCGGTTTCGCGCGGCTTTCGTGCGGTTCAGAACAACTGACCCTGTCCATCGGAGCCGGTTTTCTTGGCCGGATTGCGCGCGCGTGTCACCGGTTTTGCGGCAAGCCGGCCGTCCTGCAACTCGATCTCCAGCCGGGTGGCACATCCGGCGTCCGCTGCCCGCGAGATTACCGAGCCTTCGGCATCAAATACCACGGCAAATCCGCGCGCGAGGGTTTGCCGATACCCCAGCGTGTCGTGCAGGCGCCCCACACTGGCAAGCCGCGTGTGCCGTCTTTCAATGCCGGTCGCCCCGGCGATCGAGAAACTCTTGCGTACGCGATCGAAATAACGTCGCTTCGCGGCGACCGACTGAACCAGGTTCGCGCGCCGCAGTGGTGCTGCCGATCGCAGCAGCCGCGCCTGACGTTGCGCCAGTGTGCGTTCCATCGCCCGCGGCAGTTGTGCGGCCAAGAGGCTGACCGATTTTGCCGGGTTGGCAAACAATTCGGCGCGCCGCGGCATCCTTGCGCCAAGTCGGGCCAGAGCAGCACGTTTCGCCGCGACCGAATGGCCCAGCGCGTTCGGCAGCCGTATCCGCAAATGGTCCAGAATCTGCTCGCGCATCCGCACCAATTCCAGCGGCGCGGGCAGGCCGCGCCCCAGATCCCGGACCCGGCGGCGGTTTGTTTCCAGCCGTGCGGCCAGCGCCCGCCTGCGCCGTTCTTCAAGTCGGGCAACGTCGATCTGCAGTTCCCGGCATACCGGCACCGCCGCCTCGGCTGCTGCCGTGGGGGTGGGTGCGCGCAGATCGGAGGCAAAATCGATCAGGGTGGTGTCCGTCTCGTGCCCGATCGCGGAAATCAGCGGGATCGAACTTGCCGCGGCGGCGCGCACCACGGCTTCCTCGTTGAACCCCCAGAGATCCTCGACCGACCCGCCGCCGCGCGCCACGATCAGCAAATCGGGCCGAGGGACCGCGCCGCCGGGGGTTAGCCGATTGAACCCGGCAATGGCCGCCGCGACTTCGGGGGCACATTGTTTGCCCTGAACCGGCACCGGCCAGATCACGACGTGCCGGGCAAACCGGTCTCGCAATCGGTGCAGAATGTCGCGGATCACGGCGCCGCTGGGCGAGGTGATGACCCCGATCACATCGGGCAGGTAGGGCAGCGGTTGCTTGCGCGAGGGTTCGAACAGACCCTCGGCCGCCAGCTTTTTCTTGCGCTGCTCCAGCATGGCCATCAAGGCGCCCTGCCCTGCAATCGCGACGTCATCGACGTTTAGCTGGTACCGTGACTGGCTGCCGAACGTGGTCAGCTTGCCGGTCGCGATCACCTCCATCCCCTCTTCGGGTCGGGTCGTCAGGCGCGCGACCTGACCTTTCCAGCTTACTGCGGAAAGCACCGACCGCTGGTCCTTGAGGTCGAAATAGAGGTGGCCGGACCTTGCAAGCATCACCCGCCCGACCTCGCCGCGCACACGCACCCGTCCGAACGCACCTTCGACGGTACGTTTGATCGCGCCCGAAATCTCGGTCACCGAGTATTCGGGCGCGTTTCCGCCGGGAATTGGATCCTCGATCAGGTCGGACATTCGGCCTCGCTTGCGACTCTGGCACCGCCACCTTAGAACGCGCCAGCGGCATGGCCAAGCGGGGGGTGCATGAATATTCTGATCCTTGGAAGCGGCGGGCGCGAACACAGCCTTGCCTGGGCGATCAAGCAGAACCCCAAATGCGACCGGTTGATCGTGGCACCGGGGAATGCCGGGCTTACCGGGATCGCCGACTGCGCAACGCTTGATGTCGAAAGCGGGGTCGAGGTGGTGGCGTTCTGCGCGGAAAACGCCATTGATTTCGTCGTGATCGGCCCCGAGGCACCGTTGGCGGCCGGGGTTGCCGACGATTTGCGGGCGGCGGGGTTTCTGACCTTCGGGCCTTCGGCGGCGGCGGCGCGGCTTGAAAGCTCCAAAACCTTCACCAAGCAAATCTGTGACGCGAGCGGAGCGCCGACGGCGGCGTGGCAGCGGTTTGACGACCGCGATTTGGCCGCGGCGCATCTGGCGAACGCACCGGTTCCGGTGGTGATCAAGGCCGACGGGCTGGCCGCGGGCAAGGGCGTGGTGGTGGCAACGACCCGCGCGCAGGCGCTGGCCGCGATCGACGACATGTTCGGCGGGGCATTCGGTGCCGCCGGCGCCGAAGTCGTGATCGAGGCATTCATGCCGGGCGAGGAAGCTTCGCTTTTCGTGCTGGCGCATGGCAATTCAGCGCTGGCGATCGGCACCGCACAGGATCACAAACGCGCCTTTGACGGCGATACAGGCCCCAATACCGGCGGCATGGGGGCGTATTCGCCGGCGCCGGTTCTGTCGGCGGGCATCGAGGCGGCGGTCATGGCGGATATCATCCGCCCCTCCCTGGCAGAGATGACCCGGCGCGGCACGCCGTTTCAGGGCGTGCTATACGCAGGGCTGATGATCCGGAATGGTACGGCCCGGCTGGTGGAATACAACGTCCGTTTTGGCGATCCGGAATGTCAGGTACTGGCGATGCGGCTGGGCGCGCAGATGCTGGACCTGCTGCTGGCCTGCGCCGAAAACCGGCTGGGTGAAACCCGGGTGCGTTTCGCACCGGACCATGCGCTTTGCGTGGTCATGGCCAACAGCGGCTACCCTGGCCCCTACGTTAAAGGGCGCGAGATCAAAGGCTTGGACCAGATTGAATCGTCGTCGTTCCAGCAAGTTTTTCATGCGGGAACGGCCACGAGCGATGGACGGGTCATCGCGACCGGCGGTCGGGTTCTGAATGTCACCACGCGGGCGGAGACATTGCCACGCGCGCGCCGTCGCGCCTATGAAATGGCAGAGTCCATCGATTGGCCGGAAGGGTTTTATCGGTCCGATATCGGTTGGCGGGCGTTGTGACATTCCGGGATTTCCGACCGCCCGGGTGCGAACGCAATTGGTCTCCGGCTGGTTTTCGTATCCCGCGGGACCGTGTTGCCCGCAGATTCGGCATTTCGGCGTCACGATCGCCCAGCATACCGTTTCGCGATTTTCCCCGATATATCGCGCACAGCGCCATTGGTTCCAACCCGTAAACAATAAGGCCGCGAACGTTGCCGCCACGGCACGATCTTGCCGCGCTGCCCGAAAAAATGCGGCGAAATCAGGACATTCGAGCGGCGGGTAAGGCATAGTTCCGGTTGGGGGTGTCCAAAAGGTGCGTGCCAATGCGATTTCATAGACCGCTTCGGTCCGTCATTCTGCTTTTCAGCATCGCGCTTTCCGCGTGTTCCATCAATCCGCGCACGTCCAGCGTTTCGTTGAACGGAACGCATCTTCTGAAAGAATGGCGCTGCGAAGACGCCGAGACCCGGTTCGCGGTCGAACGCACCGGCCCGGACGGCATCGCGCCGACCATCGCCGACAAGTTGCTGGCCTGCCCGTTTTACCGCGATTATCAGATCGCGGCGATGGATCGCGACAATCCCGTGCCGGTTCCCTACGATATGCTTGCGGAAATCGTGTACAAGATGCGCTGGGGCATCGATTATCAGTACCGCGAATACGAAGAATACGTGCTGCGCGGGCCAAAAAAGCTGTACCTGATCCCGCGTTTCCTGAACAAACTGATGCCCGGTTTTGCCGACCTCCTGAGCATCAGCGCCCATCTGGCGGAACAGCCGGTGGAGCTGGGCAAGGCGGCCCCGCTGATCGTGCGTCAGATGCAGGCGGATCGCGCCGTCACCAATGCCGAGATCGACCGCCGCATGGCCGCGCTGAAGGCCGGCAAGCGCGGCTATCCGCTGTGGCAGGTGCTGATCGATCTGGATGCGTATTTTGTGGCCGGAACCGCACTTAACGCAATCGCCAGCCTCGACAAGGCGATGCTGCCGTCGGTGCAAACGCAGAAGGACCTGTGAGGACGCGGGGTCAGTGCCAGTTGCCTCGGTATGTCAAGGCACCTGCGTGCCGCCGGGCCTCAATACCCTGCCATCAGACCCATGCGACGCAGCAGATAATTCTGGAAACCCTGCCCGTACCGGGCCTGTAGGTCGGGGCGCTGCCAATCGTCGCCGGTAGCGCGGCCACGGCACAGGGGCGAGCCGCATCGGCAGCCTTCCAGGACATAGTAATCCCCACGGAACATGCCGTAATCGTTGAACAATTCCTCGCCCGTTGCGATGTCGCGCATTGCCATGTAGACCACGTCGCCCTGAAATCCGATATTGGCGTCACAAGAATGGTTCAGGAACATCGCGGTCTCTTCGATCTCGGGCACGGTGCGCGGCGCGACGTACCAGTCCTCGGCGATCTGCAGGGCAAAATCACCGACATCGGCTTCGAGCTGCCGCACTTCGCGGCGGTCAACGAAATGCCCGCCCTTGATGCCGACGATTTCGCCTTTGGCAATATCCGCCTTCGCGAAACAACCGCGCCCCTGGGTCGGGCTTTCAAGGACGACGACCTTGCTGCTGCGCAGAGTTCGGATGCGGGACATTGCGGGCTCCGGTCAGGGGACGATCCACGCAACCTGCCACGGACCGACCAGCATGGAAAGCCTGATGGCCCGCGCAGCGGTGTCACGGGGCCGTTTGGATGCGACGGTGATTTCCCGATGCCCGGGCGGCGTGCCAAGTGTGGCTTGCCAACGGTGCGGGCGCGCCTTGACACAAGGGGAAACGGCCTGCGCAGTTGCGGTTCGGATCGGGTTGCCGGGGTTTTGGATTGCCAATTTTCGAGCCGTGACTTGCCATGCGAAGCGGGCAGGAAATGGTGAACGGCTTCATCCCGCCACAGGATTTGTGTGCCGTCGTTTTGAAAAGAAAACGGGTTTTCAGTCGGTTACCTGTAAATATCGGTGTTGGGGACCGTTCATAGACATGACCGGGCGGTTAACGTTTCTATTCCTCTAGAAATCCGGATTACCGGAATACCGGGCGATCGGATAACCGGTTGACCGGTAATCCGGTCGACTGGAACACCGGTAGACTGGTCAACTGGTCAACTGGTCCCCCGTTTTGCTGCCCCCCGGTTTGACCGTGGCACACGCCGCGGGGCTGGAATACGATCCGGCGGGCGTGACATTCCGGTTCTTGCGGCGTGCCGCGTATCCGGGCGCGATGGATATTCGCAATCGGATGAGCGCCGTCGCAGAGGGTCACACGCCGGCAAAAAATA
>Ga0114932_10003884_pt1 | contig 14304 bp, 5 predicted proteins | sample 2SBtaG_2_FD_87286 | JGI IMG/M metagenome (GOLD analysis project Ga0114932, IMG submission 87286) | Deep subsurface microbial communities from Kolumbo volcano to uncover new lineages of life (NeLLi) - 2SBTROV12_ACTIVE470 metaG | ecosystem: Environmental > Aquatic > Marine > Volcanic ...
AAGTCGTCGCGCAGGTGCTCAAAGACGTCCTGCGGCATCGTATCGCCCGTGCGCAGGTAACGTTCGGCGCCGAGATCGAAGGATTTTGTGGTCACCGAGATCCCGAAACGCTCACAGGCGGCGTGCAGCACGCGGGTTGCTTCGGTGGTCACCTCGGGGCCGATGCCGTCGCCGGGCAAAAGCGCAATGCGGTGCGTGACAGAATCCATGGCGTTGTCTCCGCGCCGACCATGCAGCGCGCTTGCGGGAGGGGCCGCAGTTCAATCGAAGAGGAAGATGAAGCCAAGCCCGCCGGAAAACCCGCCGCGAAAGAGGCTGACCTTCACAGCGTCCTTGCCGCCGGTGAGCGGGTTGCCGTCTTTGCCTTCGATCGCGCCGACGATGCCCACGGAGCCGGACAGCGCGAATTGATCGGCGAGGAAGAAGACGGCGCGGATCGGGATCTCGAACGCAAATCCGACCTGAGTTGTCGTGTTTTGGGCGGTGCTGGATGGCTTGTAGGCGCCCACAATCGCGCGCAGCCCCACGGAGAGGTTCGCGCGGGGCGATCGGAACGATGCGTAGTGCCCGCCGATCGACGCAAACGCGGCCCATGTTGTGGTGCCGGAGCTGGGGAACACCGACCGCGCTCCGAGCACGAGTTCGACGTCCAGGTCGCCCACAAATCGCCGCAGTGAGAGGCCAGATGCGGGGATCGCGATCGCGCTTCGGTCCGGGTCGGTCGGGTCGATGACGCCGGTCAAGGTCTCTTCGAAGCCGATGCCCCACTTGCCGTCGAGCGTTACGGCGTGGGCGCCGCTGCAAGACAAAAAGATCGCCAAGAACGCAACGAAAGCTGCGATGCTGGCGGTTTTCCTGACGGCAATGGGATGGCAACCGGGCATGACGCGGCATGGTCGCGCGCTGGGATCCAAACGGCAACCGGAGCTGGGCGGCCCAAAACCGCGTCAGTCCGCGTGGATGCGCGTGCGCTGTGCTGGTTCGCCGTGGAGCGCGGAGCTGACCGGCTGGTCGGTATCTCGGCCGACGATCCACGCGCTGAGCTTGTTGGCGCGAACGAGCTGCCCGATCTCGTCGAGCTTCGCGATCATTCCGCCGCGCACACTGCCGCTGTCGATGAGGCCCGGGATGTCCGACTCGTGGATGCTGGCGATATGGCTGGATGGATCGTCGATGTCGGCGAAGACGCCGCGAACGTCCGCTACGTAGACCACGTCCGAAAGCGGCAATGAGCCCGCGATCGATCGCACGAGCGTGTCCGCGTTCAGGTTGAGCAGCTGACCATCGGCGTCGGCGACGAGGGAGGACAGGACGGGCACGAATCCGGCGTCCCACAGGGTCGTAATCGGCTTGGGATCGACCTTGGCGACGTCCGCAACGAAGCCGAAATCGACGGCATGATCGGCGCCGGGGACCTTTCGCGGTGGCCGTTTGACCGCGGTCACGAAGCGGCCCGAAGCAGCACACATCGCGATGGCCGGCAACCCCGCACCGAGCGCCGACGCCATCAGGTCGGTGTTGATTCGCCCAGCGAGCACCATTTGCACGACTTCGAGCATCGCTGCGTCGGTCACGCGACGGCCGCCGACGAACGTCGGTTGAATCCCGAGCGAACGAGCAACCGCGGTCATCTGCGGTCCGCCGCCGTGCACGACGATCACGCGACTTCCAGCGTCGTGGAGCCGCGCAAGATCGCGCATCAGGCGGGTACGGTCGGCAGGATCGTCGATCGCCGCGCCGCCGTATTTCACGAGCACACAAGACATGACGGAACTCTGCAGCTACGGCCAGAGCGACGGGGCGCGCAGACCGGTCGTTTCGTCGAGGTCGAGCGCGAGGTTCATCGACTGAACCGCTTGCCCGGCGCCGCCCTTGACGAGGTTGTCGAGCGCGCTGTGCACAACCACAGTTCGCTTGCCGTCGACGACCAGGTCGCCCGGTGCGACACCGACATCGCAATACATGCTGCCGGCGATCGCGCCCACCTCGGGCAGACGGCCTTCGATCGTGCGGACGAAGGGCTCATCGGCGTAGGATTCGCGGAGTACGTCGCGCAGAGAATCGGGGGAGTGCTCGGCCGCCACGTCAAAGAAACACGTCGTCAGGATGCCGCGGACAATCGGCGCAGAGACGGGCACGAAATCGAGGACAGCTTCGGGCGCACCGGCGGCGATGAGGTTCTGTTGGATCTCGGGCGTGTGCTGGTGAACGAGCGGTTTGTAGGGGCGCATCGTGCCCGCGCGGAGCGGGTGATGGGTCGTCATGCTGGGATTGGCGCCCGATCCGGACGAACCGGTCATCGCCGCAACCCGAACACGTCCGGACAGGAGTCCTGCGCGCGCCCAGGGCAGCAATGCGAGCGTGATCGCGGTGGCAAAACAGCCGGGACTCGCGATCCGATCGGCGCCGCGCAGTTTGTCGCGGAACAGCTCGGGCAAACCGTAGACGAAGCTGCCGAGGCGGTCGGGGAGGGGGTGTTCGACGCCGTAGTACGCGGCATACGCGCCGGCATCGAGCAGCCGCATGTCGCCCGATAGATCGATGACTTTGCAGCCGAGATCGGCGTAGCGGCACGCGAGTCGCCCGGAGACGCGATGGGGCAGGCCGAGAAAAACAAGCTCCGCGTCCTTGGCGACCACTTCCGGCTCGAGGTCCTCGACGACCAGGTCTGTCATCCCGCTGAGCGACAGGACGACACCGTCGATGCGCTTGCCGATGTGGTCCTTGGCGACGATCCGCGTGACTTCGACGGCGGGATGAACCAGCAGGTGACGCAACAGCTCAGCGCCGCCATATCCGGTCGCGCCAATCACGGCGACTTGGGTCTTGCTCATGGGGAATCCTGCAGTGGGCAACGCCGCGCCAAATTCGCGTGGAGTCGCCGATTGGGCGGGCTAGACTTCGCTGAGAAGCGCGATGGCGTCCTTGTTGTCGGCCTGCAGGGCCAGCGCCTTGTTGATCGCGGCGCGCGCCTGGGCACGTTTGGACTGCGCCAACCAGCAGCGAGCGACTCCGACGTAGGCCGCCGCGCGATCGGAAGCTTCGGCCTTGCGGGCGGGCAGGCGCGCGACCTTCTCGAACTCGGTCATGGCGCGCTGCGGGTTGCCGCTGTCGAGGTAGGTGGTGCCCAGCCCCAGCGTCGCCGGGATGTGGCCCTTGTTGGCCTGCAAGGCGGTCCGGAAGAAGCGCTGCGCCTGTTTGTGCTGCCCGAGCACGACATACATCTCGCCGGCGAGCGTCGCAGCGGTGGGAAGCTCGTCGCGTTTGCGTTCGCGACGCAGCTGGTCGACGACCCAATGCTGCATTTCCGCGGCTCGCTCCGTCGCACCATCAGCGTGCAGGAGGCCCGCGAGCTGCGCGTTGACAGCCATCGTGTTGCGGTCGATCTCGTAGGCCTGCTCCAGCGTGGCTGTACCGGCTTCGGTTTGCCCCAACTCGAGCTGTACGCCGCCAATCTCGGCCAGGATCGGCACCTTGGACGGCGCATCATCCACCGCGCTGAGCCACTTGCGGAGCGTCTCAACCAGCGCCTCGTGGCTGCCACGATCGCGGAAGATATCGGCCAGTTTCCGCTGAATATCGTAGCGTTTCGCGTCGAGCTTGAGGATGCGCTGATAGGCCGTGATGGCGCGCGCCTGCCGGTCGAGCTTGTTGAGGTAGAGGTCGGCGACCTGTTCGAGCAGCTTGGCTTGTTCGCCGGGGTCGCTCGTCTCCTTGATGACGCTCTCGAGGCCCTGGGCGGCCGTCTCCGGGTCCTCGCTGGAGGCGTGAACCAAGCCCTCGAAGTGCTTGATGAGCGCGCCGTTGTCCGTCACTTCCCGCAGCCGGTCCAGCCACTTGCTTGCGTCGCCGCCGTGATCGAGCGCCATCTTCGTGAGCTTCTCGAGCAGCTGCGCCCGTTCGGCCTTGCCAACACCGCGCTGCAGTCGCCGCTTGGCCACGTCCTCGAAGCCCTCGGAGTCGCCGTGTTTCTCGCACAGCAGCAGCAGGTCCTCGTCGATCGCCTCGTTGTCCTGGTCGCCTTCGCGCGCCTTTTCGAGGACAGCCCTCGCCTGTTCACCGCGACCAGCCTCGCTATACAAGGCCGCGAGTTTGCGCAGGACACGGGTTCGCGGCGCACCTTCGTCGACACCCGAACTCCTGTGCTGATAGAGCCGCTGGAGCTTGGACGAGTTGCCGACGAGGCGGGTCTCGAGCCACTTGAACGCTTCGTCGGAGCCGGGATCGAGATCGAACGCCTGGACGAACAGTTTCTCGGCGCGATCCGGCTGCTCGAGGCGTGTCGCGTAGAGGTGGCCGGCTTCGGTCAACGCGCGCGACTTCTCGTGCTTCTCGTCGTGCGAATCCGCGAGTTTCTGGAGCGCATCGGCCAGCTTCCGCGGGTTGCGCGTGACGCGGAGCAACTCGACCAGGTTGATGATGTGGTCGTGGTCATCGGGCTCGATGGCGACGAGCTGCTCGAACGTCTCGATGGCGACGTCGTTGCGGTTGGTGGCCTGCGCGATGCCGCCCAACCGATGCAGGATGCTGATCTCGTCGGCGCTGTCCTTGGCGTGTTTGACCCGCGCTTCGAGCAGCGCGATCAGCTCGTCCCACCGGTCTTCGCTTTCGTAGATCGCGTCCAAACCATCGTAGGCGCCGGCGTGCGTCGGCTCGTTTTCAAGCAGGGAGCGCCACAGCTCTTCGGCCTTCCGCGGCTCGTTGCGTTCCTGGAAGTAGTGGTCGGCGGCGCTGGCCAGGACGTCGGAGCGGTCGTCTGCCGGCAGGCTGCCGTTGAGCGCAAGGTCGTACAGGCGCGCGGGCGTTTCGGCGCTGGCGTGGTCCCGGGCGAGCTTCAAGGAACGTTCGAGCAGGCGCGCCGACGGCTCCATCTGCAGCGCGGTCGTCAGGCTGTCGAGCGCGTCCTTGGGCGCGTCGAGGTGGGTCAGTTGCACGTCCGCGAGAGAGTGAATCGCCTTGAGTGCGCTGCGGCCCTTCGTGTCGCTGACGATGCGTCGCAGGACGTCCGCAAGCTCGCCCCATCGTTCGGAGTTGCGGTACGCGGTCTCAAGCAATGCCAGCGCCGCGCGTCGATGGGTGACGTCTTCGGTGAGCTGTTCGGCTACGAGGAGCGCATCGTCGCGGTTTGGATCCCGCCGCAACACCGTGCGAACCGTGCTGAGCGCCTCGCGTGAACGCCCCAACTCTTCGTGACAGAGCACCGCAAGCTCGACGGAGAGGTCCGCGATGTCGGGTCCGCCCTGGATGACAGCCCGTTCGAGGTCTGCCGAAAGCTGCTCGGCATCTGCCGCGGCACGACGCATCGCGAGCACCATGTCGCGGGCGTCGAAGTTTTCCGGGTCGGCGTCCCAAATGCGTGTCCACAGGTCGGCGGCGCGAACCGGGTCTTCGATATCGTCGAGCGCGACGGCGGCCCCGCGCGCGACCGCGGCTTGTGCGATGTCCCCTGTCAGCGTGCCGTCGGCGACCTGGGACTCGATGGCGGCGAGCCACTCTTCGATGGCGTTATGCTCCGTCGCCAAGCCGTGGGACGTCTCGAGCAGAGCGTCCGCGTCGTCGCTTGACGCGAGCGCGCCGGTCAACAGGGCGATGCCTTCAGCCGGCTCGCCGAGGTTGTTGGCCATGGACGTTGCGAGGGCGACCAGGGCAGGTCCGCGTTCGGCTGCTGGCTGGTGTTCGATGGCAGCGCGGGCGAGATCGGCGGCGGCCCGGTGTTGGCCGGCGTCGCGGAGCATCGGTACGGCCGCATCGGACACGGCCTTGGCGCTCTCGGCATCCACGCAGCGCGTGAGTAGCAGCTGCTGACTGTCTTCGTCGGTCGCGTCGAGGCCGAGCAGGGCGACGTAGGCGTCGACACCCAGGAGCGCCTCCGCGTCCCGTCCACCGATGGCCGCCTGCAAGGCAGGGATCGCGCTGTCTGCTTCACCGGTCTTGGCGAGGTCGAGCAGCGCGCCGATGCGGTCGTCGTTGCCGGCGTCGAGCAACAAAGCGCGCGCGGCCCACTCGATGGCGCTGTCGGGGTCGGCCATGTTTTCTGTGGCGTGCACGACGAGGTTGTCGAGGATGATGAGCTGTTCGGCCTCGTCGTCGATGATCCCGAGTTGCTGCAGGCGCGCCCCGGCGTACCGATCGGGCTCGGAGGCAGCTTCTACGTTGTCGAGCAGCCACCCGAACACCTTGCGGGCGTCGGCGGTTTCGAGCTCATCGGCTTCGCTGGCCATGACATCGACGAACGCGGCGAGCGCTTCGGTGGACGCGCTGAGTCCGGCGAGTTCGTTCATCAAGGCGAAACGCTGCGCCGCCTTCAGAGTCTCGCCGCGCGCGTCCAGCAGTTTGGCGAGCAGGCTTGCGAGGCGCTTGGCGTCGTCGGAATCGCGGGCGGACGCCACCGCTTTTTCGAGCGCGTCACCGTAGCCGTCGTGGCCGTTGAGACGCATGACGTCAAGCCGCCGATCCGCCAGGTCGATCCGGTCAGGCGCCGCCTCCAGCAGTCGGTCGAGTACCAGCATCCCGCGCTCGGCGTCCCCGACCTTGTCGAGCCAGAGCGCCAGCGCACCCTCGAGGTGTTGGACGGCCTTGTCCGGGTCGCGTTCCGCCGCCTGTTCGAGCTCGATCGCGAGCTCCTCGTCCTGGCCGGCATCACCGAGCAGCTCGCGAAGACGTTTGCGCGTCGTCGGCTTGTCGACCTCGTCGAGCGCCATGCGCAGGTAACCGGCCGCCGACTCTGCGTCTCCGGCATCGCTCGCCACATCTGCCGCGACATTGAGCAGATCGTGTCGCAGTCCGTCCTTGGTCGCGTCTTCGAACGCCTGCATGACCGTGTCGAGCGCGTCACCCGCCCGGTCGTCCCCGGCCATGGCGCGCAGCTTCTGCCAGCGCCGGGCTTTGGTCGGCTCCACGAGCGCGAGTGACCGCAGCGGCGCCAGCGCATCGAGCCCAGATTCCCGACCGACTTCGCTCGCCGCAAAGTCTGCGAGCCGGGTCAGCGACTTGATCCGCGCTTTCTTGGACGTCGCGTTGTCGGCCTGTGACTGCAACAAGACGGCCGCACGCGGCGCGTTCGCTACGCTGTGGTAGGCGACGAGCCGATCAATAAGGTCGTCGTCAACGGCCGAGCCGGCGTCGTAGACCTGGTCGAGCACCGCGATCGCGACATCCGCATCACCGCCCGCGTCCTGGGCCCTCTCTGCGTAACGGCGCGCCGCACGATGGCCGGATTTGTGGTCAACAGCCCGCATCGCCAACGTCAGCCAACGATCGTTGGCCTCATCGCCGCTGAGCGACTTCGCTTCCGTCTCCAGCAGCGTCCATAGCGGCTCGGTCAGCTCGGCGGCATCACCATACGCCTCGGCGAGTCGGTACAGGTCCTCGAGGTCGTCGCCCCCTTCGGCCAATTCGTCGGCGATGAGCTGGAACGCGCTCGCGCTGTCGTCAAGGTCGGATGCCTTGTGGTCGGCCAACTGCAGGCGCGCAGCGCGTTTTTCGTCGGGTCCAGGCGCGTGCGCGATGCCATGCTCGAGGTGAGCGGTGAGCCGTTCTTTGCGCGCGTCGTCAGCCAACCCATCGATCGCGACGCCGCGCGCCAACCAGGCTACGGTCGACTGCGGATCCTCGGCGAGCACCTGGTCGAGCAGCTCAAGCGCGGTCTGCGCGTCCTCACGATCGATGGCGCTTTGGGCCAATTGCAGGCGCAACGCGCGGCGTTCCTCGGCGTTTTCGATGTCGCCGGCAGCAGCGGCCAGCAACTCTTCGGCGTCGGCGGTCTGGTCCAGCGCCTTCGCGATGCGCAACAGCTCGGTGACGGCCTCGCCATCCTGCGGCGCTTCGACGACGAGCGTCTGCCACTGCGCCATCGCGGACTCGCTATCGTCCAGCTCGGTTTCGAACACCCTGGCGATCGCCGCTCGTTCCTTTCGGGCATCGACGGCGTTGGGGAAACGTTCGAGGCGGTCGAGGCGCAGGGCGACGGCCAGCTCGGGTGCTTCGTTGCCCGCGTGCCACGCAATGAGCCGGTCGAGTGCGGCACCCGTCGTTTCGTCCTCGCCGTCTTCGGCCAGCCCTTCGAGCGCTGTCACGACCTCTTCGGACCGCAGGCCGGCCTCGAGCGCGTCGCGAACGGTGATCCAGCGGGCTGCGCTGTCGGTTTGGGCCGCGATCAACTCAGCGACCGTGGCCTGGGCGGCGTCGGGGTCGTCGCGATGCACCGTGCGCCAGCCCTTGTCGAGATGGGCGTTGCGTGCCTCGGCGTCGTCACCGTCGCGCAATTGCTCGGCGAGCGCGCTCCAAACAGCGACGTCCGCGGGCGCCGTTTCTTCGGCGTTGCGCAGGACCGCGACCGCCTCCGCACGTGCGCCGGCCTCGACCAGCTGTTCGGCCGCGAGCACGGAGAGGGCGACCTTGGTGTCGTCGTCTTCGGCGAGGTCACGCTGCATGAGCAGCGCCTTGGCGAGCGCCGCGGAGTCGCCGGCTCGTTCGTGGATCTCGGCGAGCGCGGCGGCCGCCTCCATCCGCACATCGTTGTCCCCGGTGGTCGCGAGGATCTGCCACGACGCTGCAGCGTGCTTGTCCTCACCAATCTCGCCGGCGAGTCGCGCATGTTCGAGCAGGGCGGCAGCTTGTTTCGCGGGGTCGTCAAGCGCGCCGGCGCGGGCCGCCATCACCGACAGCTTCGCGGCTTCGTCGCCGTCTGCGGCCAAGCGCTGTACGGCTGCGAAGAGCGCGTCGTCCCGCGGAGCGAGCTGCAGGGCTGCGGTCGCGGTCGCGAAAGCAGCTTCCCGGTCGTCGAGCTTGGTTTCGCGCAACGCCAGCTGCTCGCGCATGATCGCCAGTTTGGCGTCACCATCGGCCGCTTCGACGCGCAGCGTGAGCAACCGATCGGCCCGACCATGTTCGTCACGCGCGAGCACAACTTCGGTAAGCTCGGCCGCTGGCCCGACTTGGGCCGAACTCAATCCGTCTGCCTGCGCGAGCACGGCGAACGCGTTCTCAGCCGCCATATCGTCGGTCGGGTCGCTGACGGCCAATGCGGTCCATCGCATCAACGCGTCGTCGGGCTTGTCGAGCCGTTCGGTGGTGACCTGCGCCGCCTCGGTCTGCAGCAGCCGCCTCTCGTCTTCGTCTTCTGCAGCGGCCGCGCGGGCGTCCAAGCTGGCGACGAGGGCCTCTGCCTCCCCATGTTCGCGAAGAGCCTCGAGGTGCATCGCCGCGAGCGCTTCGGAATCTGGCCGGTCAGCGACAGCGCGGGTCAGCGCATCCAGCCCGTCGTTGGCGTCGTTGCGGTCGTCTATATGCAGCGAAACCAGCCGCAGCCACGTGCCCTCTCGGTCCTCGTCATCGGTGATTACGCCGAGCCGTTCTTCGAGCACGAATGCGACCGCGTCGTCGTCCTCTTGCTCGCGGTACAGGATCTCGAGCGCGTCCAGGGCGTCGACAGACTTCGGATCCGCAGCCCGCAGCAGCGTCCACGCCTGGAGCGCACCGTCGGAATCGTCGCGGCCCTGCGCTTCTTCGGCCGATGCGCGGAGCAGCGCGGCCCGGGCGCTTTCGTCGCTGATGGGCTCGATCTCGTCGTTTCCGCCAGCGTCCACGAGGGCGAGGACGGCCGCCGCCAGGGTTGCGCGTTCGTCGTCGTCGGCTGCGAACGCGGCGCCTTTCTCGAAGACCTCCGGGTTGCCGCCGGACGCGACAAGGGCCGCCACGTAGTTGCTCAACGCCTTGGCGCGGTCACCGAGCTCGCCGTCGGCCAGCGACGCCATGTCCAGCAGCTGTTCGATGTGCGCTTCGCTGCCTGCGTCGATCTCCCCAGCGAGGATTTCATAGCAGCGCAGCACGTCTTCGCCGCGTCCATGAGCGCGCGCCGCCGGACGGAGCCCGCGCGCAAGCTCGAGGGCACCGTCTTCGAGATCCAGCCGCCCGGCCGCGATCGCAAGCAGCCCCTCTTCGGCTTCGAGGAGGGCGCCGCGCCCGGCGATTTCGGCCAACCGCGGCAAGAGGATCGCGTTGACGTCGGCGCCGGCCGCCTCGGAGTCCACCATCTGGCCGAGCCGTTCGATCGTGATCACCGCTTTGCCGGGCCGATCGTCGACGGGAGCGCTGAGGAAGGCGGTCGCGGCCTCAGCCAGCGCGTCCTCGTCGCCGGCCCCGCGCAACGCGTCGAGCCAGCCGGTCCATGCTTCGGCGCTGTCGGGGCGCGCGTCGACAACCTGTTTGTAGAGCGATGCGGCTTTGGCGTGGTTATCGCCGGCCGAGTCGGCGCGAGCGGCCGCTTGGGTCAGCAGGTCGATTCGATCCTCGCCCTCGGCGATCGCGGCACGCTGCTCCAATGTATCGACGACAGCTTTCCAATCGCCGAGCTCGGTGCAGGCCTGCTCGCGCAGTAGCAGCAGCTCTTCGTTGGCCCCAAACGCCGCGAGTCCGTTGTCGATCTGCTCGCGGATCTCCTCCATTCCTTCGCCGGAAAAGAGCGCCTGGTCACTGGCCCGCTCGAGCAACTCCGCGGTCGCGGTGCGGATCTCTTCGGCGTTGTCGCCGTCGCCGTCGTACTGCGCGATGAGCGCCTCGGACCACGAGCACAGCAACAGCGGGATCTCGTCTTCTTGCTCGACCCGTTCGGCGAGGTCGGCCACGCGCTCTGCGGCGCCACCCAGTCCGGCGATATCGCCGCTGGAAAGTCGCTCCGCCAGCAACGCTGTAACGGCCGCGTAGGCGCCGTCCCAGTCCTCGGTCGCTTCGCACAGGGCCACGCGCTGCGCCATGAACATCAGCCGCTCTTCGCCCTCGGCGTTTTCCACCAAGATGGCGACAGCAAGGCCTTGCAGGTCGCTGCGATCCGCGGCTTCCGCAGCGCTGAGCAGGACGTTCGCCGCTTCGGCAGTCAGCTCGGGGTCGTCGATGTCCGTGGCCCGCTCGAGCGCCTGGTTGGCGACCATCGCGGCCGCTTCAGCGTCCTGGAGCTCATCACCGATCGCCGTCGCCGCCGCCAGCAAGCATCGAACCGCGGTCTCATCGCTGCGGTCCTGCGCGATCGCCTGGAGCGACTCGGCAAAGCGCTTGGCACCGTCTGCCCCTGAGCCGTACACGCCGCGGAGTTCGGTGAATTCCCCGCGCGCAACCATGGCGCGTTCGGCGATATCGGTGCCGATTTGCGAGTCGGGCCGCAGCTTGCGGAGGGCGCGAGCGGCGTCCTCGGCGCGCTTCATGTCGTCGAGATGTTCGGCCGCTGTGCGGGCCAGTTGCTCGTACAGCTCGGCCCGCTCGGACGGGTCGATGTCTTCTTCGGTCAGCCGCACGTCGAGCAGCTCGGCGAGGTCTTCGTGGCGACCGACCGTGCCGTACAGCCGGGTGAGCGCTCTGCGGGCCGCCATGTGCCCGTTGCGCGCGTCGTTCAGGGCTTCGTACAGCGCTACGGCTTCGGCGTTTTCGCCGGCGTTCTCGGTCAATGCGCTCAGCTCTTCGAGCAGCCGGACCAACTCATCACCTTCGACCAGCGGCCGAATCTTGTTGAGCACGCCACGGTACGCCGTGTCGTTGGCGGTGCGTCGGTATGCCTCTTCGAGCAAGCGGAGGGAGCTCAGATCGTCAGGTGCGTTGGCGACCACGATCTCGAGCGCCGCCGTTGCCCTTTGCGCATCGCCGAGCTTGTCGCGTTGCAGCTCATAGAGTTCGCGCGCCGTTGACGCTCGCTCGCTCGCCTCTTTTTGGTGGTCGAGTTGACGTTGCAGCACCTTCGCGAGCCGTCGCCAGCGGCCGTCGCGCCGGTAGTGCGCTCGGAGGTAGTCAGCAGCTTCGGCGTGCGCGCCGTCGACCTCGTGAACGCGACGCATGGCTTCGAGCAAGCCGCGGGCGTCGGGCGCCCCGCCGTCTTCCCGATGGAGTGCCGCGATGCTTTCGAGCGTCTTCACCGCGCTGGCGGCCGCGTCCGTATCGTCACCCGCTCGTGCCTCGAAGCCTCGCGCACGCCGGTCGAGCAGCTCGGCGACCGCGTCCCAGCGTTGGGCTCCCCGATACAACGATTCGAGTCGTTGTAGCGCGTCGGGGTGGTCCGGTTTGGCAGCCAGTACGCGGTGGTAGGCCTCGATCGCACGTTCGGCGTTGTCGAGCGGACCTTCGGCCAATTGCGCCATCTCCAGCGCGATGCGGACGACGTCTTTGCCGGCGCTGATCGCGAGACGGTGGGTCAGGACCAGGAACAGCCGCTGGTGATCTTCGGCGTCGCGGTAGCGTGCTTCGAAGAAGTTCAGGGCCTCGACATTGCGCGGATCGAGCGTTCGCACCCGTCGCAGATGGCGTTCGACCTTCTCCAGGTCGTTGCGCGTGTTGGCCAACCGCGCAAGCGCCAGGCAGATCGAGGCTTCGGCGACTCGATCGCGTTCCTTGACGGCCGCGAGCCGCAGCTTGTCGAGCTCCATTTCAGCGGAATCGTCACCGCCGCGGGCCCGGATCGACAACAGGCGTGCTCGCAACGCGATATCGCCCGGCATGCCGTCGAGCAATGTTGCCAGTGCGATCTGGGCCAAAGCGGGCGTGCGCTCGTCGATTCCCGACAGGTTGGCCAGCTCGTCGGCGTGGCGCATTTTTTCGTGCAGGTGTTCGCTGCTGTTCAAGCAAGCGGCGAGCGCCCGGGCCAGCATGTCTTGCTCACCGACAGCGCGGGCGACTTCGGCCCAAAGCGGCGCGGCTTCGACCTGATCGATGCCCTGATCGACGCAGTCTTCGAGCACGGCCGACGCATCATCGAGCGGCTCGTCGCCTTGCAGCAGCAATTGGGCGTATTCGAACAGCGTCCGCGCGCGAAACTCGTCGGGCACTTCGACGATCTGCTTGCGTTTGCGGGTCAGGGCCTCGTCGCGTTCGGCGATCTTGGCGTCGGCTTGCTTGCGCAGCTCCTCGAGCTCATCGGCGCGGTCGTCCGCGTCGTGCGACTCCAGCACCGCCAGCGTCTTCTTGGCTCGGTGTCCGTGCCCTTGTCCGAGGTGAAAACGCGCCGCGGCGAAGAACGCATCGCGCTTGTTCTCGTCGTCCGCCAGCGCGGCGATCGCATCGAACAGCGACGACATCCGGCCGAGGCGGTGCAGAGAGGCTTCCTCCTGGCCGTTGTCGCGAAGCAACGCGCCGACGTCTCGCGACGGAAAGAGGCGGAATGACTCGCGCAGCAGCATGACCGCACGGGTTTGATCTTCGGTGACGACGAGCTTCGCGGCGCGTTCGAGCAGGGCAGCTTTGGCCCGCGGGTGAGGTTCGTTGCCGGCGAGCACAACAAGCCGGTCGGCTGCCTCCGCGCGGACCTCGCTGGTCAGGTCTTCGCGCAGCAGCGCCACGATTTTGCGGATGTCATCTGTACCGGGGAGGGTCACCCTCGTGAACGAGCCGGTGGTCGACATCAAGCGGGCTCCGGGGCCATTTCGACGGGGTTACCGTCGGTTGGGGCGCAGCGCTGGCCGCGCAGTCGAGGGTGCCTCGCCGGTTGCCCGGCGCCGGATCTGTGTCAATTCGCGCGCACGCGCAATGCCAGACGAGCAACCATAGCCCGCCGCCACGGGCCGGTAAAGTTACCCTGCCACGCGCCGTTCAGCCCTCCGTCAACGCGTTCAGAGAGCCTCTCTTGTTTGCGTTTACGCAGATGCGGCGCCGCTTGCCTTGCGCCACGCCAGGACCGCAGCCCCGATGTGCAAGGTCAGCGCAAACAGAACCGCCACGATGACATGCGGAACAACGCGCACAGGCGCAGAAAGGTCGGCCAGCTCTTCGAGCAGATGCAGCGGCGCCGGGTGCGTGTTCATGTTGTTGACCACCAGCTCGAGCGCCGCGCTCAACCAGAAAAAGCACGTCCCGATCAGCACAAAAAGCGCCCCGATCACTTCGCCTTGCTTCAATTGGCCCGCCCCCGGCACCAGCAGGCCCATGGTGAGCGCGCCCGTATCGCGTTGCGTGGTGTCATGTGCCTGCATTTGGTCCATCTCCCGTGGACCGCGCTTTTCGCACGTCGTCGCGCGTCGCGCCAGCGGCCGCCGGGTCGACCCCAGGTTCGATCGGAGTTCGCGGGGCGCGAGGGTCCGCAGGTGCTGCCGCACTGCCGTTCGCTATCCCGGCCGGCCCGAGCGCGCACGTCGCCCTGCCCGAGCCGGCGCTCGGTTGAGACGACGGGCACTCGGCCCGGTTCTGTCGTCGCCCACCGCCGCGACGGCGGATGGCGGCCCCCGGCGAGGCGGCGGTGGCGGTGGAGCTGGCCGCGGCGCCTGGTCTGGTGCCGGCCGTCGAAGCCGAAGCGCTGCTGGCGGCGGCCGACAAGGTCGCGGTCATGCTCAC